>ENA-ORXM01001995-ORXM01001995.1-marine-metagenome-genome-assembly--contig:-NODE-1995-length-25679-cov-4.330013_pt1 | contig 25679 bp, 25 predicted proteins | sample MGYA00237867_ERZ511480 | MGnify/ENA primary metagenome ERZ511480 (study PRJEB26309, sample SAMN06266103) | marine metagenome | isolation source: Algal blade | place: United Kingdom:Sidmouth, United... | reverse complement strand
GCCGGAAGTAACCGCCGCGATGGTCGGGAATTTCCTAGCGGGGGGAGCAACGATTTCGGCCTTCACGCGGATTGCCGGGGCGGAGTTGCGGGTGGTCGATGCCGGTGTGGCATCCCCCCTGCCCGCCCATCCTGACCTGACCAACGCGAAGATCGCCCCCGGCACCCGCAATTCGGCGATTGAACCCGCGATGACGGCGGCCCAGCGCGACGCGGCGCTGGAACAGGGTATCGCGCTGGCCCGTGAGGCTGCGAGCGAAGGCGTCGATATCCTCGCCCCCGGCGAAATGGGCATCGGCAACACCGCCGCCGCCAGCCTGATCGTCCATCGCCTCGCACCCGCCTCGCTCTATGCCGTGATCGGCAGGGGTGCGGGGTTGGACGATGAGGGATTGGACCGAAAGCGCGAAGCATTGATGAAAGCGGCGGCCCGCACGGATACGACCGACCCGCTCGACGTGCTGGCCGAATTCGGCGGGTTCGAGATCGCGATGATGGCCGGGTTCATGCTCGGCGGCGCGGCAGAGAACCGCATCGTCATCGTCGACGGGTTCATTGCCGGAGCGGCGGCGCTGGTCGCCTGCCGCATCGCGCCCCCCGCGCGCGAGCGCATGGTCTTCGCCCATCGCTCGGCAGAACCGGGAGCAAAAGCGATCCTCGATGCACTGGAGGCCGATCCCCTGCTCGATCTGGGACTGCGCCTCGGCGAAGGGTCCGGGGCCGCGCTCGCCATCCCGCTGGTCAGGGCCGCAGCGGCGATCCTGACCGATCTTGCCGATTATCCGCGAGACGCGGAATGATAAGAACGGAATTGCAGTCCTTCTTTTCCGCCATCCAGTTCCTCACGCGCCTGCCGGTGCCGGACTGGACGGGATGGGAAGCGGGACGCCTCGACCGCGCGACCCCGCATTTCACGCTGGTCGGCGGCATCGTCGGGGCGCTCGCGGGCCTCGTCTTTCTCGTCGCCAGCGCCTTGTTCACATCCACCGCCGCTGCCTTGCTCGCCATCGGCACCGCCATCGTGCTGACCGGGGCGCTGCACGAGGACGGCCTCGCGGATTTCGCCGATAGCTTGGGCGTGCGCGATCCGGTGCGCGCGCTGGCCATCATGAAGGACAGCCGCATCGGAGCCTTCGGCGTGATCGCCCTCATCGTCGTACTCGGCCTCAAGGTCGCGGCGCTGGCCGCCCTGCCCCCGCTGTTCGGTGCTGCGGCCCTGATCGCCGCCCATGGCCTCAGCCGCGCGTGGCTCTACCCGACGGTCAAGGCACTGAACTACGCGCGCGATACGAAGGACGCGAAGGTCGCCCCGATCTCGCGCGCCATCCTTCGGGGCGAATGGGTACGGGTCGTGATCTTCGCGCTGATCGTCTTCCTGCCGGTCGTGATCGTCGCCGTCCTCACCGAACCGCTGCGCCTGATCGGTTGTGCACTGGCGCTCTTCGCCGCCGCCGCCGCCATGCTGGCCACCCTGAACACGATGAAGGTGCGCACGGGCGGCTGGACCGGCGATACCCTGGGCGCACAGCAGCAAACGACCGAAACGGCCTTCCTGATCGGAGCGAGCGCATGGATATCCATCTGATCCGCCATCCGCGCACCGTCGCCCCGCGCGGCACCTGCTACGGCTCGCTCGACGTCGAGGCAGACCCGGAGCGTCTCGCCGCCGATGCCGCGCGGCTCGCACCCGCAATCCCGGAAGGCGCGCGGTTCGTCTCCAGCCCCCAACGACGCGCGCACGCGCTGGCCGAGGCCCTCGCCGGAGGGCCGGTCGCGACCGATCCACGCCTCGTGGAGATCGATTTCGGGGTGTGGGAGGGGCAGCTCTGGGATGACCTGCCCCGTGACTCCATCGATGCCTGGGCCGCGAACGTGGCCGGATACGCGCCCCCCGGCGGTGAATCCGTCGAAGCGGTCTCCGTGCGCGTCCTCGATTGGTGGAACGGGCTGCAGATCGAGGAGACGCCCCTCGTCGTCGTCTCGCATGGCGGCCCCCTGCGCCTGATCGCCAGCCACATCACCGGCTCGTCGCCCGAGAAGAGCATGGCGTTCGAGATCAAATGGGGCAACCGCGCGCTGATCTGGCGCAATCCGGGGCGGACGGTGCTGGCGGGCTGGAACCTGACCTGAATCACGATCCGTCACGCCTTCGTGCCGTGTCTCGGCACGGGGAAATCCCCGGTCTAGCCAGCGGCTTCGACCAACCGGGAGCGCGACCACGACCGACACGGACCTATCCCTCCGATTCGCCGCTCGAACGCGCATTGCCGTCCCTGTGCATCGGGCTGGCGATCCCGTTCCTCTTCCGGGCGAACAGGCCCATTCCCGGCGCGCTGATCGCCCTCTTCCCGTTGCGACATCGCGACCGACTGCTCTCGGCTGGAACATCTTGCGCGAGGCGCGGTTCCGTGGCGTTATCGAAGCATGGAACCACATTCTGAACCCACATCGGCCCCGCTGCGCCCTGCCTCGCAGGTGATGCGCCTTGCCCGTATGGGCAGCGCCCACCAATCGCGATTGAGCTTCATGCGCTCGCTGCTGCGGTCCTTCAGGCGCGAGAACTGGCGCTTCGACCGGCCCGTCTGGGCAGTGGACGAACACGGGGTCGGCCATGCCGTCTACCGCGCCATCGGGCCGAGGCGGACCTATTCGCTGGTCGCCTTCGCCCATGATCTGCCCGACGACATGCGCTCGGACCGGGTCATCGCGACGGCATGGGATGCGACCTTCGCCCTCTTCGACGGCACCCCGACCGACGCCGATATCGAGCGCCTGTCGCGGAACGTGCCGAAGCAGGAGGCAGGACGGATCTCCGACCGGGAGCTTTCGCTCTCGCGGGCCAATCGCTCGGTGCGGCTCTGGTCGCATGTGGTCGAGCGGCTGGCCGAGGGAGAGCAGCCGGACGAGGACCAGATCGACGCGGTCGGCTATCTGATGCGCACCACCGCCGTCTATGGCTCCGGCAAGTTCGGCGCGGCGGATCGGGCGGTACTGGCCGGGCGCACGGTGATGGGCGCGCCGTTCCACGCCGAGATGCTGGCAGTCTGGCTGATCCGCAGTTTTTCGGTCGATCTGGTCGAGCATATGGCGCGGATACGGGGCGGCGACCGGGCCGCGCGGATCGAGCCTCCCCTGCGCCAGCGTCTCGGGATCGGCAATTCGACGGGCCTCGGGATGGCCCCCTTCCTCGTGAACCACCCGGCGCTGCTGAATGCATGGATGAGCGCACGCGAGACCGCCATCGCACGGGTCCGCTCGCTGCCCGATGCGAGGCCGGATGCACAGGCGGTCTTTCGGCGGCGGCTGGAGCGGGCGCGGGAGAATGCGGCGGGCTGGTGCTCGGAACATCCGGTCCAGATACCGAAACTCGACGCCCTGCGCGCCGATCTCGATAGGCTGGCGCAGCACGTGGAAACCGGCGCGCTCGACCACCCGGACCCGTGGGATGCGCTGCTCGACTGGTCGGAAACCGCGTTGTCGCTGGAGGGTCAGGAACAGCTCGCGTCGCTGATCCTCGAACCCTACGGTGATCTGGTGGACGATCTCGTGGCGATGATGGCGACCGACGAAGCCGCATGTTTTCGCATCGACGGGACGATGACCGTCGCGGCCCTGCGCGCCCTCATCGCGCGTGATTACGACTGGGCGACGGGGATCGACCATGACCCCGCCGAGCGATGCGCGCGCTTCTGGTACGTCTCGGAGGAGAAACTCGAACCCCGCCTCGGTCAGCGACACGAAGAGCCGGGGGCCGAACGGGAAGAACCGCTCGACATCTCCCGCGCGGTCTGCGCCCTCGATACGGCGCTGACCGAAGAAGCGGACGATACGATCCTCGCCGATTTCCTGCTGCGCTGGCCCCGATACCGCCACACCACTCGGCGGGTGCAGATCGCGGCGACCCGGCCCTATGCGGAAATCCGCGAGAACCTGATCGATGCCGGGATGCTGCCCATCGACATGCTCCGCTGCAAGCTCGCCTTCTTCGGGGCAAGCCGGTTCGATCCGCGCTCCGACCGTTGGGTGCGCATCTGCCTCTATCGCAATGCGCCGTTCCCCGACGACCTCGCGGACGCGCCCGAAGACGACTGGGCCTGAGAATGCCGGTCATGACCCTCGCCGAGATCGATGCGACGACGCGCAAGGCGGCGCGGGGATGCGGCTGCCCCTGGGGTCTTGCGGAGGAAGCGGGGAAATCCGCGCGATGGCTGGCGTCGCATGGTTTGCCGGGGGCCGAAACCCTCGCCACCCTGTTGCACGATCGCGAGGGATGCTGCGCGGGAACCGGCAAACCCTGCCCGCTTGCCATCGGGGCGTCCCTCGCGGATCGGGCGACGGAGATCGGGGATAACCCGGTCGAAACGGGCGAGACCGACGCCTCGCTGATCCTGTTGGCCCAGATGGGCCGGGCCGCCGACGCGCTGGACCGTGGATACGTCCTCGAATGGGAGGGCGGCCATGCGACGCTGGCCCGCCATGCCGTCTCGATCGAGGGAGATGTCACCGCTTCGCGCATGACCTGCAGGGCGGCGACGGACAGGGACGGCGGAACACCTCCCTCGCCCGCCTCGCGCATGGTCGCGGATGACGCATGGGCGGCCCTGAATGCCCTCGCGCATCGCATTCTCGTTCCCGCGACCGACGCCTCGCGCGCCGGGGCAGGCGCCGGCACGCGGGACAATGACTGATTATCGAGACAACTTTATTTCTACCGTTGACACAACATACGAACCAAAATAGAACGAAATGCGATTACTTAACCCTGATTAAGAACAAGGCGTATCTTCAGGCGGAACCCAGCACGAACCGCCGCGCCGAAGGCATCGGAACATGATGCTGCAGAACCCGGAGGGGACCGACATGCTGACGAAAAAACAGCACCAGCTTCTGACCTTCATCGACCAGCATATCAGCGAGAAGGGCATTTCTCCGTCCTTCGACGAGATGAAGGAAGCGCTGGATCTGAAATCGAAATCCGGCATTCACCGCCTGATCTCCGCCCTGGAAGAGCGCGGCTTCCTGCGCCGCCTGCGCCACCGGGCGCGCGCGCTGGAGGTGCTCAAACGCCCCGAGGAGATGTCGAAGGCCAATGCGATGCCCTTCCGCGTCATCGAAGGAGGCCGGCGGCAGAGCGACCCCAGACCGGCCTCGATGGTTCCGCTCGGTGTGCGCGAGATTCCGAAACTCAGCAAGATCGCGGCAGGTCAGCCCATCGACGCGGCTCTGGGCAATCCCGACGACATGATCTCGATCCCGGACATGATGGTTCCGGCGGCAGGCGAATTCTATGCCCTTACCGTCGACGGGGATTCGATGACCGGCGTCGGCATCCACCACGAGGATACGGTCATCGTCGAGCGCACGGATACGGCCCGTGCGGGTGAGATCGTGGTCGCGCTGATCCACGACGAGAACAAGGCCACGCTCAAGACGCTGAAGATGGAAGGCGACACCATCGTCCTCCAGCCGGAGAATCCGGTCTACGAAAAACAACGCTATTCTCCGGATCAGGTGACGATCCAGGGTCGTCTCACGGCTCTGATGCGAAGCTATCGCCCCTGAGACGATTCCGCCGCCATGGATGCGCCGTTCGCAGGACCGGCGCCTCTCCTTCCGGAAGTTCGAGCGCCAGCGCGCTGGTTCCATCGAATGCTCCTGCACCGATGAAGAGGCATTCGCCGTCCTCCGGGGAGGGTAGGTGCGGGGCGATGAGGATCGCCCCTGCACCGCAATCGCCGCTCTGCACGGCCCCTTCGCGCAGATAGACGACGCGCCGGTCGTCGCCGGTCCAGCCCTGGCATCGCCGCTTCGTGCATGACCACTCCCGCCGCCGATAGGCCGCATCCCGGTCCGGGCGCGCTTCGCCGTCACGGCGAAGCCATGTCCGGGCCGCATAGGTTTCGGCCCGGCCGCGACTGACCCAGAGCCGCCCGTCCTCTCCCCGCCCGGCGATGAGGGCGGCATCGCGGGCGATGATGAGATCCGGTCTTGCGGCATTCGACCAGAGGAAGAGGCTGATCGCGATCGGGACGATCCCCGCGAACCGCACCACGCCGCGCCAGATCGTCAGCCATAAACCGCCGAATACCATGCAGGACAGGATGAAGGGCGACGCGGCGACGGCCCCCGACACCGCCCCCTCCATCTCTCCGAACCATTCCGCCACGCCGAGGATGAAGCCGATGCCGATACCCAGGATCGTCAGGACGGGACCATCCAGACCCAGGGGCGAGAGGATCGCCGCGAGAAGGATGCAGGGCATGATCCACAGCCCCATCAGCGGCGTGGCCAGCAGGTTCGCGGGCAGTCCCCAGATGACGAGACGGTTGAAATGGTAGGCCGCGAAGGGCGCGGTCGCGACCCCCGCGAGGATGCTCGTCATCGCCGTCGCCAGCACTCCGCTCGACAGCCGCGTGACGATACCCCCGCGTTCCGCCCGCCTGCGCCAGAAATCGCGGGTCGAATCGTATCCGGCCACCAGCACCGCCACGGCGGCAAAGGACATCTGGAATCCTGCCTCGAACAGACTTTCGGGACGCAACAGCAGGATCAGCACCGCCGCGACCGCCAATCCCCGCATCGTCACCGCCCCCCGGTCGAAGACGATGGCCAGCAGCGCGACTCCCGCCATGACGAAGGCCCGCTGCGTCGCCACGCTGGCCCCGGACATGACGAGATAGACCCCCACCGCACCCAACGCACAGACCGCAGCCACCTTCCGGATCGCGAATCGCTCGGAAACCTGCGGTGGCAGGGCGAGGGAAAGCCGCACGACCCAGTAGACGAGCGCCCCGAGCAGCCCGACATGCAGACCGGAAATCGCCAGCAGATGGGCCAGCCCCGAATCACGCAGGGCGTCGCGTGCCTCGGCAGGAATGCCGCTGCGATCCCCTACGACCAGTGCCGCCGCGACCGCTCCCTCGGTGCCGCCGATCCGCGCGCGCAGGGATGCCGCGATCTCGCCGCGCAATCTGTCGATGCGCAATTGCAACGGCAGGGCATGGCGATCCACCGGCGTCGTCTCGACCGCCCCGACCCCGTAGCCCACCGCCCCCAGCCGGTCGAAATAGGCTTTTCTGGAAAAATCGAAGCCGCCCGGTTCCGCCGGTCCGCGCGGGGCGGCGAGGACGGCGGGCAGACGCGCCCGATCCCCCACGCGCGGCACCGTCGTCCCCCGCCGCAACGACACCCGAACCGTTACGGGGGGCGGCACGACCCCCTCCATGGCGACGTGATCGAGGGTCAGACGCGGCGCACCCGACAACGACGCATCGACCACGACGACCCGCCCGCTCACATCCCCCCGCCAGGGCCGATCCAGAACCGGCGCGTCCACGGCAGCCAGCCGCGTTTCCGCCGCCATGACCCCGGCGACCACGGCGATCCCGGTCCAGAAGACGTAAGCGCGCGCCTTGGAGAAGAGCGCACCGACCGCCAGCGCGACACCGACCGCCAGTGCCGCGATCGCGCCGCCATCGAAGCGCAGCCAGATCCCCAGACCGATCGACACGGGAACCCACAGGGCGAAGCGCCGTGCCTGCCCCTGCCATAACCGCTTTACGGAATCGCGCCGCTCGGCCATAACCGCCCCCGTCCCGCCACAAACAAAGCAGGAGCCAGCGATGAGCGCCACCCCCGTCGTCACCCGTTTCGCGCCGTCGCCCACCGGCTTCCTTCATATCGGTGGCGCGCGCACGGCCCTGTTCAACTGGCTGTATGCGCGGCATCACGGCGGCACCTTCCTGCTGAGGATCGAGGATACCGATATCGCCCGCTCGACGCCCGAGGCGACCGCCGCGATCCTCGACGGCATGGACTGGCTCGGCCTCGACCATGACGGCGAGGCGATCAGCCAGATCGGAAGGATCGGCGAGCACGCCAAAGCCGTGGATCGCATGATCGAGCGCGGGACCGCCTATCGCTGCTATGCCACGAGGGAAGAGATCGACGCCGCGCGCGACAAGGCCCGCGCCGAGAAGCGCCCGCTCGGGTTCGACAGCCCCTGGCGCGACGAGGCCCCCGATATCACCTCCGACATGCCCTTCACCGTGCGCCTCAAGACACCGCGCGAAGGCGAGACCGTCATCGAGGATGCCGTGCAGGGCCGGGTCGCCTTCGGCAACGAACAGCTCGACGACCTGATCCTGCTGCGCTCGGACGGTACGCCCACCTACATGCTGGCCGTCGTGGTGGACGATCACGACATGGGCGTCACGCATGTCATCCGGGGCGACGATCACCTGACCAATGCCGCGCGCCAGACCCTGATCTACGAGGCGCTCGGCTACACCCCGCCGATCTTCGCCCATATCCCGCTGATCCACGGGCCGGATGGCGCGAAGCTTTCCAAGCGTCACGGGGCGCTCGGGGTCGGCGAATATCGCGACATGGGCTACTTGCCCGAAGCGATGCGCAACTATCTCGCGCGGCTCGGCTGGGCACATGGCGACGATGAATTCTTCACGACGGAGCAGGCGATCGAGTGGTTCGAGCTCGACGGCATCGGCAAGTCCGCCGCCCGGTTCGATTTCGCGAAGCTGGAAAATCTCAACGGACAGCACATGCGTACGGCGGACGATGCCTACCTCGCCGATGTGGTGGCCGTGACGATGGAAAACCGCGATGGCCCCGACCTGACCGACAACCAGAAGGAGGCGATGCGAGGCGCGATGCCGGGCCTGAAGGAACGGGCGAAAACCATCGTGGAACTGATCGATTCCGCCTATTACATCTATGCGGAGCGGCCCCTCGAACTCGATGCGAAAGCCGAAAAGCTGTTGTCGGACGATGCCCTTACGGTACTCGCCGAATTGACTTCGCACTTGCGAGATGCTACCGGATGGCAGGCGGCGGAACTGGAAGAAACGGTCAAGTCTTTCGCCGCTGCAAGGGACATGAAACTCGGCAAGGTTGCGCAGCCCCTGCGCGCTGCGCTGACGGGGCGGGCTTCTTCGCCCGGTATCTATGACGTGATGGTGACTTTGGGACGGGAAGAGACGCTGGCGCGTCTGGATGACCAGAACGCGGCCTGACTTTCCGGCCCTCCCTGTAAATCAACGACGATGCGGACCCCGGCCGTCCCCGTAAGGGGCTTGCGTTCGGGATGTGCGATCTGACGAAAGGGTGTGAGATGAGCGAACAGAAACACGAAAATGCGACGTTGACGGTGGATGGCAAGACCATCGACCTTCCGATCTACGAGGCATCGGTCGGACCATCGGTCATCGATGTCCGCAAGCTCTATGCCCAGACCGGTCATTTCACCTACGATCCGGGCTTCACCTCCACGGCGGCCTGCGACTCGGACATCACCTATATCGACGGCGACAAGGGCGAATTGCTCTATCGCGGGTATCCCATCGACCAGCTCGCCGATGACAGCCATTTCCTCGAAGTCTGCTACCTGCTCCTCTACGGCGAACTGCCCGACAAGGCGCAGATGGACGATTTCGAAAGCCGCGTGACGAACCACACGATGCTGCACGAGCAGATGACGAATTTCTATCGCGGGTTCCGCCGCGACGGGCATCCGATGGCCATCATGGTCGGCGTCGTCGGCGCGCTCTCGGCCTTCTACCACGATTCGACGGATATCACCGATGCGCAGCAGCGCGAAATCGCCTCGATCCGCATGATCGCGAAGATGCCGACCATCGCCGCCTGGGCCTACAAGTATTCCATCGGCCAGCCGTTCGTGTACCCGCGCAACGATCTCGGTTACGCCGCGAACTTCATGCACATGTGCTTCTCGGTTCCCTGCGAGGAATACAAGGTCGATCCGGTCATGGCGCGCGCCATGGACCGCATCATGACGCTCCATGCCGATCACGAGCAGAACGCCTCGACTTCGACGGTGCGTCTCGCCGGGTCATCCGATGCGAATCCGTTCGCCTGCATCGCCGCCGGTGTCGCCTGTCTCTGGGGGCCTGCCCATGGCGGGGCCAACGAAGCCGCGCTCAACATGCTGCGCGAGATCGGCACCCCCGATCAGATCCCGGAATACATCGCGCGGGCAAAGGACAAGGACGACCCCTTCCGCCTGATGGGCTTCGGACACCGCGTCTACAAGAACTACGATCCCCGCGCCAAGGTGATGCAGGAGACGGCCAAGGAGGTTCTCGAACTGGTCGGCGTCGAGAATTCGCCGATCCTGCAGGTCGCGCAGGAACTGGAGAAGATCGCGCTCGAAGACCCCTATTTCGTCGAGCGGAAACTCTATCCGAACGTCGATTTCTATTCGGGTATCGTGTTGAACGCGATGGGCTTTCCGACCTCGATGTTCACGGCGGTCTTCGCCATGTCGCGTACCGTGGGCTGGATCGCGCAGTGGAAGGAGATGATCTCCGATCCCGGCCAGCGCATCGGACGCCCGCGCCAGCTCTATACCGGCGCCAGCGCCCGCGATTACAGGCCGGTCGATAAACGCTGATCTACGAGGGTCGTCGCTCGCTCTTGCGCGCGATTGCCGTCAGGACACCCCGCGCCGCCCTCACCGAGGGCGGCGCATCCGATTCGCCGAAACTGGCGAAGGCTTCCTCGAAGGCGGCACGCTGGACGGACCCGTCTTCCATGACCGCCATCAGCGCATCGGCGAGTTTCGGGCCGGTGCAGCGTTCCTGAAGCAGTTCGGGAATCGCCTTGCGACCGACCATCAGATTGACCAGCGTGAAGCTGCGCACATTCGCCAATCGCCGGACGATGAATTCGGAACTCTTGCGCACGCGATAGCCGACGATCATCGGCGTCCGCATGGCGGCAACTTCCAGCGCCACGGTGCCCGACGCGACGAGGGCAATGTCGGCGGCCCCGAAGGCCGCGAATTTCCGGCGCTCGGCCTCGTCCGCCGACATTCCCTGCGCCCGGAGCAGATGCACCGGCACATGCCAGTCACCGACCGCCTGCTCCACCCGATCCGCAACCCCCTCGGCGACCGGCACGATGACCTGCAGACCGGAGAGGCGTTTCGACAGCAGCGCCGCTGCCTCGCCGAACGGCTGCAACAGGCGTGAAATCTCGCTCTGCCTGCTGCCCGGCGCGACGAGGAGGACGGGGGCATCGGGCGCGATACCGAGTTCCGAGCGCAAGGACGCAGGGGCATCGGGGGCCAGCGAAGCGACCCGTTCCACGACGGGATGGCCGACGTAATCCGCGTGAAGCCCTTCGCGCTCGAAATACGGCGGCTCGAAAGGCAGGAGAGTGAGCATCCGGTCGTAGATCTTCGCCGCCGCCGCTGCACGCCAGGGCTTCCAGGCCCAGACCGTCGGGGCGACGTACTGGACCAGCGCCGTTTCCGCCGCGCGCCGCTTCGCCCGTTTGGCCAGCATGGCCGAGAAGACCTGGGCATCGATGGTCACGAGCGCATCGGGCTGCGCCTCCGCCACGGCAGCCGTTGCCTGACGCAAGCGCCGCAGGACGCGCGGGATATGCGGCACGACCTCGGCAAAGCCCATGATCGAGATATCCTCGGTCGGAAACAGCGTTTCCAGCCCTTCGTCGCGCATCACCGGCCCGCCGACGCCCGAGAACCGGATCGGCCCCGATACCTCGGAGCGCAGAGCGCGCATGAGCGCGGCCCCCAACCGGTCGCCGGAACTCTCTCCGGCGACGATCATGATGTGCAGGCCCTCGCTCATGGTTCGAAGCCATGGAGAAAGAGGCCGGTTTCGCGGGCCAGCCCTTCGGTTCGCGCCGCATCGAGAACGAAGACCCCCCCGGCCTCGACGGCGATCCCCGACAGGCCCGCCCTGTGCGCAGCGCGGATGGTATCGGGGCCGATGGCGGGCCGGTCCACGCGGGCATCCTGTCCGCGCTTGGGCATCTTGACCAGGACGCCGCCCGTCTCTCCCTCCAGGCGCAAGGCCGCGACCCGGTCGAGCATCAGCGCCGTTCCCTCCGCCGCCTCGACCGCGAGGCATCGTCCGCCCGCGATCACGACCGCCTGTCCGATATCGAACGGCCCCAGGGCATCGAGGATCGCGCGCCCGAGCGCGACCCCGCCTTCTTCGCTCAGTTCGCCGACGATTGCGCCTGTCTCCGCCACGCTGCACGGCAGGAAGGCGTCGGCGCCGATGACGGGAAATCCATGCTCCTCGAAGAGATCGGCGACGCCGGAGAGAAGACCGTCATCCCCGCGCCTGAACAGGCGCACGAGCCTCGGGACGAGAGCCAGCCCCTGCCGGTCGAAACGGACCTTCGTGAGCGAGGGCCGCGTCAGCCCCCCGGCCATCGTCACCGCATCGCAGCCTTCGCGTTCCAGCAGGGCAAGCACACGGCCAACCTGCCCCAGCGACACGCGCTCATGCGCGAAGTCAGCGGCCCAATCCGCCGCCGCGCCTTCGAGATCGACGACGAAGACGGATCGGCCTTCGGATCGGCGGGCCTCGGCCACTTCCTTCGGCAAGCGCCCCGCCCCCGCGAGGATGCCGAGATGGCGAACCGATGCGCCGTCAGGTTTCGGGGACACAGAACCGGCGGCTGCCGCCTGCGAGGATGAAATCGACCATCTCGCGGGCAGCGCCGTCTCCTTCGAGGTCTGCCGCCACGGCACTGGCGCGCTCGTGCAGCGATCCGTCCTCGCCGAGGAAGACGGCCTTGTAGGCCGCGCGCAGGGCGTGGATCTGGGGGCGGTCGAAACCACGGCGCTTCATCCCGACCATATTGAGACCGGCCAGATGCGCGCGGTTTCCGATGACCGAGCCATAGGGGATCACGTCGCGCTCGACTCCGGTCATGCCCCCGACCATCGCGTGCGCGCCGATCCGCGCGAATTGATGCACACCACAGAATCCGCCGAGAACGGCGAAATCGCCGACCTCGACATGCCCCGCGAGAGTGGCATTGTTGGCGGCGATGACATGCGATCCGACGATGCAGTCATGGGCCACATGGGTGCCGACCATGAAGAGGCAATTGTCGCCGACCCGCGTGACGCCACCGCCCCCTTCGGTGCCGGGGTTCATGGTGACGTTCTCGCGAATCTTGACGTTCTCGCCGATTTCCAGCGTCGTGCGCTCGCCCTTGAATTTCAGATCCTGCGGGGCCGTCCCGAGCGATGCGAAGGGAAAGATCTGCGTCCCCCGCCCGATGGTGGTCTGGCCGGTCACGACCACATGCGATTCGAGCCGCACGCCCTCGCCAAGCCGGACTTCCGGCCCGATGACGCAGTAAGGACCGATATGGACCTTGTCGCCGATCACGGCCCCGTCCTCGACGATGGCCGAAGCATGAATTTGCGCGGTGTCGGCTATCGCCATGATCGTTTCCGTTCGGTTCTTGTGAGAGCGATCACGCGGGATCGACGATCATCGCGCTGAACTCGCTTTCGGCGCAGAGGCGGTCGTCGACCATCCCGCGTCCTGCAAATCGCCAGACGTTGCCCTTGTGACGCTGGACCGAGACATGAAGCTCCAGCACGTCCCCCGGCACGACCGGCGCGCGGAAGCGGGTCTTGTCGACCGTCATGAAATAGACGAGCATTCCCTTGTCGATCATGTCGAGGGTCTCGACCACCATCACCGCCGCCGTCTGCGCCATCGCCTCGACGATCAACACGCCGGGCATGATCGGCTTTCCGGGGAAGTGTCCCGCGAAATGCGGCTCGTTCGCCGTGACGTTCTTGACGCCGATGGCGGATGTGCCCTTCTCGATATCGCGCACCTTGTCGATCATCAGGAAAGGCGCGCGATGCGGGATCATCCGCATGATCCGTTCGAGGTCGGCGAGTCCGTGGCTCTCGGTCATGCGTGACTCCGGGTATCCGTACGTTGACCCTCCTTTGCCCCGGATGCCAAGGACGGGTCAAGCACGGTGCCTACGAATATCGCGAGAAGCCATGCATCCTGAGCGCCCATTGCAGGGCGATCACGAATCCCTTGGCGAAGGGCAGGATCAGCAGGGACAGGACCAGCACGAGTCCGGGCCAGAGCGTCATATGCACCCAGTCCGGCCAGTCGTAGCCCGTCGCGGTGGTGAGCATCAGCGGTACGACGATATGGCCGACGATGAGGATCGTCATCCAGGTCGGCATGTCGTCGGCCCGATGATGGTGAAACTCCAGCCCGCAGGTATCGCAGGTATCGCGTACGCTCAGATAGCCGTCGAACAGCGCATCCTCTCCGCAGCGCGGACACTTGCGCCTCAACCCCTTGACGAGGGCGGGAACCATTTTCCGCTCAGACGTATCGGCAGGCATCGTCGCTCCCCATGAAACCGGCGGGCCTTCTCTCTAACGCTTTGGAGGCGCGTGGAGAAAGGGCCGGAACGTCCTTGCGTCGTCATGTCGCCGAGGTTCGGAAATGTTCTCCCCCCGAACGACGGAAAACCGGATGGGGCGCGTATCAGGATCACGAAACGAGAATGACGGAGGCAGATGCCATGAAACGATCGACCGGCTTCCTCGGTTGCATTGCGGCGATCACGCTGTTTGCGGCCGGAAATGCGCTTGCAGATCAGACTGGTAGCGTCGAGCGCCTCGACCGGCTGTTCGAACAGATCGACCTCGATGCGAGCGGGACTCTGACCGTTCGGGAGATGCGCGCCGCTGCCGCCGCACGCTTCGACGCGCTCGATCTCGACGGCGACGGACAGGTTACGATGTCCGAGCGGCGGGAAAGCCGGGGCAACCGTCTCAGGATACGGTTCGATCGTGCCGATACCGATCGCAGCGGAACGCTCGATCTCGAGGAAATGCAGGAAGTGGCGAAACAACGCGCCCGTCGGCGTCTCGCACGACTTGACATGAACGGCGACGGAATGCTCTCGCTGGACGAATTGCGGAAAGGACGGCTTGGCCGGGAGTCCAGACCCGGTTTCGGATCGGAGATCCTGACCCTGCCGGAACTGGATGCACGGATGATGACCATGTTCCGCAATGCGGATACGGATGGTGACGGCATCGTCACGCTGCGCGAAGCGACGCGCGGAGCGGGCAGATGAGTGCCGGTATCGCCATGGGATCTGATTCCGGGTTCGGAACGGGCCGGATGCGGCATTGGCAGGGGGGCGTGACGATGGTCGAGACGGCAGACGCCGCCCCAGTGGGTGCCGATGCGGATGACGACTCGCTGATCGTGCGGTTCGCCGATGGCGACCAGTCCGCCGCGCGTCTGCTGACCGAGCGTCATCTGGGCCGGGTGCTCGCCCTGGCCACGCGGATGCTGCGCGATACGGCGGAAGCCGAGGACGTGGCGCAGGAGGCGATGATGCGCGCATGGCGCAATGCCTCCAAGTGGGAGCCGGGCCGGGCGAAATTCTCGACCTGGCTGCACAAGGTCGCATTGAACCTCTGCTACGATCGTCTGCGGAAGAGAAAATCGGCCTCGCTGGACGAGGTGGCCGAACCGGTGGACGACCGGGCCTCGGCACAGGAAGGGCTGGAGGCGGGGGAACGCCTGTCGGCTCTGAAGAGCGCCATCGCGGCCCTGCCGGAACGCCAGCGGGCGGCAATCCAACTGCGCCATTTCGAGGAGCGCGGAAACGACGAGACGGCTGAAATCCTCGGCGTGAGCGTCGAGGCGGTCGAATCCCTTCTGTCGAGGGGACGCCGGGCATTACGTGACAAACTCGCGGGACAGCGGGCAATGTTGCTGGAAGAATGATGGTGATGAACATGATGACGACGATGACGATCGGGGATTTCGAAGAACGCGCCATGGCTTACGGCGCACGGATCGACGGTTGGCCTGAAGAGGACCGAGCACCTGCACGCGCCCTGCTGGGCGAATCGGCGGCGGCGCGCGACGTGCTGGACGAGGCCGCATCGCTCGATGCGATGCTCGATCTCTGGGAAGGCCCCCGGCCCTCCGACAGTCTGCTCGGCCGGGTTCTCGCCGATGCGGCGACCGCGACGATGGAGAGGCCGGCAGCATCCCCTGCCCCGGCCTCCGCACGGGAAAGCCTGTTCACCCGTCTGTTCGGGGATGTATCGCTCTTCCGGCCCGGCCTGGCGCTCGCAGCCTGTCTCGCACTCGGGTTCGTCATGGGAACGGCCATCGAGGACAGCGTGATCGCGCCTGCGCCCGTCGAGACGTCGCAGGAGATCGGTGCGATCGACTTCGCCTTCGCGATGGAGGATGACAGCGATCTGCTGCTCGGTTCAGAGGCCTTTCTATGACGGACACTGCGTCTTCACCGCGTCGTTCGTGGTTCAGGCTCGCCTTTCTGGCGTCTCTGGCCGTGAACCTGTTTCTGGTCGGCCTGATCGGCGGTCAGGTCTTCTCCGAGCCGGAGGAGGCGACGCAGCGGGCGAAGGCATCACGCGGCTATTCCCTGCACCCCCGCGTGATGATGGAGGCTCTGCCGGAGGCGCGCCACGATGACATCCGCGCCTACTGGGCCGATGCCCGCAAGGGAATGGGTCAGGAATGGCGGAAGATCAACGCGATCCGGCGCGAGGTCGATGCGACCCTGCGAGCCGAACCCTTCGATGCGGGAAACCTGCGCGAAGCCCGGCGCCGCGAGATCGACGCCCGCGCGGTTCTGAGCATGAAGCAGAACGACGACATCGCCGGTTTCCTCGCGACACTGACGGTGGCCGAGCGCAAGGCGGTCGCGGACCTGGCCCTCGCACGGCTCGACGAGCAGACGGCCTATTGGCGCGAGCGCGCCCGCAAACGCCGTGAGGCGGAAGGAAAGTAGACGTCGGGCAGCAACGACCTCCCGCCCGTACGGCTATGCCGCGACGGAAGACGGAGCGAGCGTCACCCGGTTGCGCCCTTCGCGCTTGGAGCGGTAGAGGGCCTCGTCCGCTACCTGAAGCATATTGTCCGGCGTCATCCGCGTGGATGACATCATCGCGACCCCGATGCTGACGGTTATGTCGAGCGCGTCCTTCTCGGGATGCGTAATCCTGAACGGCTTCGCGGCGATGGTCGCCCGCAGCCTTTCGGCGACGATGCCCGCACCGGTCAGGTCGGTCTCGGGCATGATACCCAGAAACTCCTCGCCGCCGATACGCGCCGTCATGTCCATGCCACGCAGGTTCACCCGGATGCGCTCGGCGAATTCCTTGAGCACTTCGTCCCCGACGGCATGGCCATAGGTATCGTTCACCGCCTTGAAGGAGTCGATATCGAGCAGCGCGACGGCGAGATCGTGACCGTCCACCTGTGCCCGTTCGATCAGGGCCTTCAGATGCGGCATCGCATAGCGGCGGTTGTAGAGACCCGTCAGCTCGTCGGTCACGGAAAGCTTGAGACTGTTATGCACGTTGTCGCGCAGCCGTTCGGCATAGCACAGACGGCGAAGCTGCGACCGGCACCGCGCGATCAGCTCGTTGTCATCCACGGGACGCATGACGTAGTCGTTCGCGCCGAGGTCGAGACTGGCGGAAATCGTCTTGAAATCGTTGTGATCGACCATCAGCACGATGGCCGATTGCCGCGCATCGGGATGCGAGCGGATCTCGGAACACAGGCGCAGCCCGTCATAGCTTTCGAGGCTGGAATTGATGAGGACGATCTCGCTCATCTGAGACCGCACATGGGCAATCGCACCGTCACGACTGTCGACGATCGCGCATTCGATACCCAGACGGCTGGTAATCGTGTTCGCCAGACTGCGCGCCGCATTGGCCCGGTCATCCACGATCAGGACGCGGCCCTTGAGCATGTCGTCCGAGATATCCGCGAACCCCGACTCGAATCCGAGTTCCCGGCAGGTCTCGTCGCGCAGGCGCAGTTCGTCGATCATCATCTTGACCCGCACGAGCGAGCGCACGCGGGCAAAGAGCGCCAGATCGTTGGCAGGCTTGGTCAGGAAATCGTCGGCTCCTACCTCCAGGCCGCGCACGCGATCCGTCGGCTGGTCGAGCGCCGTGACCATGATGACCGGGATATGGGCGGTCAGCGGATCGGATTTCAGGCGTTTGCAGGCCTCGAACCCGTCCATCTTCGGCATCATGACGTCGAGCAGGATGAGGTCGGGTTGCTCGGCTTTGGCAACCTCGATGGCCTCGAACCCGTTGTTCGCGGTCAGGACCGAATAATATTCCGACATGAGCTTTGCTTCGAGCAGCTTCACGTTCGGAAGGATGTCGTCGACGACCAGAATACGCGCTGACATGAATCTCCAGCCTCTCTCCAGCTTCCTTGCAGGGGCGAGTATTACTGCTGACTAGTCAAGGAAACGTTTTACGGTCGCCAGAAAATCCGAAACCGTGATCGGTTTCGCGATATAGTCCTCGCAACCCCCGTCACGTATCTTCTCCTCGTCGCCCTTCATGGCGAAGGCCGTGACGGCGACGACGGGAATATGGCGCAGGTCGTCTTCTTCCTTGAGCCATTTGGTCACTTCCAGCCCGGACACTTCGGGCAACTGGATATCCATCAGGATCAGGTCCGGCCCCTCGTTTCGCGCGATCTCCAACGCTTCCATCCCGTTCTGGGTCTGAAGCGTCCGGTATCCCTGCGCGTCGAGCAGGTCATGAAAGAGCTTCATGTTGAGTTCATTGTCTTCGACAATAAGAACTGTTTTTGTCATGAATGGCGCTCCAGAACTCTCGGCCCCACATCGGGGTCTCGCTGCTTGGCCAGAAGATAGGTTATCATGGGTTAATTAAGTCTTTCCCGCTCCGGCGTCGATGATATCACGTACACTGTCTGACCGAGCAGCGATCAACCGGAAGCCGAAGTGGCCGCAAAGCAACACACCATGACGCGCGATCAGGCCACCGTGGCCGGATTACAGGCGCTTTCCCATATCGCCGCCGATGAAGACCTTTTCGGGGCATTCCTCGATCAGGCGGGCACCGATGCCGCCGACGTAAGGGCGCGCGCGATGAATCCCGAATTTCTGGGCTTCGTCCTCGATTTCCTGATGCAGGACGACATGCGCGTCATCGGATTCGCGGCAGGACAGGGAATTGCACCCGAAGACGTCGCGATGGCCCGTCGGGCCTTGCCGGGCGGGGATACACCCGAATGGACATGACGCCTCCGAATACGCTGCATCCTGACGTCGCCGAGCAGCTTTCGGCGCTCGATCTCGATGCGGGCAGGCCCCTTCTTGCGGTCGATGTGGATGAGGTGATCGTCGGCCTGGCCGGTCATCTGGGCGATCATGCGCGTGACATGGGCTTCGATCTGCGCCTGACCGGATACAAGCTGGACGGTGCCCTCTGGCGAGCCGACGGCACCGAAGCGAGCAAGGAGGATTTCGACGCCCTCTTCCGGGATTTCTTCGAAACGCAGACCCGGCATCAGCGCGCCTATCCCGGTGCGGCGGATGCCCTGCACGCCCTGTCCCGGCGCGTGCAGGTCGTGATTCTGACCAATGTGCCGTTCTACGCCCGCGAGGACCGGGTCGACAATCTGGCCGGTCACGGGATCGGCTACCCGCTCGTCGCCAATGCAGGACCGAAGGGACCGGCCCTGCGCTGGCTGTCCGACCGGGCGCAGCGCGTCGCCTTCATCGATGATTCGCCCGCGCAGCTTGCTTCCTCGGCAAAGGATGCCCCGGAGGTTGCGCGCATCCATTTCGTCGGAGACGACGCCTTGCGCGGCTGGCTGACGGAGGTGGAGGCGGCCCAGCACCGTGCGGAGGACTGGACGGCCCTGCACCGGATCGTCGAAACGATCCTCGTGGATTAGGGCGGGTTGCGAATCATCCGGCGAGAGCGCATCTCTGCTCCATGGCCATCGATACCGGATATCTCGACCAGCTTCGTGCACGGGTCTCCATCGCGGAGGCGATCGGCAAGCGGCTGGACTGGGATGTCCGCAAGTCCAACCCGGCGCGGGGCGATTACTGGGCCTGCTGCCCCTTCCACGGCGAAAAGACGCCGAGTTTCCACGTCGAGGATCGCAAGGGCTTCTTCTACTGCTTCGGCTGTCACGAGAAGGGCGACGTGATCGGCTTCGTGATGAAGAACGACAATCTGCGCTTCGACGAGGCCGTCGATCTTCTGGCTCGCGAAGCCGGAATGCAGCCGCCGGTGCGCGACGCCCGCGCGAAGGAAAAGCAGGAAAGGCGAAAGGGCCTGTCCGAAGCCATGGAGGCGGCACAACGCTTCTATCGCGCGCAGCTTGGCGGGGCGGCGGCGCGGGAGGCGCGGGCCTATCTGGAACGTCGGGAACTGGACGCGAAGACCATCGAGGAATTCGGCATCGGGTATGCCCCCGGCGGCAATGCGCTGGGCGAGACATTGCGCGGTCAGGGCTTCCCGCCGCAGGTGCTGGCCGAGGCGGGGCTGGTCGGCAGCAACGACAGCGGTTCGACCTACGATATCTTCCGCGAGCGCATCCTCTTTCCGATCCGCGACCAGCGGGGCGGTGTGATCGCCTTCGGTGGTCGGGCCATGCGCGAGGATGCGCGGGCGAAATACCTCAACTCGCCCGAAACGCCGCTCTTCTCGAAACGCAGCACGCTGTACAATTTCGGTCCCGCGAGAGCGGCCGCAGGCAAAGGCCAGCGGATGATCGTCGCCGAGGGCTACATGGACGTCATCGCCCTGCACCGGGCGGGGCTGGAGGCGGCGGTCGCGCCCTTGGGCACGGCGCTTACCGCCGATCAGCTCGCCCTGCTGTGGCGGGCGGTGGACGAGCCGGTCGTGGCCCTCGATGGCGATGTCGCCGGATTGCGCGCGGCGGCCCGGACGGCGGAGCTGGCCCTGCCCCTGCTCCAACCGGGCAAGACGCTCCTGTTCGCCCTGATGCCGGAGGGAAAGGATCCCGACGACCTGATTCGCGACACGGGGCGTTCGGGCATCGATTCGGTGATCGAGAGCGCCGAACCGCTGTCGCGCTTCCTGTGGCGCGGCGAAACGGAGAAACAATCTCTCGATACGCCCGAGCGCCGCGCGGCCTTCGATACGAGGGTCCGGACCCTGCTCGGCGAGATCGCGGATCAGGGTGTGCGGCACCACTACGAAACCCAGTTCAAGGAATGGCGTCGCGATCTGTTCTCGACGGCCAAGGAACCGTGGAAACCGCAGTATTCCGGCGATAAGAAGGGATGGGGACGCTTCGCTCCCCCCGCTCCGGCCCGCACCGAAACGCGCCATTCGGCCCTCGTGACGGGTGGCGGACCCAACCTTCGGGACGTACTCGAACAGCAGATCCTGCGCCTCGCTCTGGCTTCTCCCGACGCCATTGCAGCCTGCGGTGATTCGCTCGCCGAGTCGGAATTTGCGAATCGCGACCTTGACTCGATTCGCTCAGCCCTCATATCTGCCTTCTTCGATATCGCCTCCCCGGAGACCGGCATGACCGTCTCCAAGCTCCATACGGAGATCCGGCGAAGACTGAAGCCCGACTGCACCGCTCTGTTCGAGCGGCTGGCCGACTTTACCGGAGATTCATCGGACAGTGACCATTTAACGTCAGCTTTGGATCGTCACATCGCGATCTGCGCACGGGAAGTGGAAAGACGGGATGCGGAACACAGTTTCTCACGGGACGGAGACGAACGGGCCTTTCAACGAATGGTCGCGGCACGGGCCGCCCATCGCACGGCGCTCGAAAGGGTGCTGCCTGCGATCGGTGAAGCCGAGAGCGGCAGCGTGCAAGGCTTCATCGATCGGGAACTGTGGAAGAAACGCAAGAAAAAGACTGACCGCCGAAGCGGCGGAACGCGCCAAGAGGATGGCGCTGGCGAGATGACGAGAGAGTGACCATGGCCGCTAAAGACGTCAACGCAGAACCCGACACCCCCGCAGGCGGGGAAGCTCCTGTCCTCGACATGAGCCAGTCGACGGTCAAGAAGATGATCGCCTCGGCCAAGGCCAAGGGGACGATCACCTATGACGAACTGAACCGCGTCCTCCCCCCCGACAAGGTCTCGCCCGACCAGATCGAGGACGTCATGTCGATGCTCTCCGAGATGGGCGTCAACGTCGTCGATGACGATGGCGGCGAAGAGGATGCCCCCAAGGGTGACAAGCCGGGCGAGTCCTCCTCGCGCGAATTGACCACTTCCGCCAGCACCACCGAAGTCGTGGACCGCACCGACGACCCCGTGCGCATGTACCTGCGCGAGATGGGGTCGGTCGAGCTGCTCTCCCGCGAGGGCGAGATCGCCATCGCCAAGCGCATCGAGGCCGGGCGCAACACGATGATCGGGGGCTTGTGCGAAAGCCCCCTCACCTTCCAGGCCATCACCATCTGGCGCGAGGAACTGATCGAGGGGGACATTCTCCTCCGCGACGTGATCGATCTCGACGCGACCTTCGGCAAGACGTTCGAAGACCCCAATGCCGGGTCGATCCCCGAAGCGCAGCGGATCGAGAATGCCAAGGCCGAGGCCGAGAAGACCAAGGCCGAAGAGGAAGAGAAGAAGCGCCTCGAGGAAGAAGAAAAGCAGAAGGAAGCCGAGCGCGCGGAAAACGGCGAAGAGACCGAAACCAAACCCGACGACGACGATGACGATTTCGACGACAACACCCTGTCGCTCTCGGCCATGGAAGCGCAGCTCAAGCCCCAGGCCCTCGAAACGCTGGGCGAGATCGCCGATGCCTACCAGACCCTGCGCAAGATGCAGCAGGAGCGTCTCGCCGCCGCGACGTCGAAATCCTCCAAGTTCACGGCCAAGCAGGAACTGGCCTATCAGCGTCTGCGCAGCGAATTGGTGCAGATGGTCGACAGCCTGCACCTCAACAACCAGCGTATCGAAACGCTGGTCGATCAGCTCTACGGGATCAATCGCCGCCTGATGGGGCTGGAATCGCAGCTCGTGAAGGTCTCGGACAAGCACAAGGTCAAGCGCCCGGAATTCATCGCCGAGTATCAGGGCTTCGAGCTCGATCCCGGCTGGGTCGAGCGCGTGGGCAAGCTCAAGGGCAAGGGCTGGGCCAAGATGGTCGAGATCGACGGGGACAAGGTCACCGAAATCCGCGAAGGGATCGCGGAAGTCGGTCGGCTCGTCGGCGTCGATATTCCCGAATACCGCCGCATCGTCCAGACCGTCCAGAAGGGCGAAAAGGAAGCGCGGCAGGCCAAGCAGGAAATGGTCGAGGCCAACCTGCGCCTCGTCATCTCGATCGCCAAGAAATACACCAATCGCGGCCTGCAGTTCCTCGACCTCATTCAGGAAGGCAATATCGGCCTGATGAAGGCCGTGGACAAGTTCGAATACCGGCGCGGCTACAAGTTCTCGACCTATGCGACCTGGTGGATTCGTCAGGCCATCACCCGCTCCATCGCGGATCAGGCCCGGACCATCCGTATCCCCGTGCACATGATCGAGACGATCAACAAGCTGGTCCGCACGGGTCGCCAGATGCTGCACGAAATTGGCCGCGAGCCGACGCCGGAGGAACTGGCCGAGAAACTCCAGATGCCTCTGGAAAAGGTCCGCAAGGTGATGAAGATCGCCAAGGAGCCGATCTCGCTGGAAACGCCCATCGGCGACGAGGAAGACAGCCAGCTCGGCGATTTCATCGAGGACAAGAACGCGATCCTGCCCCTGGATTCGGCCATCCAGTCGAACCTCAAGGACACCACCACCCGCGTCCTCGCCTCCCTCACGCCGCGCGAGGAGCGCGTTCTGCGGATGCGCTTCGGCATCGGCATGAACACCGACCACACCCTCGAAGAAGTCGGCCAGCAGTTCAGCGTCACCCGCGAACGCATCCGCCAGATCGAGGCGAAGGCGCTGCGGAAACTGAAGCATCCGTCGCGGTCACGGAAACTGCGGTCTTTCCTGGATAATTGACGCGCCTCCCCCGGACCGAGGGGGATTGACTGCTTACGACGTCGGAAGCTGTTGTCATCATCCGCAAAGGCGGATGATCCAGCCCGATATCTCATGCACCGTCCATCAAATTTCGCGAGACTGGATACTCCGTTTTCTTGCACGAAGCAGGCGCAGAGCATGGCAATCGGGCGAAACATTTTCCGCTGCCCCGGCCGAAGAGCCGGGGTCTGGATGAGCAGGGCACGGTATCGAAAATATGCACTCTGTTCCCGCGAGGTTCCGGGTCTCCGCTCAGAACAGCGAAACCAATATCGTTCACCCGATTGCCTTGGCGCGCGGAATACGACGCCTTGATGGGTGTCAGGAAGACAACCACGACATCAATTTCTTCAATCCCATATACGGCAGATAGACCCAGATGAAGAACATCATGCCGAGGGGCAGGATCAACGCGAGGATCATCGGGAACTGCCAGAGAATGAAGAGACAGAAGATGACCTTGGCGACACGCGCGATCTTCTGTTCGTGGGGCGAGGCATCTTTTCGCTCACCGATACTGACGAGACGGTCGAGGGCGTCGTTCGGCTCGGGGTTTACCGTGGCCCGATTCACCACGGCCCGCCCGATCTTTTCGTAGATTTCGGCGGCGGCAACCGACGGTTCGGTACGGCGCATGGTACTCGGCGCACCGCAACCCTGACAGCGCATCTCCCCCGGCTGAACGGCAATATGGCAATACGCGCAGTTCATATCGGCCCCCCTTCTACACAATGACAGTGTAGCGCGGTGATCTCTATGACGGGTAAAGCAGCCATGCCATCGCATCTCGATAATATATGTGATGTCTTCCAGGGCTCTTCAACTACCCTCTCACAGTGAAGCCACCCCAAAACGACGCAATTCATATTGGAATGTCGGCTGAAAACTGCAAGCGAGAAAATCTCTCCGAACATCAACAGAAAATTCAAGATGGCAAAAATAAAATTAACCATACGTCTTAATATTAATTAATATTGACGTGTAAAATTTTACATAAGTTCGAATTGTTTAAACAAATCATTTATGCAATACTACGAACAGATTAAGGGATAAGACGAAGCCCTTGATTTGCAATCGTTGTTTGCTCCACCGACGACTTGCGATCCGGAATTTCATCGAGAGGTCATGTCATGTTGCACGCCGCCAAAATCTCCTTCGCCTTCACCATCGCCCTGACAGCGACGTCTGCATCCGCATTCGACACCTCTTCCTCCACACAAGGCTGGGTCAGCGTTACCGGCTCCACCTCCACAACAGCAAACGCCTCTGCACCGAAGGCCAGCCCGGTCGATCTGGGCAGACTCGCGGCGCTGAAGGCAAATTCGGAGGGTACGCGGTTTTCGGCGGCGAAAACCCCGGCCAGATCCTGGCAAGTGATCGTACCGGCGAAAACCAAGATGATCGTGATCGACCCGGTACCCAGTTCCGAATTGCGCCTCGCACCGGATAGCATCCCGATGCCGATCATTCTGGATGACAGCGCATCGCTCGAAGGAGCAACAGCCAGACCGAAGGTTATCCCCGGCGTCTACCGCACCGTAGAACTCCGCAAATAATATTTCACCCATCGGGATGGGGCCCCCTTCCTGATTTTACCCCTTCCACCTGAACGGGCCGTGAAGCGCGACGATCCTGCCCCAACGTCCCGATTGACCCCCCTGCCCCGCCTCCTGCATAAGACGTGAAGATTCAGCATCATGTGCGCAAGAGGACGAAACGGATGGCCGAAGGGATCGAACGGGAATCGATGGAATACGACGTCGTGATCGTGGGGGCGGGTCCGGCGGGCCTGTCCACGGCGATCCGGCTCAAGCAGGTGAACCCCGATCTGTCGGTCGTCGTGCTGGAGAAAGGCTCCGAGGTCGGGGCGCATATCCTCTCGGGCGCGGTGCTCGACCCCGTGGGCCTCGACGCGCTGATCCCCGACTGGAAGGAGCGCGGCGCGCCCGTGACCGTGCCCGTCACCGAGGACCGCTTCGTCATGCTGGGCGAGGACGGGTCGATGCGCCTGCC
>ENA-ORXM01001993-ORXM01001993.1-marine-metagenome-genome-assembly--contig:-NODE-1993-length-25694-cov-698.056759_pt1 | contig 25694 bp, 21 predicted proteins | sample MGYA00237867_ERZ511480 | MGnify/ENA primary metagenome ERZ511480 (study PRJEB26309, sample SAMN06266103) | marine metagenome | isolation source: Algal blade | place: United Kingdom:Sidmouth, United... | reverse complement strand
GGATTTGTCAAAGAACCATTTTCTTTCACTAAGGGAAACATATAAGAAAAAGAACAATTCAGACGGGTAGATTATTTTTTCGTCTTCCCTTAAACTTATTCACTCATCCATAATCATTTTACTAATTTAATAACTGCTCTTTTTATGAAACCATTTAGTGCTATTCTAATCTTGCTGTTACTTAGCTTTTTATGGGCATTGGGGCATACGATGGATTGGACAGGAAAAAATCACCACGACCCTGCGGCGGTCGCGCCTGCATCCACGCTTACGCCAAAGCCTTTTGTAAAAGGTACGGATTTACGATTAATTAATTTTAATGGGAAATCCCTCATCGGTGACCACGAACAATTTGAGTTTGCTGCCGGAGCGAAAACACCCAAAATACTTTCGGCAAACAATAATAGTTTTTTGGATAAAGTCGCTGCTTACCTAAAAGCTAATCCCGACACCAATCTTAAATTAACTGGAAAATACCTTCGCAGTGAGCGAAATACGAGTATTCAGGACAATATGGGCGCAGCACGCGCCGCAACTGTACGCGACCTTCTCAAAAAAAGAGGCATCGCGCCCACTCGCGTAGAACTGGAAGGCAAAATTGTCGCAACCCTTCCAGATAATGAACCCGTTTCGTTCAACATCCTTAAAGCGACCAAAGAATCGCTGGCTAAAAGTAAAACGACTTTTGAGGACATGGATTTTTATTTCGATACTAATTCTGCTCAGTTTACACCGAGTCAGCAATTGGTCAATTGGGCAAACAAAGCAAAAACCTACTTTGCCGAAAACCCGAACAAAGCACTGAACCTAACCGGACATACCGATAGCGATGGTACACCCATGTACAACAAAGATTTGGGCTTGCGCCGTGCTCGTGCTGTTCGTACTTACCTCGTCAATTTGGGTATCAAAAACAAAATTAACATTGCTTCCGAAGGGGCTAATGTACCCGTAGCATCCAACGCAAACGTAGCTGGTAAAAGCAAAAACAGACGAGTCAATGCACGAATTAATTAGTGGAAAATACCATAATCGTCAGTCCATAGCTTGACGTGAAAACGATACTCAATATTATCTTTTGACGATGAGTGAGACTTATTACTAAGTGAAAGAAATTAAATAAGATGTCCCATAATTCGAAGTATTTTTTTTGTTTAAGGATTTCAAAGGATTCTTAGACGGAAAAAAGACGAGTATAATGGCACATGTTATTTAATTTCTTTTACTTAGTAGTAAGTCAATCTAATTATGATATGTTGCTTTGAGTGAAATTTTTTCGAGTACGAGGCGGAGGTTATTCAGCATAGCCGTAGCTACGCTGGATGTTCTCCAACAAAGTAATCGGACAAATTTCGCCAAATGAACTTATCATAATTAGTTTGACTTACTACTTAGGAACGAGGCATAAATAAATTGAGTATCAGGAAAAGAACAATTCAGGCGAGCAGCTTATTTTTTTCATCTTCTCTAAAAATCAAACAATCATTCAGAACCATTATTAAAATTTAAAAATAACGATATGTTACAACATCTAACAGATATGGGACTTTGGTCTCATTTCGCTTGGGCATTACTTTTCGGCTTGCTCGGTTTATTATTGGGCTGGCTTGTATGGGGTAGATTGGTGAGCAGGTTGCGTGAGCAGGTTGCCAAACTTGAAGGTGAAATCGCCGACTGGCGCAAGAAATACGAAAAGTTACAAAAAGAATACGCACTATTGGAAGGCGAACTCAAAGAAGCTCGGTTGAAAATAGATAAACAATCAGAAAGAATCCGTCAGCTTGAAATCGAAAAAGGACAATTACACGGCGACCTCATGGCTGCCCGCCAAGTACGCGATGCACAAGGCAAAGAACTCGACGCTATCAAAGCTCGATTCTCGGCATTGGAAGAAGAGAAAATGACATGGAACGCATCGGCTACCGATACTTCTGAAGTAGACTCGCTACGCGCCAGATTGAACGAAGGTAGCACGCTCAACGCCAGTCTGCGCAGCAAAGTCGATCAATTGGAAGCCAGTGCTTCTTCGGCAGGAGAAGTGGCAGAATTGAAAGCCAAACTCGCCGAAGTAGAAACGACCGCAAACACTCACCAAAGAACTATCCGCGACCTAAACATGAAACTTGCTAATACAAATGACAGCGACGAATTGGATGGTTTGCGTGCCAAATTGAGCAGTGCAGAAGCTGACCTTGCAGCCTGTCGCGCCAAAGCCTCTGCCGCTCCGGTAGCAGCGAGTGGTTTTGTAGCAGGTGTAACAGCCACAGGTGGAGGCGCAGCACTTTCTAAAGACGAAAAGAAAGCCAACGCAGAACGTGCTAAAAAGAAAGTGAGAAACCTCATGGCAGCTTCCGCAGGAAGTAGCGGCAAAGATGACCTCAAACTCATCAATGGAGTAGGTCCGGCTTTAGAGAAAAAACTCAATGACTTGGGAATTTTCACCTTCAAGCAAGTTAGCGAATTTGACACCGATATGGTCGGAACGGTCAATGACGCGATAGAGTTTTTCCCCGGACGCGTACAACGTGACGACTGGGTAGGGCAGTCCAAAAAACTGTACCAAACGAAAATGAATAATCCGACTGCACTAACAGCGAGTAAAAATCCGAGCAATCCAGAAGACCTCAAAATAGTAGAAGGTATCGGATCGAGTATCGAGCAATTGCTCAAAAATGACGGTATCAAAACATGGCGCGACCTCGCCGGTGCAAGCGTAGATAGACTAAAAGGCATCCTCAACGCAGCAGGTGACCGCTACCGCACGCACGACCCGGGAACTTGGGCAGAGCAAGCACAATTCGCCGCAGAAGGAGATTGGGACAAACTCAAGGAGTACCAAGATTTTTTACAGGGTGGAAGTTAGTGAAAGAAATTAAATAACATGTCCCATAATGCGAAGTATTTTTTTCGTCTAAGGATTTTTTGAAAGCCGCACATAGCCTTAGCTACAGCCTGTCCCGAACCCTGATTCGGGATAAGGATTTCAAAGGATTCTTAGATGGAAAAAAGACGAGTGTAATGGCACATGTTATTTAATTTCTTTCACTAACCAAATAGAAACTCAAAATCATCAGCACAAAAAGACAAAAATACAGGATACACAAATGTGTAGGGTTTGACGTAGTTATCGAGTTGCGAGTTAAGTAAAGTATATATTTCGCTATGCGAAATAAAAACCCGCAACCCGTTTACTCATCATATTTATACAATTCTAAATCTTCAATCGTTCTTATCAACTTAATGTCATAACTTGGGTCGGTGGCATAGCCAGCTTCTTTCAAACCCTTTGCCCATGCCTTATAATCGCTCCCCATATTTTGAAGATGACGATAACGCTTGCCGTTAAGAAACTCACTATGAGCGCGATAGCTCGCCCATGCCGACTCGTAACGCACGAAAAAATCCTTATGCGTATTGTCCGTAAAATTCACACAATGCCCCTTTCCGCATTTTTTTGAAAAACACTTTATACCAAAATGATTATTATGCTTACTCGCCAAAGTACTCGCGCCGGAGTTGGTTTCGACGACGCCCTGCGCCAGCGTAATACTCGCCGGAATACCGTACTTTTTCATTTCAGATACAGCGACTGCCGAAAATCTATCGACGTAAGTTTGTTGCTTTTTAAATCGTGCGATTTGCTCTGGCGTGCGCCGAGGTAGAGGAGCAGGCGAAGGACGGGGAATCATATCTGCAAATACGCCCATTTCCTGACGCGCTGCTTCTGTGAATTTTCCGGTTTCATTCACTGCGAGCGGACTGCTCATTGTATTAGTTTCTTGCCCCGCATTAAAATTGAATGTAAAACTCACATCCTTTCGATTCATAACCACGCCTAAAATGACTAATAAGGCTATCTTAAACCAAACCAATCCCATGTAATGTTTCATTTGGTACCATGCATTGTGTAGTGTCGTCTTCATTTTTAAAATTTTAGTGTGCATGAATGCGAAGTTGGTCGTAGTTTTTAGTTTTACGAAAAAAATAAACCGTACCTTACATAGAATACACGTATTTGCTTACAAAATTAAAACAAAATGTTTTAATTGTGAAACAAAATAATGAAATATTTTTATTTTTTATGAAATATTTATGATTTCAGAGATGAATCAATGTTAATAACTGACGTTACGCAGCAACGTGTTCGCAGTCTATCAGTCTTCGATAGCTATCGGAGTCCGCTGTCATACGCAAATGTGTTTCACAACTAATGAACTATCGGCATCGGCGGACTGATAGACTGCCGACAATGTTTGCAAAAAGTAAGGATATTTTTGTCTCACTATTTAGACCTCTAAATCAAGCATTTTGTGTAACATCAGTTGATAAGTTGTTTATTTGGAATTAAGGGATATAGTGTTTATTTTCTTTCACTAATTAAACTGTTCTTATTTTGACTCTTTCTAAATAAGCCAACGGAATTTTTGCTTTACGAGTTCCATTTGAATATAAAATAAAATTAGGCTATAAATAAAATTTGATTTAAATACTTGTAAATCAATTAATTATGTTTAAATTAAAATAAAGATTTTTTTAACAAATTCGATTTAAGTAAGTGCGTTGTAGGTCTGTGGTCGAATTAAAGATGCGTTGCCGATAGTTATCGGCATCCGGCATTCTCTTCGCTCCACTTCGTTCAGACAACACCTACTATCCCTTAAGCAAGAAACGAGCAATCGCAAAACTTGTCAAAAAACATTTTAAAACAAAAAACAAAAAACCTTATCTTTGTCAAAATTTGAAAAAATGACGATTGAAACAGCCATTAAATACGATAAAAAAGACCTGAGTAAAAAGCAATTACTGGATTTGCACCGCGCCTTATTGCGCCCGCGAATGATTGAGGAGAAAATGCTGGTCTTACTGCGTCAAGGCAGGATTAGCAAGTGGTTTTCGGGTATTGGTCAGGAGGGAATATCTGTCGGTGTTACGGCGGCTATGCAACCGGAGGAATATATTTTTCCGATGCACCGCAATTTGGGTGTTTTCACGACACGCGAAGTGCCGCTCGAACGCCTTTTTTGCCAGTGGCAAGGCAAAATGAAAGGCTTTACAAAGGGGCGCGACAGGTCGTTTCACTTTGGTGCAAAGGATTGGAATATCGTGGGAATGATTTCGCATCTCGGTCCGCAACTCTCGCTCGCAAGCGGCACAGCAATGGCGCACAAATTGGGCGGTGAAGCCAATGTATCGGTTGCATTTACAGGTGAAGGCGGCACGAGCCAGGGCGAATTTCACGAAGCACTCAATACGGCTGCCGTGTGGCAATTGCCTGTTATTTTTGTGATTGAAAATAATGGTTACGGACTTTCGACGCCGGCGAGCGAGCAATATCGCGCCGAAAAATTGGCGGATAAAGGCATCGGCTACGGCATGGAAGCCATTAGAATTGATGGTAATAATATTTTGGAAGTTTATCATAAAATAGATGAAATAGCGAAGGATTTGCGTAAAAATCCACGTCCGTTTTTGGTCGAATGTATGACTTTTCGGATGCGCGGACATGAAGAAGCTTCTGGCACGAAATACGTCCCAAACGATTTGATGGAGCATTGGGCGGCGAAAGATCCGCTTGCAAATTATGAGGCATTTCTATTGGAAGAAGGTGTTTTAACGGAAAAATACATCACTGATTTGCGTGCGGAAATCAAGGCAGAAATCAATACAGGCTTGGATGCAGCTTATGCCGAACCCGATGTCGATTTTTCGCATGAATTGGAAACTACGGACATCTTTGCACCTCATTCACAAGCAGTTGCGCCAGCCAATGGCGTGACGAGTGAAAAGCGAATGATTGATGCTATTTCAGATGGTTTGCGCGAAGCGATGGAAAATTATGACGACTTGGTTTTGATGGGGCAAGATATTGCAGATTATGGCGGCGTATTCAAAATCACGGATGGTTTTACCAAAAAATTTGGAAAGCAAAGGGTACGAAATACACCGCTTTGTGAAAGCGCGATTCTCGGAATTAGTTTGGGTTTGAGTATTAAAGGGTATAAATCAATGATGGAAATGCAGTTTGCGGATTTCGCAACTTGCGGCTTCAATCAGATTGTAAATAATCTCGCCAAATTGCACTATCGTTGGGGACAAAATGCTGATGTGGTCGTGCGTATGCCTACGGGCGGTGGCGTGGGTGCAGGTCCGTTTCACTCACAGAGTAATGAGGCGTGGTTTTTCCATGTGCCGGGCTTAAAAATCGTCTATCCTTCGAATCCTATGGATGCAAAAGGTTTGCTTTTGGCGGCATTTGAAGACCCGAATCCGGTGATGTATTTTGAGCATAAAGCGATGTATCGCAGCCTCACGGGAGATGTGCCAGATGGTTACTATACGGTAGAAATTGGTAAAGCGGCATTGGCAGCAGAGGGTGAATCGTTGTCGATTGTGACTTATGGCATGGGCGTACATTGGGCGAAAGCAGCTATCGAAGAAATGGGGATTGATGCCGATGTGTTGGATTTGCGTAGCTTGTTACCGATTGATTATGAGGCAGTTGAGGTGACAGTGAAAAAGACAAATAAAGTTATCGTACTACACGAAGATACATTGACGGGCGGTATTGGCGCGGAAATTTCTGCCTATATTAGCGAGCATTTGTTTGAACATCTTGATGCGCCTGTGTTGCGTGTAGCGAGTCTGGATACGCCGTTTCCGTTTGCAAAAGAATTGGAAAAGGGGTTTTTGCCCGTCGAGCGGTTGAGAACAGCATTGACGCAGTTGTTGAAGTATTGACCCGTAGCACGGCACTTCCAGCCCGTGTTTCGTTTTCCCTTAGTAGTCATTCAAGCTAACACTGTCGGGTAATTTGCCGAAATTTGCCCGATTACTTTCCCGAATCAAGTTATGGGACAGGCTGTTGGAGAACATCAGCCGTAGCTACGGTGAGTTTTGATTTTCCAAACGCTTAATAATATTAGAGGGGTATGCCTCTTTTTCATTATAATAAGGGAAGACGAAAAAAATAATCTACCCGTCTGAATTGTTCTTTTTCTTATATGTTTCACTTAGTAAAAGAAAATAAATAACTTGCCCCATTATGCTTGTTCTTTTCCCTTCTAAAAAGCACAAAAAATAGTTCCGTAGCTATGGCTATGCAACGATTTTTTGAATTCTTTAGAAGAAAAAATTACGGCGCATTATGGAACAATTTATTTAATTTCTTTCACTAAATCTTCCTTACGTAGCTCGGCTATGTGCGTCAAATTTAGCCAAACATATAAAAAAAATAACTTCTTCATTTGGGGTAGATTATTTTCTTCTTCTTCCTTAAAAGGTCGCACTGAAATATAGCCATTTTTTAATTAATTAATTAATTAATTAATTAATTAAATTTATTTTATAATTTATTTATTATTAGAAATGAATTATTTATAAATATTTTTTACTGTAAAATAATTTAAAAATATCCTTATTTCAGCAGAACCTTAAAAAGAATGCAGAGCTCGAGCACTCCCTTTCGCATTTGTATACTTGCATTTTAAATTTTCATAATACAAATTATAAAAAAATATAGTACTATGTGATACAAGCTACTATGTTTTAACAATATTTAATATTTGATGATGGCTGATACAGTTGACAAACTCCTAATTATCAAATAATTAGAAGAATTTTAACGAAATTTTAAAAAAGATATTTTTTGATAGTATTTTATACAAATAAAGGCTTAACTTTATCTTTTGTTAAATGTTTTTCTCCTTATAAATGGTATTAACGTAACTATTTTGAAAAAAATACGTCTTTATAGGGAGTTAAAATGAGTAAATTAATGATTTTTGATGTGGTAATTTTTAAGTGACAGAATGCCATTTAACCCAAGTTGCTGATAATCGGTAACTTAGGCAAGTTCCAAATACCAAATAAAACAGGTCTTAATTAGTCTCGACAATTATCGGGGCGTTTTTTAGAATTTTTCAACAAATTGAATGATTCAATAGTTATTTTTTTTGATTAAAAATCATCAGGAAATTCATTATTAATGAAGACGAATTCAAAAACAATTGATATTGAGTATAAAAAAGAAAAAAATTCCTGACGATGAATTAATCGACTTGTTTCTGACATCTCAAAGTCCGGAACATTTTGGTGAATTATATGGCAGATACTCTGACAAAGTATATAGCAAATGCCTCTCTTTGCTCAAAAACGAAGCCGCCGCACAGGACGCTGCGCAGGATATTTTCTTGAAAATATTCCTCAATCTTGCCAAGTTCAATAAGAAATCAAGATTTTCTACATGGGTATATTCTATTACATATAATTACTGTATTGACCATCTACGTCGTAAAAAGAAAGAAAAAACAGTACTTACTGACGATGAAAATGATAAAGACCCGGTAATGGAAGAGATAGATGACAAGGAAATCCTCGAAATGGAAATTGAGCGATTGTCTTTCATTTTAGATAAGATACCAGAAGACGATAAGTCTGTCTTGTTGATGAAATATCAGGCAGATATGTCTATCAAAGAGATAAGTGAAGCTTTCGATAAATCGGAAAGTGCTATTAAAATGAAACTCAAACGAGCTAAAAATAAGGTCAGAAAGCTGTATAATGAGAGTTTTTATGAAGCACTTAGCTTACTCATTTTCTCGTTGTGGTTGATGTAAATGGATGAAATGAGTAGAGCATATTTAAATTTTTTTGCCTGAAAATTAATATCTTATGAACTTGACTTCACATCAAATCATTTGTCTATCCCGATAAACGCCTTCTTTAATGCCTATTTATTGATAAAGTTGAGCACGATGAAACAATACCACAAGTCCAAACAACGATATAATTTTCTCCTTGATATTCTGAATAAAAAAAATGAGCGCATTTTTCATATACTAATATGTTACTACTTCGTAGTAATGACGTCTCAAACTAAATACATTTTATACATTGATTTTTCTGACAAAGCAAAATTCTCGCTTTTCGGATAAATGTAACAATCAATTGAAAAGTGAAATATAGTGATATGAATGAACAAGGTCTATTAGAAGAAGTAGAAGAACTCGTAGCTGCTCCGGAAAAAATAGAGAAGAATGTAAAGGAAGACCTGGCTTTCCTTAAACTTATAGCAAATATTGCATTACTTTACCTCGGAAGGGTGCCGGCAGTTTTTGTCGGGATGATTTCTGGCACTACAGAAGATGAATAGGGCAGGATGCTCACCCAAACACACTTATACATACGTACTCCCCTTTTTAATTTTACAAATATTATTTCTTTTCATACTCTTTTGTGACTTGAAAACTAACCAAGCGTCAAAAGCATGAAATATCGAAAATATCTCGTCTCAATTTAGATTGAGATGACATTGATAACAAAAATTGAATTAAACCATAATTATATTACAAAAATTTAAAACGAAAGAAAGATGGAATTAATTGAAATTACGAAAGTAGCTGTTATGGAGACTTTTAACTCCTTTGCGAATGCTTTACCAGGTATTATTGGTGCGCTTTTTTTACTTATAATTGGTTATTTTATAGCTAAAATTATTGCTCGTATCGTTCGCAAAGCCCTCGAAATGGCTAAAGTAGATACATTGGCTGACAAGTTGCAAGACATTGAAATGGTCAGAAGATCAGGTATCAACATTGTACCAAGTGTGATTATTAGTAAAGTAGTTTACTATATGGTATTCTTGGTTTTTGTAATTGCTGCTGCAGGGGCATTAGGTATAGATGAAATTACTATCCTCATCAACGAATTGGTTGCTTACATACCTAAATTGTTGGTTGCTGCTCTTATTTTGGCTATCGGTCTTTGGTTCGCCAACTTCATCAAAGATATCCTTAAAACTGCCCTTGATTCAATGGGCGTTTCGGGTAGCGGTATTATTTCAAATATCGTTTTCTACTTCTTATTTATCAACATCGCATTGTCTGCACTCGGTCAGGCTGATATCGACATGAGCTTCCTTAACAACAACCTCACCATGATTCTTGGTGGTGCTGTTTTGGCGTTCGCTATCGGTTACGGCTTCGCTTCACGCGACATTATGGCAAACCTTTTGGGTGGTTTATACAGCCGTAACAAATTCCAAAGAGGAGATGTTATTAGCGTCAACGGTACAAAAGGACAAGTTGTTAACATTGATGCGACTTCATTGACACTTCAATCTGAAAACAACACAAGAGTAGTTGTGCCGCTCGGACACTTGTCTGATAGCAGCGTAGAAAAATTCTAAGCAACTTTTATACGCACTCTGCGTATACTACATATTATAAAACACACCTAACTACAAGTCTCACGACCTGTAATTTAGGTGTGTTTTATTTTACCCCCTCTTATCATATAAAAGATAATTATAATTAACATTTTTAATGAGTTGGGAAATGAAAACAATAGACCTTATTTTGAGATAAATTGTATGGCATGGAAATAAAGATTTTTTTGCTAATCGAAGTTCATTTTGAGCGCATTCCGATAGCCATCGGGACGGGACGAGAAACAGCTGAAGAGTGGTAGAAAAAGACTATTTAGCTGCCTACAAATTATTTTGGAACAAAGTTTAATAAGGTTACTAAAACTATGTCAGTTATCAAACAAACACAATTTACCACAACCTTAAGTATTCATTCTCAAATAACTAAATCAAGGAACGAGACATAAATAAATTAAATTTTTTGACGCCGTTGTTTTTTCTTTTTTAAGGCGTAAAAACTGCGTATAACGAGTTACGTAAGGGTTTTTATCCCGATAACTATCGGCACAGAAAAAGAGAAAAAGAACAAGTCAAAATCTGAATTCGTTTATGCGTTGTTCCTAAAACAGTCAAGACATGAAAAATTTTTTATTTGCTCTATTGGCAGTCGCTTTCACATCAACAACAATCTTCGCACAAGAAAAACTCAAAGAGAGAGAAGTACTCAATGGCTACTCTGAAGGCTGGACCATCGGAACAGGCTTTGGACTTACACTCGACCAAGCTGCCGTGTGGCAACCACGCGCTGGTGCTGGTGACAATAGCTTCAAATTCGGTGGACTGGGTAACCTTCAAGCTACATACAAAGCAGGTCGTTTCCTGTGGGACAACGCCGGTTCACTCCAGTTGAACTTCCAACGCTTAGGAAGAAACACAGGCAACTTACCATTCCAAAAATCATTGGATGAATTGCGCCTCAACTCACGTCCGGGTTATGCCATCACTGCTGACGAAAAATGGTATGCAGCACTTGACTTTGGCTTTGTTAGCCAATTGCTTTCTACTTATTTGGGCAACTACCTCAGTGAGTTTGAAGGTGTAGACCCAGCACTTCGCAATGGCTTTACCAATCTCAATGATACAGGCATCCTTTCTAATTTGTTTGCTCCTGCTACCATCAATATTTCTCCGGGTGTAGATTGGAAACCAAGCACAAATTTCTCTTTATTTTTCTCTCCTGCTGCACTCAAACTTGTAATAGTAGCCGATGATGAAATAGCAGCAGTAGGCGCTATTAATATGACATCAGACTCTACATCAGAGTACTTGGGTTCACTTAATGGTAATCCACAAACAGCTGTATTCAACGAAGCTACCAACACATATGACGTGACCAGCTTCGAGAATACGACATTCGCGTTGGGTGCATTGGCAAGAGCTAAATACAACAACACTTTCTTGGAAGACAGAATATCATTCAACACAGAGCTTAACTTGTACTACGATTACCTCAATGGTGCAGGTGCAGAGAAAAACTTACCAACTGTTGACTGGTTGACGACCACTACCTTCAATATCTTCAAGGGTATCGGCGTTACACTCAAAACAGGTGCTTACTACGATTTCACTAAGCCAGTTTCTTCTGACTGGAGAGAAGTCAATGGCGTATATGGCTACCGCGGCACCAAGCGTGGTACCATGTTTACACAAACACTCGCTTTGACTTATAGCCGTGTATTTGGTGCTAAGAAAGCTGAATAAATAATAAAAGTACAAGCGCAAGTCTTGAGACTTAGCGTAGCTAAATCAAATATTTTGAACTTGAACTTGAACTTAAAAAAGTCCATACCGTAAGGTGTGGACTTTTTTTGTTTGGTGGCAGTGGTTTTTGTATCGAAACTTCGTATCTTACCCAATAAGTAGACTTTATTTAGGAATATTTTGTATGCATGGAATTTTGTATTTTTTCGATGATCGAGCCTCATTTTGAGCTGCATACCCTACGGTACGGAGCGAAAAATAGGAGAAGAGTATCGGAAAAAGACAATGTTAGCTGCATACAAAATATTTCTAAATAAAGTCTATTATTATTGGATTAAGCAGTGGGACAAAAATAGGCTTACAATTTTGACGTGGTTATTTTTTCGATATTTTTTCTTACAAAAACCGCACATAGCCTACGCTACGTAAGGATTTTTGTGGGAAAAATAGCGGAAAAAGAAACCGTCAAAAAGTAAGGATATTTTTGTCTCACTACTTAATTAACCTTTTTACTACTTCTTTCTCAAAACACTTCATCCTCCGTCTCGCCCTCTACCTCGAAAAAAAGATGCCTTTGCGTTGGGTGTCCTTCTTCAAGTATGCTACGTCAGCGCGTATCTTGGAGCAAGATGGCGGTCAGTGGCGTTTTCGGCATCAGATCTTGCAGGATTATTTTGCGGGGCGGTATGGCGGTTGATTATCGCGGCTCAATATTCTCCTTAAACCACGCCTGACATTCCTCTAAGGTGAGTTTGCCGGAGGCGACTTCTATGGTGAAGTTGAAGAGGGTTTTGTTGCGACTTGAAACTTCTGCGGGAATCAATTTGCCTTCTACATTGACCTGTTTCAATTCTTGTTTGATAAAATAACCGTTTTCATCCAAAAAAATCAAAGCCCCTTCAAGTCCGGTACGTTTATTCCCGTCTTGAAAAATGTGATTGGTGATGATATTGAACATATAAACGGCAGCTTTATCGTAAATTTCAGGATACAAAGGCGCACCAAACATTTCCGCCTCCACCGCTTCGATAACGTAGTCTAAGGGATTCTCATTCAATATATTACGTGGTGGAACAAAATTACCGCCATGTCTTTCTACTGTACCTTTATTGATGAAAATGATGTCGTTTTTAGTCAAATATTTCATTAGGCAAGGGCTTTAAACACGTCATCAAATACGTCAAAATGTTTGTTCATCATCATACTCAGTTCATCCTCGCGTTGCTTTTGTGCATCTTGAAGCGATTGTTTCTCGGCAATAATTTCCTTGATAGCATCTTTTACAATAGTGCTATCTTCGGCAAGTATTTCTTTGATGACAGATTTTAAAGCCTCTCTGTCTGTATTTTGCATAGTCATAATCCAAAATTTTCTACAAGATAAACAATGTCAAAGGAAATAACAATATTTGAGCGAGAAACGTTCCCTTGATTTGATTGTTAGTCAAATCGAAACTTCGTATCTTGCCGAATGTCAAATAAAAAGCTCTTCCTACTCGATGGTCACGCGCTCATTTACCGCGCCCATTATGCCTTTATCAAGCGTCCTTTGATCAATTCTAAGGGCTTGAATGTCTCTGCCATTGATGGTTTTACACGTACATTGTGGAGTATTTTGACCAAAGAAAAGCCTTCGCATATTGCGGTAGCGTTTGACTTGCCCGGTGGCACGTTTCGTACTGAAATGTTTCCCGAATACAAAGCCAATCGCGAGGCGCAACCCGAAGATATTACGACTGCGATTCCTTATATACAACAAATCATTGAGGCGATGCACATTCCTGTCGCAATCAGTCAGGGATTCGAAGCAGATGATGTCATTGGTACCTTGGCAAAACAGGCGGAAAAAGAAGGTTTTGAGGTCTATATGATGACTCCTGATAAGGATTACGCCCAACTCGTCAGCGACAAGGTGTATATGTACAAACCCGCCCGATTTGGCAACGGCATTGAGGTACTCGACGCAAAGAAAGTCTGTGAAAAATGGGACATTGAGCGCGTAGATCAAGTAATTGATGTACTCGGTTTGCAGGGCGATGCGGCGGATAATATTCCGGGCATTCCCGGCATTGGTGCAAAAACAGCAGTGAAGCTTTTAAAGCAATTTGGCACGATAGAAAATCTCATTAAAAATACTGACAAACTTAAAGGAAAGCAAAAAGAAAACGTTGAAAAATTTGCCGAACAAGGCTTACTTTCTAAAGAATTGGCAACTATAAAATTGGATGTTCCCATTCAGTTTGACGCAACAAAATACCAAGTCGATGACATCAACCGCGAAGCCCTTACCGATGTATTTCGGGACTTAGAATTTCGCTCGCTATCCAAGTCCATATTAGGCAGTAAGTCGGAGGACGGTACGAAAGAATCAGGCGGAACAGGACAAACAGATTTGTTCGGAAATACAGTTGCAAATAAAGAAAAAACGATAAGAAAAACCTTTGTTGCGCCCGAATTTTCTATTGCAAAAAATAATATTGAAAATACGCCGCACGAATATCACCTTATCGATACGCCCGAAGGTCGCGCCGATTTAATCCAGAAATTAAGCAAACAAAAAATCCTCTGTTTTGATACCGAAACCACCTCGATAGACGCCAATCAAGCCGAGCTTGTGGGTATATCTTTTTCGTACAAAAAAAGTGAAGCCTATTATGTACCCGTTCCGGCGGATCATGCGGAAGCGAAGGCAATAGTCGCAGAATTTAAAGGCATTTTTGAAGATGAAAATACCGAAAAAGTCGGGCAGAATTTGAAGTATGATATTATCGTATTAAAATGGTATGATATTGAGGTAAAAGGACGGTTTTATGACACCATGTTGGCGCATTATCTGATAGAACCCGACTTGCGGCACAATATGAATTATCTTGCCGAATCTTACCTTAGTTATTCACCTGTTTCTATCGAATCATTAATCGGAAAAAAAGGAAAAAACCAACTCACAATGCGCGATGTACCCGTAGCGCAGACGAGCGAATACGCATGCGAAGATGCAGATATTACTTTACAGTTAAAAGAAGTGCTGCATCCGAAAGTAGTAGAAGAAAAACTGGATAAATTATTAACCAACGTCGAAATTCCTTTGATAAATGTCTTGGTGGCGATGGAATTTGAGGGCATTCGTGTGGATGCAGATTTTCTCAATAATTATTCAAAAACACTCACAATAGAAATAGAAGCCTTAAAGAAAAAAGTCTTTGACGAAGCGGGTACGGTCTTCAATTTAGACTCGCCGAAACAAGTAGGCGAGGTTTTATTTGATAAAATGAAAGTGCCTTATCGCTGGCGAAGAACAAAGACGGGGCAGTACTCCACCAATGAAGAAAAACTCTCGGAACTCGCTAAAGACCACGAGATTATAAATAATATTTTGGAGCATCGCAGCTATATGAAGTTGCGCTCCACCTACGTTGATGCGTTGCCGCTGATGATCAATCCAAAGACGGGGCGGATTCATAGTTCGTTCAATCAGGCGTTAGCATCTACGGGGCGATTAAGTTCCAATAATCCGAACTTACAAAACATCCCGATACGCACCGAAGCCGGGCGGCAGATACGAAAAGCCTTTATTCCGCGCGACGAAAATCACATTTTACTCGCGGCAGATTATTCGCAAATCGAACTCCGCCTGATTGCCGAAATCAGTGGCGACGAAGCCATGTTAGAGGCATTCAGCAAGGGGCAAGACATCCACCGTGCCACCGCCGCGCGCGTCTATGAAGTACCATTCGACGAAGTAAGCCCCGACCAAAGACGCAACGCTAAAACGGTGAATTTCAGCATCATATACGGCGCAGGCGCGACCAACCTTTCCCGCCAACTCGACATGAGTCGCAAGGAAGCCGCCCAACTGATAGAGCAATATTTCAAGCAATACGAGGGCTTGAAAACCTACATGGATAAGGTAGTCGCCGAAGCTCGCGAAAACGGCTACGTCACCACACTACTCGGACGCAAACGCATGCTCCGCAACATCAATTCTCGCAACAGCCTCATCCGCAGTCATGCCGAGCGCAACGCCGTCAATACGCCCATACAAGGCACGGCAGCCGACATGATAAAAGTCGCCATGATTGATATTCACGACGCACTCCGCAGTGGAAATTTTGCCACAAAAATGATTTTGCAAGTACACGATGAGTTGGTATTCGATGTTCCGAAATCAGAACTCGAAACCGTCAAACCACTCATTGAAGATAAGATGAAAAATGCGATGCCAAATCTGAAAGTGCCTATCGTGGTGGGTATGGATACGGGAGAGAATTGGTTGGAGGCGCATTGATTTTTAAGTGCAAGTTCAAGTGGCAAGTGCAAGTTCAAGTGGCAAGTGCAAGTTCAATTTTAGCGAGGGTAATTTATGGTGTGAGCATAGCGAGCAATTTCTCCAAAGGTTCTTCAATATTCAACTCCGCGACTTCCTTATAAAACTCTTCGGCTTTGATAGGCGTATAATGCTGTTCGTCAATCAGTTGTTATATGGTGACTGATTGGCGGATGGGCTTTACGGCTGACCAGAACTTATCGGTTGGTTGGTTTTTTACGTTTGCCATTTTTCGCAAAATATTTTTCGTGTATAGATTTTAAATGTTCATGTCTGTCGTAGTTTTCTACAATAGGACTGTTTTTACCTTCCAAAAGGGCAGCACGGAGGCGTTCATTTCTCTCTTTTTGTTCGTTTTTTAAGTTTTCCATTTTCATCAAGATATTTTGTCGTGTAAATATTTCATGTGAGATTCGCGAGTAAAATTCTCCACATCTTCACTTTTTTCTCCTTTCTTGAGTGCTTCAATGATTGCCTGATGCTTCTTCTCTTCATTTTCCAATAAGCGTAAACCAGCACGCACAACCTCACTCACATTATTATACTTACCTTCTGCGATGGCACTGGTTACAAAATTTTCAAAATGAGAACCCAGTGATATTGATGTTTCTTGTACCATAATTTTATTATTTTCTTGTAAAGTTATTAATATTTGGTAACTTTTGCAAGTCATAAAATTACTCAAACAACTCCGAACTAAGATACCTATCGCCCCTATCGCAAGTAATACAAACGATGACTCCATCACTGATTTCATCGGCAATTTGCATAGCTGCCGTCAACGCACCGCCGCTACTCATACCTGCCATAATGCCCTCTTCTTGCGCCATTCTTCTGGTCATTTGGATGGCTTGATCACGACTCACATCAATGATTCTATCGACCCGTTGGGGTTCATATATTTTCGGTAAAAATTCGGGCGACCATCGGCGAATACCCGGAATCCGCGAGCCGTCGGTCGGTTGTGTACCCACAATCTGAATATCTTTTCTTTGTTCTTTTAGGTAGCGCGATACGCCCATTATCGTTCCGGTAGTACCCATTGCGGAGACGAAATGCGTAATTCGTCCTTTGGTATCCTCCCATATTTCAGGACCGGTGGTTTTGTAGTGCATTATATAATTATCGGGATTGGCAAACTGGTTGAGCATAAAATACTCGCCGGAATCCGCCATTTCCTGCGCCTTTTGTCGGGAGTATTCTATCGTCTTATCGCCCGGCGTCAGGATGACTTCTGCGCCATAGGCTTTCATCGTTTTTACTCTTTCGGGTGTTGCGGTTTCGGGCATGAGTAAGGTCATATTGACGCCCATAGATTGAGCAATCATCGCTAGGGCAATGCCTGTATTTCCGCTAGTGGCTTCTACGAGTTTTGAGCCAGGTCTGATTTCGCGCCTCTCCAATGCAGACTTAATCATATTGAAAGCTGCCCTATCCTTTACACTACCGCCGGGGTTTTGCCCTTCCAATTTACAAAATACCTGAACGGACTTATTCTGATTGATACTTTTCAATTCAACCAAAGGCGTATTGCCTATCAAATGTTCAATTTTCATATTTATTTTATATTTGGATAATGGGGAATTGGGGAACTCGGAAATTGGGGAGTAAAACATCCTGACAATCACAAATTTAAACCTAATTTCCCAATTCCTAATTTCCCAATCAACGATTCTCGTTAGATTGATAATAAATTTTTGATTCGGGTGCTACACTTCTAGTAATCCATGTATTTCCGCCGATGATACTATGATGACCGATGACCGTCTCGCCGCCCAATACCGTGGCACCGGAATAAAGCACGACATGATTTTCTATCGTAGGATGTCTTTTTGTTTGCGCCAATTTCTTTTCTACACTCAAAGCACCGAGCGTGACGCCTTGATAGATTTTGACAAAATCGCCTATATTGCAGGTTTCGCCTATCACAACGCCCGTACCGTGGTCAATGCAAAAACCCCTCCCGATTTTCGCACCGGGATGTATATCAATGCCCGTCCGCGAATGTGCAATTTCAGTCATCATTCTCGGAATTACTTTGATGTCGAGTTGGTACAATTCATGTGCCAATCGGTACGTTGCGATGGCATAAAATCCGGGATAAGACTTCACAATCTCATTTTCACTAATGGCAGCCGGGTCGCCCTCGTACATGGCACTCACATCGGTTTTCAGTACCTCATAGATGGCTTCCAATTTATCAAAAAACAAGACGGTTTTGTTGTCCACATTGATAGATTCCCGGTTAGGATACATAAACAGTATCTCATAAAGTTCTGATTTCAGATTCAAGAGGTCAAAGGCGAGTTCTTCCTGTTTGCTATACGGTTTGTCTGTCAAGTCCGGGAAAAGAATCCCCAACAATTGATTGACAAAATCCTCCACCCGTTCTATGGTCGGACACTTCGGACTGTCTTGGTGGGTTTCAAAAAGTGTTGCTATGAATTTATCTGTCATAAGAGTATTATAGGTAACGATGGGATAATTAGTTTAGCTGAAGTATAAACGAATAAACAAATCTATCCTTCGGTCAATTTCTCCGCATTATTCATTATTCAGGTTAATCAATCAACTTTGTATTGACATTTAATGAAATAATACGCTCTAAATCAGGATTCGTTTTTTCAATATTTTGATAGATGGCTTCCTGATAAATTAGGAAGGAGTTTATATCGTTTACCCCATAATTATCTGCCAAACTCTCCAACATTGTATCAAGGCTAATCAATAAATAATGCTTTAAATTTGATGTCAACGTATAAATATCTGTTCTGATATTAACGGCTGCCTCATGTACAATTTCATTTCTTAGACGATAAATTCTGGTAAGATGTTGTTTAAGCCCCTTCTCGTGAGACCGAAGTAAGAGTATCAACTCACTTGATTTCTTAGCAGGATTTCTGTTGAAAAAAATATCTGCAAGTTTTCTAGCTCTGTACGAAATTAAAGGTAAGTCTTGATAATATTTATCCCACAGTTCATCGTAAGACAATTCTTTTAGAAGATATGCGGTGTTTTTTTGATTAAAATCTGTAATTGAAGTAGCTTTTAGACGGACAATATTTTTATGTAAATCATTGATTAATCGCTTTGCATACACGTTTGTTTGAATCGCAGGGAGATAGCGTTTTACTCGGTCAATAGTTGATTGTGGATCATCAGTATTGGAAAATAAATATTCTAAACCTATCCAATAATTTAGAAATTTATGCTCAATCTCCTGTGCTTCGTTACTAAGACGAAAATATCTGATAGAAGAGTTGATTTTCTTTTTTGACTCATATTTGATATGATTATCCTCATTCCATATACGCCCAAATCGCTTAGACAATATCTCTACAATATGTGAACCACCTCTAAAGCTACCATCTATCTTGTTTTCAAAACTTCTATACCAGTATTGTCGTTGATTTTCTTCTTTATCAAGTTCAAGAATCAAATTTTTATCTGATATAATTATTTCTTTTGAAATAAAGCATAAGTGTATTAAATCCAATAGATTGTAGAGTTCATTTTTAGCAATCTTTACAGCTGAAACAGAATCGTGTGCATGTACCCTAATACAGATGAAAGTACTATCCCCTTCCTTCAAAAAATCTTGTGGGTTTTCACTTTCTTTGACTTTAAGATTCAATTGAGGAGCATTAGTATGAATCTTTACATTGTAATTTTTAATTACATCTTTAGTTGCGAATAACGGAAGGTTTGCTTTGAAATAAACACGATACTTGTTTTTCTGTTTTTTTGAAAAAAAATGAAATACACCAAATGCCTCTTCAAATGTCTTTTTAGGCTTATTGATAAACGAAGAAAGTATCGCCCTTTGTAAAAATTCCTTCGAAAACCCCTCATTTATCAATCCGGTCAGCAAGTACCCTGTTAATCTGTCTATCTCTTTGTAGTCTTGATAAATGCAGTCCGATTGGATAGATGGATTGGCTACGCAGTTTGCAATTTTGGTTACTAAATCATTGTTGTAGCGAAAGTTATCAGATGAGATAATTTTCGTTAATACTCTTGTTTTTATGTAGCTATTTTCGGTTGTCTGTCCCAATACACTTATATAATGACCTTTTGAAAAATTACAAAATTTTAATTCATTTTCTACACTCAACAAGTCCATAGCTTCCTTTGTTACAGCCTCAATTGTTGGCTTAAAATGTTTGATTTTGTTATCGTGAAATCTTTTTAAAACATAGCTCAATTCAGATAAAATAATCTTTGGATTCATTACACGAGTACGATGAGAGTCCATTACATCAGGGTTTAAAAGTTCTAATACTTTTTCAATAAAAAACTTTTGTCGTGGGGTGTATGTCGTGGCAGTTGGATAGTTAATTGGTATCATATTGGGTGATATTGGTTTAATTTGAGAAAATATATATTTGACTATTCGTAAATTAATATCTATCTTTGTAATAATTACATTGGATACAAATTAAGGAAATTAGGAAGTGTAAAATAGGCTGGACAGAGGTTTGCCCCGCAGGTTATTTGAAACTTTCTACCAAAAAAGTGGCTTCGATATCGGAGTCACTTTTTTTATTCCCCTTACCCTTCCTTCAATTTCTCTGCATTATCTGCCACACGTAGTGCGTCGATAATCTCCTGAATATCACCATCTACGATAGTGCCGAGTTTGTAAAGTGTCAGATTGATGCGATGGTCCGTCACGCGATTTTGCGGATAGTTGTACGTGCGTACTTTGCCCGACCTATCGCCCGTCCCTACGAGGCTTTTACGTGCGCCCGAAACCTTCGAATCATGCTCTTCGCGCTGACGTTCGTATAGGCGGACATAGAGTTTGTCGAGGGCAATTACACGGTTTTTGAGTTGCGAGCGTCCGTCTTGGCACTCCACCACGATGCCTGAAGGTTTGTGCGTCACACGTACTGCCGATTCAGTCTTGTTCACGTGTTGCCCCCCCGCACCACTCGCCCGAAAAGTATCCCACGAAAGGTCGGCTTTATTGACGTTGACATCTTCCATTTCGAGACGCGGCATCACGACTACGGTAGCCGCCGAGGTATGCACGCGCCCCTGCGATTCGGTCTTTGGGACCCGCTGCACGCGATGTCCGCCCGACTCGTATTTGAGCGTACCATACACATCCGTACCACTGACTTCGATGACGAGTTTGCTATATCCACCGACCGAACCTTCGGTGATAGCAATGGCTTCGTGCTTCCATTTTTGGGTATCAAAATAGCGTGTGTACATCCGGTACAAATCGCCTGCAAAAATACTCGCCTCATCGCCGCCCGTACCCGCCCGTATCTCCAAAATCGCATTTTTCTCATCTTCGGGGTCTTTCGGAATCAGCAAAAGTTTGATTTCTTCTTCCATCGGCTCTACTTTTGGCTCTAGTTCGTCGAGTTCCATTTTTGCCATCTCGCAGAGTTCCTCATCCGATTCGGTTTTGAGGATTTCTTTATTGGTGGCGATATTGCCGAGCAAATCGCGGTAAGTGTGATATGCCTCCACGATTTCGCCCAGATTTTTGTATTCTTTGCTGATTTTCGTGTAGCGTTTCATGTCCGAAATGACTCGGGGGTCAGTGAGTTGTTCGCCTATATATTCGTAGCGTTCTTTTATCGCTTCTAATTTATCTAACATTTTATTAATAAATGAGTGAATGAATTTTAAATGAATGAATCAAGGGGTTTTTGGTTAGAATGAATGGCTGGGCACATTGGTTTTGCCCTTTGGATGGCAAGACGCGCTATATAAATTGTAATTCGGAAAGAGAAATAAAAAACATAATGTCGTGGTTTGTTTTATTTTTTTGAATAAATTAAAAACGATAAAACGAACGAAATAATTCATTCATTGAGCCATAAAGGTACATGAATTTAGGATTTATTTCATCAAAAAAATTAATTTTACACTCCGTCCAAATTAAGGGAAGACGAAGAAAATAAACTACCCGAACTGACGCAGCTATTTTTTTCATATATTTTCTCAAATTTAACGCACATAGCCGAGCTACGTAAGGAAAATTTGAGGGAATATATGGAGAAAAGAGCAATTCAAACGGGTAGGTTATTTTTTTCGTCTTCCCTAACCATTAACCTTTAATTTCTTTCACTAAGCATTAAGTATTAAGCATTATTATGAATATAAATCACACTGTCACCGAGCGTTTTCTCCGTTACGTTCAAATAGACACGCAATCCGACCCGCTTTCAAAAACCTTTCCTTCTACCGAAAAACAAAAGGATTTGGGGCGTATATTGGTCGAAGAATTACTGGAAATGGGCATCGCAGACGCACACATGGACGAGCATGGTTACGTATATGCCACTATTCCGTCAAATACCGATAAAAATGTGCCTGTTTTGTGCTTCTGTTCGCACATGGACACCTCGCCCGATAGTAGCGGAAAAGGCGTCAAACCGCTGATTCACAAAGACTACGATGGTACGGACATCATTCTGCCAGATGACAATACGCAAGTCATCAGCCCTACGAAATATCCGCTTTTAAAAGACCAAATTGGCAATGACATCGTAACGGCAAGCGGCACTACTCTGCTCGGTGCAGATAATAAAGCAGGGCTGGCGGCAATCATGGACGCAACGCATTTTTTAATTAAAAACAATGACATAAAACACGGTAAAATTCGCATTCTATTTACGCCCGATGAAGAAGTCGGACGCGGCGTGGAAGAAGTGGATATGAAAAAACTGGGCGCAGATTTTGGCTATACGATTGATGGTGCAGAACGCGGCTCACTCGAAGATGAAACCTTTTCTGCTGATGGCGCGACCATCACCGTAAAAGGCGTGAGTCAACATCCAGGCTTTGCAAAAGGCAAGATGGAAAGTGCCATAAAAGCCGTCGGTGAGATGATTGCGCGATTGCCCACAGACCGACTTTCGCCCGAAACGACGGCAGGCAGAGAAGGCTTCGTGCATCCCGTCCGTATGGGCGGCACGGTAGAGGAGGCGAGCGTGACTTTTATTGTACGTGATTTTACGGACGAAAATCTCGAATCACACGAAAACGAACTCCGCGAAATCATGAAATCGGTCATGAAAAACTACCCGAACTCGACCGCAGAATTGACGGTAACAGAACAATACCGCAACATGAAAAAAATCCTCGACCAATATCCAAATGTCGTCTCCAATGCCGTAGCAGCTATAAAACGGGCGAGCTTGACACCCAAGCAAGATAGCATACGCGGCGGTACGGATGGGTCACGTTTGTCGTATATGGGCTTGCCTTGCCCCAATATTTTTGCAGGCGAACACGCCTTCCACTCCAAACACGAATGGGTGTCAATACAAGATATGCAAAAATCTGCCGAAACGATTGTGCATTTATGTATGATTTGGGCGGAAGAATCGTAAGTGAAACTTCGAGTGCACCGTAGGACAGTGCTTCCAACATGTTTCTCGTAATGGAAGACGAAGAAGATAAACTACCCGAATTGACGCAGCTATTTTTTTCATATGTTTTCTCAAATTCGACGCGCATAATATAAGGGAAGAGGAAGAAAATAATCTACCCCAAATGAAGCAGTTATTTTTTTTATATGTTTGGCTAAATTTGACGCGCATAGCCGAGCTACGCAAGGAAAATTTAGTGAAACATATAAGAAAAAGAACAATTCAGACGGGTAGATTATTTTTTTCGTCTTCCCTAACTCGTTATACGCAGTTTTTACGCCTTAAAAAAGAAAAAAATAACGGCGTCAAAAAACTGAATTTATTTATGCCTCGTTCCTTGCTTTTTTCATGTTAATAATAGACTTTATTTAGAAACATTTTGTATGCAGCTAACATTGTCTTTTTCCGATACTCTTCTCCTATTTTTCGCTCCGTACCGTAGGGTATGCAGCTCAAAATGAGGCTCGATTATCGAAAAAATACAAAATTTCATGCATACAAAATATTCCTAAATAAAGTCTAATTTAATTAATGTTTTCTTCGCATTTTTCATCATTACAAGGTTTCCTGCTTCATTTGGATGTACGCCGTCGGGTAGAAAAAGGTCGGGCGCCATGCCTTTAGAAAAGTCGATGGAAGGAAGGTTTTGGTCGATGGCATAGATGCGGAGTTTGTCTTGGAGTTCGCTGATACGGCGGCTGAGGTCGGGCAGGTTTTGGTAGAGTTGGTGGTCGGCGTCATCGCTGAATCCTTCGTGAAAAACAGGCAACGCGATACCGATAATCGCCTGAACACCATGCAGTCGCGCATGCCTCAACATCGCGTGATAATTGCTCAAAACCAACTGATGTGATAAGCCAAACCACAAATCATTCGTACCGCCCATGATAATGGCATGCGTAGGCGCAGCCGCGATAACTTCGGACTGGAAACGCGCCAACATACCACCTGTCGTATCGCCCGAAATACCGCGATTGATGATGTCCGCCGTCATTTCGTGCTGCAATAAGTCTGTCCAACGAGCGGATTGTGGAATGCCGTAGCCTTCGGTGAGGCTGTCTCCCATGCAGACTATTTTTATTGATTTCATATACAATGAGTAAATAATTGACTGGTTTCCGTAAAAGTAATCAATCATTTTCATTTATGACAAAAAAATAACTCGCTGAAACGACCTTGAAATATGTCGTTTCAGCGAGCTATGGAAGTTTGTAGGTTGCTGATTTTTGAGAAATTATTTTTTTATATCATTCATGCTGCTGGTCAATTTCGTTTTTTATGGCTACAATTTCCTCAATACTAATCGTTTGACTTACAGCAATATCTTCTATGGATATATCTTTTTCAAGCATACTGATAATGTCTGCTCGTTTTGTTTCCGTAGCTTCTTTTTCGTACAGTTCATTCTGGATTTGAATAACGTAATCAATACTCACTTCCAAAATTTCGGCAATATCCTTTATAGGCATGCCTTTCTTTAGCATATTAATACAGGCTATACGTGCCTTTTTTTCGAGTCCTTTTTCGAGTCCTTCTTCGGCACCTCTTTTATAAAAAGCACTTTCTTTGATGTCTATTAATATTGGCATATCGTAACTAATTTTATTGATTTCATTATCCAATTTACGCAAATGTGAGAAGACTTGCAATTGTTTGACGAATTTTTGAAGTTTTGTGGGGTTCTTACTGACTGCTTTGAGCTTCTCAAGAATAGAACGTATAATATGTTCCGGTTGTTCGCCTCTGAAATCACAGAGAATGGCAAATACGATTTCTTCGGGAATTTGCGAACTCAAAAAGTCATCGAAATTTAGGTCATTCATGTTCAGTACATCGAAACCACGAAAGACTTCATTATCGTGTAACTGTGTTCGCATAGTCATCTTTCCCGGACCGAGATAGATAACAAAGTGTCGAATTTCGAGTTTGTATTTACGCTGAATGATACCGCCGTATTCTTTGATTCGATATATCATGTCGGCTTCGTTGGCACTTTGAAATTCGATGTGCAAAATAAAGCGTTCACCCTCCTCTGTCGTGACGATGCGGATAAAATCGGTTTCTTTTTCGAT
>ENA-ORXM01001992-ORXM01001992.1-marine-metagenome-genome-assembly--contig:-NODE-1992-length-25718-cov-7.245154_pt1 | contig 25718 bp, 24 predicted proteins | sample MGYA00237867_ERZ511480 | MGnify/ENA primary metagenome ERZ511480 (study PRJEB26309, sample SAMN06266103) | marine metagenome | isolation source: Algal blade | place: United Kingdom:Sidmouth, United... | reverse complement strand
TACAACGAAGAGCAGCACATCGCTCGTAAAATTGAAAACTGCCTTGCTCTGAACTATCCAGTCGATCGGCTAGAAATTCTAGTTTTTTCTGATGGCTCTACTGATGCAACCGATAGCATCGTTGAAAGTTTCAGTGATCGTGGCGCGGTGTTGCGGCGCATCGAAGGAAGGCTAGGTAAAACACATTGCCAGAACGAAGTCGTTAAAACAGCCAAAGGGGCGATACTGGTTTTCTCCGATGCCAATAGCATGTACCAATCCGATGCAATACGTGAGCTGGTGCTGCCTTTTGACAGTGCAGATGTCGGGGCCGTAGTTGGGCGTCGCGTGTACGTCGATAGCAAAAAACCCTCTAATCAAGAAGGGCTGTACGAGCGTCTAGAAAACTGGATGAAACAACAAGAGTCGCTTTTGGGTGGGACGATTGGGGCGAACGGTTCTATCTATGCCGTGCGTACTGAAGATTATATTGAGCTGCCAGCTGACCGCATGTCAGACATTGTTGAGCCATTGCGGGTGATAATGGATCGAGGGCAGCGTGTTGTGTTCGCCAGCTCCGCTATAGGGTGTGAGGATCACGACAACGACTTTTGGATGGATTTTAAGCGCAAGCGCCGCATTGTGTTGCGTGCGATGAACAGCCTTTGGTCGGAACGATCAAAGCTCGTTCGGCATCCTTTACTGTGTGTGAAATTGTTTTTTCATAAGGTCATCCGCTGGTTTACTTTGCCACTGTTGCTGATCGGTGTCGTAGCCAGTTTCGGCTCCAACAGTTTATTGCTGAGTGTCGCCGGTCTAGGTGTGCTTATCTACCTTGTTATGTCGCTTTCAATCTTGGTGCTTTTTTCAGTGTGCGGGGGTGCCGTCACCGACAAATTTGGGCGAGTGGGAGGCTTGTGTCTGTATTCGATAGGTGTGTTTTTAAGCGCTGCCATGGCGACTTGGGATTTTCTGCGAGGGCGCAATATTCGTGTGTGGGAAAGTAGGAGTTAGTGTCAACCGGTTGTTTTACAGGGTTGTTGCACCGTCATGGCGCCGTTTCATCGTGAACTCAGCTACACTTCAAGGTCTACGTGCGTTGCTTTGCAGCGCGGTTCCCGATTGAGTGGCTGAGGTGCGGTGCGGATGTTGCTGTAAAAATTTGGTAGATAGCACCCCTAAACGGACAATATTTTGTTAGATTTGGCCAAGAAAATCTGCCTGTGAAAAAGATAAAACATGGTTTTATGCGAGCACACGCGAGAGGAATCTTCGCTCTTACATGGGCGATTGATCTCGTTTTGCTGGTCGCTGTTTTCTTTGTCGCAGTAGCTCTCACCGACGGTGTTGGCTCCATGTCCGCTCAGCATTCTTGGGCGGTGTGCCTCGCGTTTATACTAAGTGCCATATATCTTCCCGCTTTTTCTTTGTACAAAACCCGTCGAGGCGAGTCATTACTGCTTGAGTTCAGGCTGGTCTTTCTGGCGGTGTTTGCAGTTTTTGTTTCTGTGACCTTAGCAGCTGCTATGTCTGGCCAGCACAACCTTGTTTCTAGCGGGTGGTACCTGCTCTGGTGGTGTTTTAGCGTTGTTGGTCTTAGCTTGTATCGCGTCGTCGGGCGCTCATTTTTGGCGTGGCTGCGTAGTTCTGGGTTCAATGGAAGGTTCGTGATTGTTGTCGGTGATCCCGAAATGTGCGCGCCTGTTTGCCAGTCCTTGGAAGATGCTCAATGGGCAGGATTTAAGGTTAAGGCAGTATTCGATGGGGAAGTACAAGATGTATGGCCGGAGGTCCAGGATTTCTTGGACCGTAATCAGGTTGACCAAGTCTGGTTAACAATGCCGCTGCGTTCAGAGCACCACCTTCGCCATATTGCGGATCGTTTGAATCGATATGTTGTGGATGTGAAGTATGTCCCTGATGCGCCAGGTATGGTGTTGCTTGGGCGCTCCGTTTCCTACGTGGCAGGCATGCCAGTGCTCAACCTTTCGGAAGCGCCTATTGATGGCTTCAATCGCTTTTTGAAAGAAGTAGAAGATCGTGTTTTGGCTGCTCTTTTTCTGTTGATTCTAGCGCCTTTGATGATCCTCATAGCTGTTGGTGTGAAGCTCAGCTCGCCGGGCCCCGTGTTATACCGTCAAGAGCGCCTTGGTGTGGGTAGTATGCCGATTCGTATGTTCAAATTTCGCTCCATGCCAGTAGGTGCGGAAAAAAGCACGGGTCCAGTCTGGAACAAGAAAGGTGAAAACCGAGCGACACCTTTTGGGCGGTTTTTGCGTAATACTAGCCTCGATGAGCTGCCGCAGCTTTTTAACGTGCTTATAGGTGATATGTCGATCGTTGGTCCGCGACCAGAGCGTCCTATGTTTGTTGAGCAGTTTAAGGACGAAATCCCCGGTTATATGCAGAAGCATCGAGTGAAGGCGGGTATTACGGGGTGGGCGCAGATCAACGGTTGGCGTGGTGATACCGACTTGAACAAACGCATAGAGCACGATCTCTATTACATTCAGCATTGGTCGCTTTTGTTCGACTTTAAAATCATTCTATTGACTATTACTCGTGGTCTTATCCATAAAAATGCCGGATAAATCCTTAAATCCACGGCTTTTTAGCTCTTTTTCGCCTAACTAACCATTGCTAGCAATGACTCAGAGGCCGCGAACAGGTATGCTTCGTCGGTTATCCGAGTGGATTGTGCAGAGAAGATGAGCCGCAAGCTTTATATCAAGACCCATGGTTGCCAGATGAATGAGTACGATTCAGCGAAAATGCTGGATGTGCTGCATGCTGCTGAAGGCGTGGAGTTGACCGACCAGCCTGAAGAAGCCGATATCATGTTGCTGAATACTTGTTCGATCAGGGAAAAGGCGCAGGAAAAGGTTTTTTCGGAATTGGGTCGCTGGTCAAAACACAAGTTAAAAAACCCCAATTTAGTTATTGGTGTGGGTGGCTGTGTTGCGAGTCAAGAAGGTGAAGCGATTCAACAGCGCGCGCCGCAGGTTGATGTTGTTTTTGGGCCTCAAACCTTACACCGACTGCCAAGCCTGTTGGCGGAAGCGCGGGAAAAGCGTGCCTCGGTTGTCGATATTTCTTTCCCCGAAATCGAAAAGTTCGATCGTCTGCCTGAGCCTAGAGCCGAAGGGCCAACAGCGTTTGTATCCATCATGGAAGGCTGTTCTAAGTATTGCTCTTTCTGTGTGGTTCCTTACACACGTGGTGAAGAAATAAGCCGTCCTTTTGATGATGTAATTGCCGAAGTGGCTTCACTTGCTGAGCAAGGAGTGCGAGAGGTTAATTTACTTGGTCAAAACGTCAATGCCTATCGCGGTGAAATGGACGATGGTGAGATTGCCGATCTAGCGCATCTGGTGCACTTTGTGGCGGCCGTCGATGGTATCGAGCGTATTCGCTACACCACATCGCATCCAGTTGAGTTTTCAGACAGTCTGATTGAGGCTTACAAAGATGTGTCCGAGTTGGTGAGCTTTGTTCACCTGCCAGTTCAAAGCGGCGCTGACCGTATCCTGGCTGCAATGAAACGGGGTCATACGCGTTTGGAATACAAAAGCCGCATCCGCAAATTGCGTGAAGCGCGTCCAGATATATGCCTTTCATCAGATTTCATCGTAGGTTTCCCCGGTGAGACTGACAAAGACTTTGACGACACCATGAAGCTGATCGAAGAGATTGGTTTTGATCATTCGTTTAGCTTTATCTTTAGCTCGCGCCCTGGAACGCCGGCTGCGTCGATAGAAGATGACACGGCGATGGATGTCAAAAAAGCACGTTTGGCTAGGCTGCAAGCGCTGATTAATGAGCAAGCGGCGGCTATTAGCGAAGCCATGGTGGGTACACGTCAGCGCATTTTGGTTGAGCGTCCCGCTCGACGAGGTGTTGGTGAAATGGCTGGTCGCACCGAGAACAACCGAGTGGTCAATTTCGAGGGCAGCGAGAAGCTGGTCGGTTATTTTGTTGATGTTCGCATCACCGAAGCACGACCTAATTCATTAAGAGGGGAGTTGGTGTCAATCAACGATCCCAAAGCTGAGGCACTGAATCTTGACTGACGTTGTCACTGTGGATGAGGCTGTAGAACCCGTACGCTGTGAGTTTAGCTTGGAGCCTGTGGACAACGACCAGCTCGCTGAGCTGTGCGGCCAACTCAATGCAAACCTCAAACAGATCGAGTCACGCTTGCATGTGGACATAAGCAACCGCGGCGGGCTCTTTGCCGTGGAAGGTGATGCGCAAGCGGTTGAGCGAGCGGAAGCTTTGCTGCAAGAGTTATACGAGCTAGCGGGCGAGCAGCCGCTGAACGATGAAGTTGTGCACTTGCATTTGAGTAATGCCAGTGAAAGCGCGCCTTCCTTAGATGATCTGTCAGCGCAAATATCGATGCGACGGATGAAGCTGCGGGCTCGCGGTGAGAATCAAACCGACTATTTGCGCGCTATTCGAGCGAACGACTTAACCTTTGGCGAAGGGCCGGCGGGAACGGGTAAAACCTATCTCGCGGTCGCGGCGGCGGTGGAGTTGCTAGAAAAGGATCAGGTTCGGCGTCTGGTGTTGGTTCGTCCGGCGGTTGAGGCTGGAGAGCGTTTGGGCTTTTTGCCCGGTGATCTCAGTCAAAAGATCGACCCCTACCTCAGGCCCATTTACGACGCTTTGTATGAGTTTATGGGCTTCGAGCGGGTTGGCAAACTAATTGACCGCAGTGTGATTGAAGTCGCGCCTTTAGCGTTTATGCGCGGCCGCACGTTAAACCACGCCTGTATCATCATGGACGAGGCACAGAACACGACGCGCGAGCAGATGAAGATGTTTCTCACACGCATTGGCTTTGGTAGCAAGGCGATTGTGACAGGGGACACATCGCAAATTGACTTGCCCAATAAAAGCCAGTCTGGACTAGGTCATGCCAGAGAGCTGTTGTCAGATGTTGAAGGCATTGGTTTTGTAAAATTCGGCGCACGTGATGTTGTGCGTCATCCGCTGGTAAAGCGAATTGTGCGAGCTTACGACGTTGATGAAACACGGGAGTCAGGGCCGCAGCGATGAGCGATGAGCCTGTTGCAGTGTCACCTGACGACTCTCCTATTGATATTCAGTTTGCTGATGGTGCGTTGGAAGCCAGTGCGCCGAGTGTCGAGTTTTTAGATGTGTGGGCTGTAAAGGCCCTGCAAAACTCTGCGCATTTTTGTACCATTCGTTTGGTAGGCAGCGATGAAATCGCTTTGCTAAACCATCAATTTCGCCAAAAAGATTCGGCCACCAACGTGTTGGCGTTTGAGTCTGGTATCCCGCCGGAGATGGCGGATGGTTATCTCGGTGATGTGGTTATTTGCGTGCCGGTTGTGAATGACGAAGCAAAAGCGCAGTCTAAAGCTCGCGACGCACATTTTGCCCATATGGTGGTACATGGTGTCTTACATCTGCGTGGTTATGATCATATCGATGACGATGACGCAGAAAAAATGGAGCAGTTGGAGATTCAATTGCTAGCCTTAGGGGGTATAGCTAACCCTTATCAAGATTGTCCCGGAGACAGTACGAGCAGCCATGGCTGACGATAACCCTGACAGTAGCCAGCGTTCCTTTGTGGAGCGCATCGCCCAAGTATTTGGCAATGACCCGCGCGATCGAGCGGAATTGCTATCAATTCTCGAAGCCGCACACCAGCGTTCGCTGATCGACACCGACTCTTTGTCGATGATCAATGGCGTTTTTGAAGTGGCCGACATGCAAGTCCGCGACATCATGATCCCGCGTGCGCAAATGGTGTGTGTGGAAGTGGATGCGCCGCTGGAAGAAATTCTCGACGTTATTATTCAAAGTGGTCACTCGCGCTTTCCAGTTGTTGGCGAAAGTCGCGACGAGGTCTTGGGGGTTATTCTCGCCAAAGATCTGTTGCGTTTGACGCTCGGTGACAGCGCCGAAGAATTCAAAATTGAAAACCACATGCGTAAGGCCGAGCTTACACCTGAGAGCAAACGCCTGAATGTGTTGCTGCGAGATTTCCGCAATCAGCGTACTCACATGGCAATTGTCATCGACGAGTACGGTGGTGTGGCGGGGGTTGTCACGATTGAGGATGTGCTCGAGCGCATTGTCGGAGAGATCGACGACGAACATGACTCCGAGGAAGTGGCCAACATACGTTCGCATGACGACGGCCGGTACTCGGTGCGCGCACTAACGCCCATCGAAGAAATAAACGAGACGCTCAATTTGGAGTTTTCCGATGATGAGTTCGATACCATTGGCGGTCTGGTGATCAATGCCTTTGGGTATCTGCCAAGCCCAGGTGAGACGGTTGCCTTGGGTGACTATCAGGTGACTGTATTGGCGGGCGACAAGCGTCGAATTCATCTGTTGCAGATGGCGCCTGCTGAAGCAGTAAACGTTTCTAATTAACTCAGTCATGCCCTCTCGCCCTGGTTGGTTTTTTTACCTCGCCCCGTTGCTCGCGGGTGCGATGTATCCTCTCGCATTTGCTCCATTTGCAATACGGCCTGTTGCACTTGTTGCGCTAGCCCTGTTTTGGTTTTGTCTTCGGGGCTCTTCCTGCAAATTAGCCGCAAGACAAGGCTGGTTGTTTGGCGTAGGCATGTTTGGCGTTGGAGTCAACTGGATCTATCACAGCCTGCATCTGTTTGGTCAGGCTGTTGCGCCGCTAGCGTTTGTTGGAGCGGCTTTCTTCGTGGCTGTAGTCGCTTTATATCCTGCATTATTTGCTTGGGTGCAAGCACGGTTTTTTGCTAAAACGCAGGGCGTTTCGCGCGAGTTCTTTGTGTTGCCGATTCTTTGGTTTAGCTTGGAGTGGTTTCGAGAATGGTTTCTTGTAGGCTTCCCGTGGTTGCAAATTGGCTACACGGGATTGGATACGCCACTTCAATCCTTGGCCTCATGGGGCGGGGTGTTGATGCTCAGTCTTGCCATTTCGTTAATGGCGGGCGCCTTCGCAGCCGCGCTGGTGCACCGGCGATTATCCGTGTTGCTATCGTCAGTAGTTGTGTTCGTATTGTTGTTGATGATGGGGCAGCTTTCAGGTGTGCAGCAGTGGGGTAGTGATGTCGGTGCTCCCTTGCGTGTGCGTATGGTGCAGGGGAATATTGAGCAAGGTATAAAGTTTGAACCTCGCCACTTGCTGCCGTCGTTGCAGAAATACGTGGATCTCTCGTTAGAAGGTGATGCCGATTACGATCTGTTGATCTGGCCTGAGACCGCAGTACCTGTTTATTTTGAGCAAGCAGAGGGTTTTTTGCAGCCATTTAAAGACGAGCTCTTAGCGCGAGAAGCACATTGGCTAATGGGTGGGTTTAGTTGGCGAGACCTTACTGAAGAGACGTTTAATACGGTGCGCGTGGCCACTCTGGATGAGCATGTCGACTACCAAAAGCGTCATTTAGTGCCATTTGGCGAGTATATGCCGTTTAGGTGGGTGTTGGATTTTCTGCGGCGTTGGGTGGCGATTCCTATGTCAGACATCAGTGCGGGAGAAGGTGAGCCAGAGCCGTTGCCAGTAGGGAAAACGTTGGCTGCAATTTCCATTTGTTATGACGATGCCTTTGGCTTGGAAGTTATCCGGCAACTGCCGGCGGCGCATTACTTGGTCAATGTGAGTAACGATGCGTGGTTTGGCGACTCATGGGCGCCGGTTCAGCATCAAGAGATTGCTCGTCTGAGGGCTTTAGAAACGGATCGCCATTTGCTGCGCTCGACAAATACGGGTGTCACGTCTTCAATAGATCGATTGGGGGTGGTGCAAGCAAGTGCGGCGCAGTTTGAAGCTACAGTGCTAGATGTGGAAATTCAGCCTCGTCAAGGTGAAACCTTTTTTGTTCGTTTTGGCAATGCGCCTATGTTCGTTTTTTTGCTGCTGTGTTGGGCGTATCTATTGTTTCAGGCGCGGCGTGACGCGCGATCCTATTAAGCTCGAAATGGTGGAGTTTAGTCGCTTGTTGTATCATGCGCGGCGACGGGGTTTGTGCTGTTTTAGGGGGCTTCCCCTGCAGTACAAGTGATAAAAAATTAGTCAAAACTTAACAGCAGCGGGTCTGAAAAAATATTTCACCGTTACGCTTTTTCAGGAGTCAAAGATGAATTTGCCAGAAGATCTTAAATACGTTGCCAGTCACGAATGGGTTCGTTTGGAGGATGACGGTAGCGTGACAGTCGGTATTTCCGATCACGCTCAAGAGCAGCTTGGGGATGTGGTATTTGTTGAAGTGCCCGAGGTTGACGGTGAAGTGGAAGCGGGTGATGCGATTGCTGTTGTAGAGTCTGTAAAAACAGCGTCGGACATTTATGCGCCCATCAGTGGCACCGTTAAAGCGGTCAATGAGGCCTTAGAGGCTGGGCCGGAGTTGGTCAATGATGATGCCTACGGTGAAGGGTGGTTGTTTTCCATTGAGCCAAGTGACCCGCTTCAGTTAGAAGAGTTGTTGAGTGCATCCAGTTACGAGGCTTCGATCGCCGAGGGTTAGCGAGCTATGGCTGGAACGACCCTTACAGGCTTATCGCGCATTCGTGCTGCCGCAGCAAACTCGGTGGCTGGCTTTAGAGCAACGTGGAAGCACGAAGAAGCCTTTCGTCAAGAAGTGTTGTTATTGGTTGTAGCTTTACCGCTAAGTTTTCTGGTGGGAGATACAGCTGTCGAGCGGCTGCTGTTGATCGCCGTTGTGGTTTTGTTGATGATCGTCGAGCTGCTAAACACCGCAATTGAGACGGTTGTGGACCGAGTGGGCTTGGAGAGACATAAGTTGTCAGGTCGAGCGAAAGACCAGGCGTCTGCGGCTGTTCTATTGGCGATGGTTGTGGCCGGTGGTACTTGGCTTGTTTTATTGATCTGCTAGCGAATTCTAGTTGATTTTGATGTTCACTCTGCGAGCCATGGTCGGGCTATTAGCCCAGTCGTACTGTACGACTGGGCTTCATCAGTTATTCGCTGGCGATTTGTTGAAAGGCAAGAGCAGCGGCATCGATGGTGGCTTGGATATCTGCTGCTGTATGCGCGGCAGAGATGAATCCCGCTTCGAAGGCTGAAGGGGCAAGGTAGATGCCTTGCTCTAGCATCAAGTGGAAAAACCGTTTGAAGGTCTGCTGATCGCAGCTGGTGGCTTCAGTAAAGCTTGTCACTTGCTCGGCGTCGGTGAAAAATAAGCCGTACATGCCGCCAACTTGTGCGGTAGCCAGCGGGATTCCTGAGGCCTGTGCGGCAGCGGCAATGCCTGAAACTAAGCTTTTAGCGCTTGTGCTGAGTCGTTCGTGGAAGCCTTCTTCGCTGATGAGTTCCAGGGTTTTGAGCCCCGCAGCCATTGCCACCGGATTGCCGGATAGAGTGCCTGCTTGGTAGACGGGGCCAAGTGGTGCAATGTGCTGCATGATTTCGCGTTTTCCACCAAATGCCCCAACAGGCATACCGCCTCCGATGATTTTTCCGAGGGTGGTCAAGTCAGGGGTGACGCCGTAGTGTGCTTGCGCACCGCCTAGTGCCACTCGGAAGCCTGTCATCACTTCGTCGAAAATCAAAACGGTGCCACTTGCATCACAGACTTCACGCAAGGCTTCCAAGAAGCCTGGCGCAGGCGGGATGCAGTTCATGTTGCCTGCGACCGGCTCCACGATGATGCACGCGATTTCATCGCCCAGTTCTGCAAAAGTCTTTCGTACCTCATCAGCGTCGTTAAACGTTAGAGTTAAGGTGTGGGCGGCGAGTTCTGCCGGCACGCCTGGGGAGTTGGGAACACCTAGCGTTAGTGCGCCGGATCCGGCCTTGACCAGTAGAGAGTCCGAGTGGCCGTGGTAACAGCCTTCGAATTTCACTATTTTGTCACGTCCGGTGTAACCGCGAGCAAGGCGAATCGCGCTCATAGTCGCTTCTGTTCCTGAGCTCACCATGCGCACCAGCTCTATGGAGGGCACCAGCTCGCACACCTTGTTGGCCATGTGGTTTTCGGCTTCGCAAGGTGCGCCAAAACTCAGGCCCCGCGTGGCTGAATCACACACGGCTTCAATGACAGCTGGGTGTGCATGGCCGAGGATCATGGGTCCCCACGAGCCGACATAGTCCAAGTATTCGCGACCTTCAACGTCGACCATACGAGCGCCAGATGCGCTGTGGATAAAGACGGGCGTGCCATCCACCGAGCGAAAAGCGCGGACAGGAGAGTTAACGCCGCCAGGTATATGCCGCTGGGCGTCGTCGAAAAGCTGTGCAGAAGTAGCCATAACCGTGAGTGTCTATCCTGAAAAAGGGCACAGTGTAACCGACGCGGCTCGCATTTGTTGGTTTCACAGAGGCGCTGCATGTGTAAAAATCAGTGGTTTTACTAAGTCAGTGGCGGAGTGCCCGAGTGGAATTTAAAAAATACATGTGCATCGTCTGTGGGTGGATATACGACGAAGAGTTGGGTGCGCCAAGTGAGGGTCTCGAAGCTGGAACAAAATGGGACGATGTGCCACTCAACTGGACGTGTCCCGATTGCGGCGCTTCGAAAGATGATTTTGAAATGGTAGAGATTTAGCGCTCGGCAAGTTCGTACTTGGTGGGGCTAGAGAGTTTTGGCGCGTAATTCGCGTGTGTACCTGCAGTGGTCCGCATTGGCTCGTAAGCTGTGCGATCAGAAAATATACCTTTTGGTTAGTCGAACAGCTTTAAACGGAGAAATACATGCAAACTGGAATCACGCTGACGCAGAACTTGCGCGCTAAGGGTGTTGATGAGGCGCTAGTGCGCTTGATGGATGGGGTGGCGACAGCGAGCAAAGTAATCGCTGATGGTATTGCGCAGGGTGATTTGGGTGACGCGCTGGGTTCTGCCGAAACGGAAAACGTGCAGGGCGAAACACAGAAAAAACTCGATATTGTATCGAACGAGATTTTTATCCGCACAGCTCAAGCGAGTGGCGCTGCGGCAGGTTTGGCCTCTGAAGAGATGGAGGACATTTATCCGCTGGTAGGCGATGGTGAGTACCTGCTGGTTTTTGATCCGCTTGATGGTTCTTCCAATATCGACGTCAACGTTTCTGTCGGTAGTATTTTTTCTGTGTTGAAGTCGCCAAATAATAACCCGTCTACCCACGAGTATTTGCAAGCTGGCAACACGCAAGCTGCTGCGGGCTATGTTGTCTATGGTCCAGCGTGCGTGATGGTGCTGACGACAGGTGAAGGCACGCATTGTTATACCTTGGATCGTGCAGTTGGCGAATTCATTCTCTCTAAAGAAAACCTGCAAATCCCTACTGAGACTAGCGAGTTTGCAATCAACGCGTCTAACCAGCGTCATTGGGAGCCGCAAATGCAGGCCTACGTGGCCGACTGTTTAGCGGGTAAGGAAGGTGAGCGCGGGCGTGATTTTAATATGCGCTGGATTGCTTCTATGGTTGCTGATGTTCACCGGATACTGACGCGTGGGGGGATCTTTATGTACCCCGTGGATGCAAAGCTTTCGGGCAAAGGTCAGGGCGGTAAGCTGCGACTTATGTATGAAGCTAACCCGATGGCAATGTTGGTCGAGCAGGCTGGTGGAGCTGCTAGTACAGGCCGTGGTCGCATTATGGATATTAGCCCTGAGCAGTTACATCAGCGTGTACCAGTGGTTTTGGGTTCGCGTGATGAAGTGGCTGTGGTGGAAGAGTACTATCGCCGCTGAATTGCCATTTTGGCGCACAACAGCGCTTGCAGATATGTCCTCGGCTCAGTGGGAGTCGTTGTGTGACGGTTGTGGGCGTTGTTGTTTGCACAAGATCGAATCGGCCGAAAATACGGTCTTTACTTGTGTGGCTTGCCGGCTTTTGGATATCGAAGCCTGTCGGTGTAAGCAATACCCTGAGCGCCAAACTAAAGTTCCCGACTGTTTAGTTTTACGAGCAGAGATGCCCGCAAAGCAGTATGCTTGGCTGCCGAGCAGTTGCGCATACAAGCGCCTAGCGGAAGGGCGTGGGCTAGCTGCATGGCATCCCTTGGTCTCTGGTAGCCAAAGCACCGTCCGTGAAGCCGGTGTTTGTGTAACAGATTTGGCTATCCCTGAGCGACAAGCGCTACGATTTGGTACACTTGAATCCTACGAGACATTGTTGAGTTCTCCGCCCGAGTAGTCTCGGAGTGTGGAGGCTTGTTAATGAATCGTACGTATTAATTTGTTCGTAGTGGAATAGTATTTGCACTAGCGTCATTGAAGTTGAAAACTGTAGCTTCTTCATCAAATAGTTTTGGTAATACGAGTAGGACTTTATGGAACCGGTAAGTGTCGAGCAGGCAAGCGAAAAGACCAGTGGTGAAGCTCCCCGCGTGGATCGTCGCAAAAGCATAGAAGGGACTTTGCGAAAGCTAGTCGATGAGCGCCAGGAAGTATTGGTGCAGTTTTGCCAGTTGGCGGGCGTGACTGCCTCTGATCAAATCGATGAAGAAGATGACGAGGATGATGTTGGCTTTCAACCAAAAGCACGAGATCTAGAAGGTTTTTGTGAGGTCTTGATGGATTACTTGGGGTCAGGGCACTTCGAACTTTATCAGCGCATCATTGACGGCCACGAACGTCGCCACGGTGTGTTGCGTGCGGCACAGCAGTTTTACCCAACAATTTCAGACACCACCCAGTTTTTGGTTGAATTTAACGACAAATACGAAAAATTCGACGGCAGTGCTGAAGAGTGCCAGGCACTCAGAGCTGACCTGAACAAAGTGGGCAAAGCTATCAGCTTGCGCAGTGATTTTGAAGACAAAATTCTCAGCGCATTGCGCGGTTAAGGTCGTTTTGGGTCGGTTATAAATCTCGGCTTTGATGGTAACTGCGCTCTTGCTGTAATACCCTACGTGCCCACCCTGGAGCACGTACATTGCAAAAAACTCTCACTTTAAAATCCCGCGAAGACCGACGCTTGCGAGCGGGTCATCTCTGGGTCTACAGCAACGAGATTGCAGTAGACAAAACCTCCCTTCGAGACTTCGAACCTGGTGAAATAGCCACCTTGTGTGCTGCCAGCGGTGAGACGCTGGGGCAGGTGTACGTCAACCCTCAGTCGCTGATTAGCGCTCGCCTATTAACCCGCGACTCAAAAATTGCAATCGACGAGGCTTGGCTGGTTGCAAGGCTTACAGATGCTCTAGCGCTGCGAACACGTTTATATGACCAACCGTTTTATCGTGCTGTGCACGGTGAGGCTGATTCTCTACCCGGTTTGGTCGTCGATCGATACGATCAATTGTTAGTGGTGCAAATTGGAACAGCGGGAATGGAGGCACTGCGTGCACCGTTGCTGCAGGCGCTACAGCAGGTGTTTCACCCCGAAACAATTGTGTTGCGCAATGATATTGCTTCTCGTGAATTGGAAGGGCTTGAGCAAAGCGTTGAAATAGTACACGGTCAAGTAGCTGCTCAAGCTGAAGTGCTTGAAGGCGGTTTGCAGTTTGCGGTTGACCCCATCAAAGGGCAGAAAACAGGCTGGTTTTATGATCAACGAGAAAATCGCTTGGCAGTACGACGATTTGCTCAGGGCGCGCGTGTTCTCGACGTCTGTAGTTACGTTGGTGGGTGGGCGGTTAATGCGGCTTCTGCTGGGGCTGCAGATGTTTTGTGTGTGGACGCTTCTGGCTCAGCCTTGGAGCAGGCCTCGCATAATGCGCGTTTAAACGGCGTGGAAGTACGCACTAAGCAAGGCGATGCTTTGCAGTCACTAAAAGAGCTGCAAGCTGCGGGTGAACAGTTTGATGTTGTCGTGTTGGATCCGCCCGCGCTGATCAAGCGAAAGCGTGATGCGAAGCACGGTAGTAACCACTATCGCAGTTTGAACCAATGGGCAATGCGCCTCTTGGGAAAATCGGGTGTGCTAATTAGTTGCTCATGTTCGCATCACTTGTCCGCTGCGCAATTGCAGGATGTGATGCTGCAGGCATCGCGTCAACAAGGGCACGACCTTCAGTTGTTGGCTAGGGGTCAGCAAGGGCTCGATCATCCAGAGCATCCAGCCATGCCGGAAACTGCCTATCTAAAAACTGTGGTCGCACACGTTCGTCATCAATAGCTTTTCAGCGTAAAATCACCTCTTAAGATTTCAGGACAAAACATTAGCTCATGCAATTTCCCAATATTGATCCAGTCGCAATAAGCCTTGGACCAGTGCAAATTCACTGGTACGGACTGATGTATATGGTGGGTTTTATCGCCGCTTGGTGGTTGATTCGTCGCTGGGCGCTCAAGGCAAATAGTGGTTGGACTTTGCAGCAGGTAGACGATTTGATCTTCTACTGCGCTCTGGGCGTTGTGCTGGGTGGGCGCTTTGGTTATATCTTTTTTTATAACTTTGATACGTTTCTTCAAGACCCGTTGATGATTCTGCGTGTTTGGGAAGGCGGTATGTCTTTTCATGGAGGCATATTGGGTGTCGCTGCGGCCATGTATTTGTTTGCTCGTCAAACAGGGCATGCGTTTCTTGAGGTTGCAGACCGTGTGGCAGTGGTCACTCCGATTGGTTTAGGCGCAGGGCGTATTGGTAATTTCATTAACTCCGAGCTTTGGGGTCGTACCACTGATGTGCCTTGGGGAGTTGTATTCCCGAACGGTGGGGCGTTGCCCAGGCATCCGTCTCAGCTTTACGAGTTTGCCTTGGAGGGCGTCGTGTTGTTTGTTTGTCTCGCATTGTATTCACGCTTTAAGCCACCAGTGGGCGCGTTAGCTGCCACTTTGGTGTTGCTGTACGGTGCATTCAGATTTATCGTCGAGTTCTTCAGAATGCCCGATCAGCATCTGGGTTTTGTGGCATTTGGCTGGATGACAAAAGGACAGCTGCTGAGTCTGCCCATGGTTGGCATTGGTTTGTTGGTTTTGATGTGGGTCTATCAGCGCAATCGCAGTACAGCAGAGGTTTAAGTCGATGCATCAGTATTTAGAATTAATGCGCCACGTTCGCGACCATGGTGTCGACAAGTCCGATCGCACCGGAACAGGCACAAGATCAGTTTTTGGTTACCAGATGCGTTTTGATCTGCAGCAGGGCTTTCCTCTACTGACAACAAAAAAGCTACACATGCGCTCGATTACGCACGAGTTGTTGTGGTTTTTGCGCGGCGATAGGAATGTGCAATACCTGCGAGAAAATGGTGTCAGTATTTGGGACGAATGGGCTGACGAAGCAGGTGACTTGGGACCAGTATATGGGGTTCAGTGGCGCAGTTGGCCAACCCCTGAGGGCGGAACAGTCGACCAGCTAGCTAAGTTGGTGGAATCCATAAAACGTGATCCCGACTCTCGTCGGTTGATAGTTAGTGCATGGAACGTGGCGCAATTAGATCAAATGGCGCTGGCCCCTTGCCATGCTCTGTTTCAGTTCTATGTTGCAGACGGCAAGTTGTCGTGCCAGCTATATCAGCGCAGTGCCGATATTTTCCTAGGTGTGCCATTTAATATTGCAAGCTACGCGCTGCTGACCATGATGGTAGCGCAAGTTTGTGATTTGCAAGTGGGGGACTTTGTTCATACTTTGGGCGATGCGCATCTTTACAGTAACCACTTAGAGCAAGTCGATAAACAGCTTCAGCGAGAACCAACGTCCCTGCCGAAGATGCAAATAAACCCTGCCGTAACAGACTTGTTTGCGTTCCAGTATGACGACTTTGTTTTGCAAGACTATGTTGCTCAGCCACATATCTCAGCACCGGTAGCGGTATGACGCAGCCGGCTCGGCGATCGATGGTTATGGCGATGGATCGCAACAAGCTGATCGGTAGCGCGGGCGGTCTGCCTTGGCATATACCTGCGGATTTTAAACATTTCAAGGCGACAACTCTTAATAAAGCCATCATCATGGGGCGCCGCACTTTTAGCGAAGACATCAAGCGCGCCTTGCCTAAGCGCACTAATATTGTTGTCACTCGAAATACTCAATGGACGTGTGATGGGGTTGAGGTTGTATTTGGCTTAGAGCAAGCATTTGCTTTGGCCGATGAGTTGTTGCCCAATGCTGAAGAGCATTGCGTGATAGGTGGTGCTCAACTCTGCCGAGAAGCGATAGCATCGACTCAGCGACTTTATTTGACCGTAGTAGAGGCCGAATTTGAAGGTGATACGTGGTTTGATAGTTTTGATTTTTCGCACTGGCAGGTGAGCGAAAAAAAATACTTGCAGGTTGGCGAAGGCAATCAATGGCCTGTCTCGTTTTATACCTTGGATCGCGCCGAATAATCTTCGGTGTTTGATCTTTCAATCAGAGGGTTATTTGTGAAAGTCGCATTTTTAGGTTTGGGTGTTATGGGCTACCCCATGGCTGGGCATTTAGTTTCAGCGGGGCATGAAGTAACGGTTTACAACCGCAGCGCGGATAAAGCTCAGGCTTGGGTAACGCAGCATGGAGGTCGCTCTGCATTGACACCAGCTGAAGCGGCGGAAAAAGCTAAAGTCGTATTTGTTTGTGTTGGTAATGACGATGACTTGCGCAGTGTTGTTTTTGGTGAGACCGGTGCGTTAGCCGGCATGAGCGATGGAGCTATTTTAGTTGATCACACCACGGCATCTGCGGAAGTAGCGCGCGAGGTTTCGGCAAAAGCAGCGGAACAAGGTGTTGCTTTCTTGGACGCTCCAGTCTCTGGCGGGCAAGCGGGAGCTGAGAATGGGGTTCTGACAGTGATGGTAGGCGGAGGGGGTGAATCTTTTGCTGTCGCCGAGCCGATTATCGACGCCTTCGCGCAGCGCGTGCGTTTGATGGGCCCTGTCGGGTCGGGGCAGCTAACTAAAATGGTTAACCAAATATGCATCGCAGGCCTATTGCAGGGCTTGTCGGAAGGGGTGCATTTTGCACAGAAAGCTGGTTTGGATAGCGAAGCTGTTTTTGATGTGATTAGCAAGGGTGCGGCGCAATCATGGCAAATGGAAAATAGATCAAAAACTATGATTGAAGGTCAATACGACTTTGGCTTTGCTGTGGATTGGATGCGAAAAGACTTGGGTATTGTATTGGATGAGGCTAGGCGAAACGGTGCACAGCTTCCTGTGACAGCTGTGGTCGACAGCTTTTACTCTGATGTGCAACGAATGGGAGGCGCTCGCTGGGATACATCGAGTCTGCTGGCGAGGCTGCAGTCACCAACAGAGGACTAGCGTGTGATAGAGAGGGAATTGCAGTGATGAGAAGCCTGTGCCGAAATCGCCAATGGTGAGCTTTATGTCTAGTGCTCTCAGCTCCCTTAGTGTGAGGGCTGTCTCTTTTGGGTCTCGTGTGATGACGCTTTCGGTGATTTCAAGCTCTAATCGATGAACAGACAGGTTGTCTTTGTGCGGTAGCTGCCAAAGAGTTTTGATGATTTGTGTGCGTTTAAATTGCAAGCCCGAGATATTCATCGCCAAGCGATAATCAGGCGAATCTTAGTTCGTTCCCATCTGCTGTTGAACGCAGCTAATTACATGCGTGTGTCACCCAGAGACCCTAATAGCCCTGACTCCTCTGCAAATGGAGTGAAGTATCGGGTGTGATGGTGCCCAGTTCTTTGTGGCGCCATCAAACCTAAGACTCGACTCCCACGACTTGCATGGACTCTAAACCGACTTGATGTTGGTTATTCTAGGCGCAAATCACCGTTGAGAGTAAGTCATCGACGTGCACGGCGAAGGAGCAAGGTGTGAATAGATCAGCGCTCCAGCATGGTAGCTAGTTACTAAGCCATTTTTATCTAGACTAAGTAGCGCATTTGGCTGCAGTTTAACTAGGTTTCGCGCGTCACATCTGTGATGTGACCGTAGGGTAATTCACCTTGTACTCACTTGCTGAATAGCACTGGCGCTGCCGCTTTGCGTGGACCCAGTCTTTTGTTCCCTAGTGTTAAAGATTGGGTTGCTGGGCTTTTTACGCCAATCCCAGCAAATTGTCATGAAGACACGTCATACTGAAATCAGCGTTTTTGTTTCATTATGTATACAATTGCCACGTTCGCACACTTTCAACAGTGTTAATTTACGGTAGAATAGTGGATTGATTTTTCAGCTCTTGTTTATTGGTGGAGTGGTTTACCGATGTCTCCTTTGCCCTCGCGGGAAATATGCTTTTCATTGTTGCACCGGCTTTATGTCCTCGGTGGGTGTGAAGCGCGTGGGACGGTGGCTTATTGGCCGCACGTGGGCTCTTGCGGTTTCTCCACTGAGCAGGCACAGGGGGCGATTTCTTGGTTGCAAAGCAAGGGATTGATTCGCCAAGGTTTAAGAGTAGGAGAGGCCTGTTTGACGGGGCTAGGTGCTGCAAGTGTTGAGCGAGCTTTGGCAAACCCTGAAATGGCGACTGAATTTTTCCCAGCAATTTCAGGTTTTTATGAGTTGGATGGAAGCTCATCGTTTGGTGTTTGTCGAACCACTTTGAAGTTATGGCTGCACCAACTGGATGATTGCGCTGATGCTTTGGAGCAATGTGTATCGTCTGAACGATGTTTGGAGAAAACTGTTTGTGAACTGGAGGAGCGTGTCCGGACGTGTCGAATGGACCCGCAAAGTTTGCAATTGAGCCTGGTGGAGCTTCGTGCATCGTTGTAGTTGAGTAATACAATTTGGTGGCTCAATCGGGTTTCTTTGAATACCTTTGAGCTTTTTTCAAAGTAGAGCGGTCACCTCGGCTCTAGACGTCTATATTTCTAAAGTGCGGCCGTTACATGTGTAGTAAAGGTGTGCGGCGTAAGTCGCTACCGTCGGTCTATCCTAAAGTACCATTTGCATACTTTTGCATTTGGTGACAGTAATTTAAATCGCAACTGAGATACTTGTTAGTACGCTCAGTTGCCTGCTTTGCGATCAAATTCTATGTACCTTGAGCATTTCGAGCTGTCTACTTATCCCTTCGCGGATGTTCCTGACCCATTGTGGTATGTGCCGCACAGTGTCGCGGAAAGTGCGTACGCCGACATGGTTTATTCAATCATGCGTGAAGACGCTCTGGTTGTTCTAGATGGTGACACCGGTTGCGGAAAAACCCTGTTGTTGCAGCGTTTGATGCAGGACCTCGACGACAGTAATGACGTGCACTTTGTCAGCTTTAGCGCATTGTCATTCGAGCAAGTTTTGGCTTACGTGGTGGATGGCTTTGACGCCAGTTCTGATGGTGGAGAGCTTGTATCTAACGTGTTGGCTATCAAAGCTTATCTAGATGAGGTACACGCCCAAGGTAAGCGATCGCTGCTTTTGATCGATGATGCACACCTACTGGAGCACCGCGCTGTACAACAGCTCATCTTGTTGACGAATTACGTTATTCAAGGTACTCGACCGTTAACGCTTGTATTGTCAGGGGATTTTGCTTCATCCGACGCGCTTTCCGACGAAATTCTGGCGCGCACGCGGTTTCAATCTCGATTGAACGGGATGTTAGAGGAAGACATCTCGATGTACGTTCAAAAGCGTTGGCAAGTTGCTGGCGGTAAAACTGAGCTCGAATACGACGCAGGTGCGCTGCGTTCTGCTTATCGGCACTGTGAAGGCAACGTTCGTCGTTTTGGTCAGATCGTAGATGCCGCGCTTTCGGTTTCAGTCGCCTCTCAGTCTAAAGGACTGAGTGCCGATGTAGTGGTGCGAGCGCTGGCCCGATTCGGTGGTGAACCTGTTCCGTTTTCTCAGGCTCCGTTGCCTAAGAAAAAACAACCGATTGCCGGGCAGCCAGTGTTGGAAATAATCGACGGTTCTGGGCAGTTAAGTGCTGAAGTCGCATTGGAAGATGGTGTTTATTCCATTGGCCGCGCTGATGATTGCGATGTGCAGTTGGCCAGCTCCCATGTCAGCCGTTACCACGCACGGATAGAGATGGAGTCTGGTGCTGCAACACTGATCGATTTGGGCAGTGTCAATAGGGCAATCGTCAATGGGGTGCCTGTCAGTTCGCACGCGCTTATTGACGGTGATGAAATACAGCTTGGCGAATATACGCTGCGTTTTGTTAACGCAGCTTGAAACTAATAGATTGAAGACTGAAGGCTTTCAATGAGTGAATTAGACTACTTGGATACAGTGGATGACAGGCGCGAGGGTGCGCGTGTCTTCAAAATCCTAGGGCGCCGTAAACTGGCATTTTTCCTACCTTTTTACGGCTTATTAGCCTTGGTGGCCTTGGCCGTTACAGTCGTGACGCCTAAATATCAGTCAAAAGGGACCATTGAAGTACAGCGTAAGGCCGTCAACAGTGCTGCTACGGCTAATGAAATTGATGAGCGATTGGTTCGAGTTCAGCAGACAATACAAACAAACGCTGTTGTTGAAGAAATTATCCGTAAATATAACGTCTACGGCGATGATTTTACCGAAGCCGATAAACAGAAAATTATGGATCGATTCCGTGATTCGATGTCAATCGAGCGGGTCGATGCCGAGGTGGTGGATACTCGCACCGGTCGTGAGTCGGCGACTACTGTTGCGTTTGATGTGAAGTTTCGCGATGCAGACCCTGAAATGGCGCATCAAGTGACGGAAGAGTTAGTCGATCGCGTGATGGTGTTATCCGAGGAGAGCCGCAGACGCAGTTCTGAAGCAACGGCAGAAGTGCTGGCGCAAAACGCAGAACGAGCGGAAACGGTGGCCGGTGATATTGAAGCGAAACTTGCAGAGTTTCGTCGCGTAAATGCGGGTAAGCTGCCGGAACAATCAGCGTCAAACTTGCAAACGGTACAAAGTACACAGGCGCAGTTGTTATCTGTAGATTCGGAGGTTCGCTCGCTCCAACAGGAACAAGCCTTTGCTGAAGCTGAGTTAGCAACCACTGATAAGTACAGCGGTCTGGTCACTAGCACCGGAGAGCGCGTGATGAACGACTCGGAAAATTTACGATTGCTGAAAGTGCAATTAGCGGAAGCGCGCCGTAAATACTCGGCAGAGCACCCGGATATTCGTCGACTAGAACGCCAGCTGAGAGAGGCACAAGCGACGGCAGGAACATCTGCCCCAGTGTTGCCTGAGCGTGCAAATAATCCTGCCTATATTACTCTGCGCTCCAAGCTTCGTTCCATCGAAGCCCGTTTGGGATCGCTTCAAACCAGTCGTGGTGAGCTGCGCAATAAATTGTCTCGATTAGAGCGTCTATCTGTAGGCACGCCCGCAATAGAAAAACAATACTTGGCACTAGAACGTGACTATAACGAAGCTGTTCGCAACTTGAATGATGCGCGTCAAAAGGTAGCTAACGCGGAACTGAATGTTGCCATTGGAGACAGTGAGACAGGGGATCGCCTTTCGTTGATTGAAAAGCCCGTTGTGCCAGTCGAACCGGATAAGCCAATACGTCTTTCCATTGGGGTTCTGGGCACGCTTTTGGCGGTGTTTGTTGGTCTTGCTATCGCCGTTTTGGTCGATCTTATGGATCGCACAGTACGTGACGTCAGTGATTTATTGAAGATCATGAACGAGCCGCCACTTGGTGTTATCGGGAAAATTGATTCGGCAGCCGATGTCTTTTCTCGCAACATGGGGACGTTGTTGATAGTGGTTGTACCTTGTCTTATTGCTGCGTTTTTGTTTTTACGCTTAGCTTGATTAACAGAGGGACGGGCTAGCCTGTCTGAGATGGTTGTATGGAATTTCTTAGAGACGCAGTAAATAAATCGTCGTCGTCAGGCAAAGCGGAAAAATCCCGTGGAACTCGGCGTCACAAGGTTATCGATGAGCTAAAAATCGAATATACACAAACCTCTGTGGTCAATGTGTCGCAAGAGACGTTGATATCTAATCGATTAGTTGCAGGGTTGGAGCGCGATGAATACGCCGACTCCTACCGAATGTTGCGAGCTGGAGTGTTGCGCAAACTCAATCAGAACGGTTGGACTTCCGTCGGCGTGACTAGTACGGGGCCTGGGCAGGGTAAAAGCTTAACAGCTGCGAACTTGGCCATAAGTATCGCTCAGAAAGTCAATCACAGTGTGATGTTGGTCGACTACGATTTACGTCGCCCGTCTATTCGAAAGCTGTTTGATTACAAAGGTCCAATGGGCCTCACGCATTACATCACCAAGCAAGTTCCTTTGGAGGATGTTTTGTTTAATCCGGGCATCGAGCGTTTGGTCGTGTTACCTGGAGGCAAGCCAACTTCTCGTTCTTCTGAGTTATTGTCTTCTCCTAAAGTTCTTCAACTGACACGTGAAGTTATCTCTCGTTACTCATCGCGTATTGTCGTATTTGATTTGCCGCCCGTGCTGGCAACGGACGATGCTCTTACAATTTTGCCGCATTTGGATTCCGTGCTGATGGTGGTAGAAGAGAGCGGCTCTAATCGCGAAGAGGTTAAACGGGCGAGAGACTTACTCAGTGAGTTCAACTTGCTTGGTAGTGTTTTGAATAAGTCTCGAGACAAGCATTCTGCTTACAGTTACAAAACAAAATACTACTAAGAGGGTAGTCACGTGTATTTAGATTTTTACAACCTGCGTGATAAACCTTTTTCAATGTATCCAGGGGTCGAGTCTGTATTTCTTGGAGACAAGCATGGTGTTGCAACAGCGATGTTGGAATACGGTGTACTTGAAAACCCAGGTTTCACTGTTTTAACTGGCGACATTGGGACAGGGAAAACAACACTTCTCAGGTATGTGCTTGATCGATTAGAAAGCAGTGCTGTGGTTGCCGAAGTTAATTGCATGCCAAGTGATAGATCAAATCTGATCTCTCAGCTTTGTGCAGCGTTTGGTGTGGACTCTAAAAACGTCGGCCTATCAGAGTTTGTGGCACATCTGCGCAACTATCTGGAAGAGCAAAAAAAGCGCGGCAAAATGTTGGTTTTGTTATTGGATGATGCTCAGAATCTCGATGTAGGGGATTTGGAAAACATTCGATTGATGGCCAACTTGAATGACGAGCTCGAATCTGCGTTGACAATTGTTTTAGTTGGCCAGCCTGAATTACGACGCCTGTTGAAGCACCCGCGTCTCGTGCAATTTCGACAGAGAATCTCAGTGCACTATCACTTGACTCCTCTTTCGCGTGAAGAAGTGCTTCAGTATGTGCACTTTCGCTTGGAGCAGTGTGGCGGCGAAGAAAATTTGTTTTCTGATGAGGCGCTTTCTGCCGTTCATGAGTTTTCGGGTGGTATTCCTCGGGTAATCAACACAATTTGCGAATTGGCGCTCGTTTATGGATATGCTCGGCAATTGGATCATTTGGATGCAGACACGATAAAGGCAGTTGTTAGAGATCGAAATCGTGGTGGAATAACATTACAGAGTAGTGCGGGTATTTCTTCCCGAGGGTCGTCTCTTGTTAAGGACGCTGTTAACCGTTTCGCAGCGGGCAGTACAATCGCAAATAGGTCTTCAAAGCGAGTCTTCTGGAGTTAAATAGTTGCCGTATTGTACTAAACCAACGCCCTTATATTAGGGCGTTTAGTTTTTGTGCTTTAGTTCTCATATTACTGTATTACAACTAATCTTACGAAACCGAGCTAGTGATTTACTGTCCCACCTATTTCATAAGTGCAGATTATAGACTTTCCTAATTCAGTCGAAATAGATGGTAAGCGCATGTTTTCTTGTTTCAGATCGTATCTCAGCATCAGCTTAGAGCCATTTGAATCTTCGGTTTAGGTCAGTTAATAGAGATGAGTGAAGTTAGCAGTAATACCCAGATCGCTGAAATTGTTCGAAAGTACTCGGAAATTGATGACAAGATAAATATGACTTTGCAAGAAGCCATTTATCTCTCTAAAGGTCTTGCAGAGGTTGTTGATCAGAGTGACTTTCAAGCAGACTACATCATAGGAATAGCTAACGGCGCCTTGTTACCTACGCATGTTGTAGCGACTGAGTTGAATTTGCCATTTGAGTATATTCGAATGCGCCGGCAAGGTAGTCGCTGGAAGCGACGTGCTGCTAAAGTTCCGGGTCTACGCTGCGTGTTTTCACTACTTTTTAGAGCACAGGCTTTTGCGCGTTTTGTCGCACCGCTGATAGACAGCGTCAATAAATTAGAATCAGAGGATATCGATGAAAATCGACAGCCTCATAGTGGCCGTTCTATTTTACTTGTAGACGATGCGATTGAAAGTGGGCAGTCTATTCGCGCTGCTGTGGACATGCTCTTACTACAAGGAGCAAAAACAGTAAAAGTTGCTGTAATAGGGTGGTCTGAGCGCTTAGATTCCGAGCAAAAACATGGTGTTGTGCCAGACTATGTTTTAAACCGACGTCTACAGCATTACCCTTGGTCTGAGAACAATCCTCAAGTCCATGACTATCGGAGTTGGTTATCCGATCACGGCTTGGAAGAATGGGATTAGTGGCACACTAATTGGTTGTTGCAAGTATGCGTAAGAGTCAAAACTCTGGAGCCTTAGTTATGCAACCGGAAAACCACGTGTCACAAATTGTCAAAGCTTGTAACCCAACTATGTTTAAAAAGAATAACGTCAGTCTGCTTACTGTATTGGTCATTGCGGGGTTAGGGTTACCCGGTTTCTCCGCTGCTGCACCTGACATCGAATTGGCACCGCGCTTGAGTAATGAAGACTTCGGCGCTGAACAGTTTCCGGGCGATTATGCCATTGCTGTACCAGTGGGCGAAGCAGGCTTTTATCCTTCCGGCGCTGTTAGAGTGAGCAAAGTTGATAACTTGTATTTTCAACGAACTGGGCGAAAGACGGAAGCTACACAAGTGAGAGTCATCCCGAAGCTTGATCTCGTCGCTGAAGGTAGTAAAACCGTTTTCTGGGGCTTGATGCGTGGGGACTTCCGCAGTCATGATGGTGATGGCGGTAATGCTGATGCTAACGACTTTCGGTTGCGAGGTTTTGCTCATGTGGATCTGGACAATCGTCATCGTTTAGACGCGGAAGTATCACATTCTCAATTAAGTGAGGAGTTAGGTACCGGCGCAACCAGAGAGGCTCTGAACCAAACTATCGATTTTGTAGATGCTTACAGTGAGCCTGACACTTACAACTTAACGCGGCTCGGGCTTACTTACTCCTACGGAAATCCTCGGTCTCGGGGTGAGTTGGTTTTTGGAGGCGCTGTTGGCACTCTAGAATATGTAACTAACGAAGCTAGGCTTGCAGAGTACGATCGAGATATGAGTATTTTGTGGGGGCGGTTTTCCTACAAATTAACGGGTAAAACGACCCTCTATTCGCGACTAAGCTTACGCAATTACGAATACACAGAGGACGACAACAGTAGTATCAACCGTAGAGATAGGGATACGAGCGCTCTGACGTTTGGTGCTACTTGGCAGTCGGGTGGTTTGTGGTACGGAGACGCATATGTTTCATTTTCCGACTGGGAGTATGGTGAGCGTGAGGCGTCAAGTGGTTTAGCCATCGATGGTGACAATACAACCTTTGGTGCAAACCTAATATGGGATATTCGCTCGTACAGTACTGCGACACTATTTGCTCGTCAATTCAACGATGATTCGACTACGGGCCAGTCTGATAGTACCCAAACAACCTCTACTTATGGGGTGCGTTGGCGACATGGTTGGAGCGAAAGGTTCAATACCACAGCTGCGTTCTACACAAGTGACGATGATGTCGATAACAGTGTTACCGACAGTGAGAGACGTGTTGTATCTCTAGAAGGGCGCCTGTCTATTAGGCGTTGGCTCAATGTCTTAGTTGGCGCAACAGTTGATGATTTAGATTCTGATGGTGTCGAGTCTACGCGAGAACTGATGTATGTGGGATTGGAAGGTAATCTCTAGTTTATTCAGGAAAATTTAGTATTGATTGCCGCATTTCCGCGAAATCGAAATTAGTTATCGGAGAAGTTTACATGCTGTTTAGTTTATTGAGAAAAAT
>ENA-ORXM01001990-ORXM01001990.1-marine-metagenome-genome-assembly--contig:-NODE-1990-length-25727-cov-3.920312_pt1 | contig 25727 bp, 20 predicted proteins | sample MGYA00237867_ERZ511480 | MGnify/ENA primary metagenome ERZ511480 (study PRJEB26309, sample SAMN06266103) | marine metagenome | isolation source: Algal blade | place: United Kingdom:Sidmouth, United... | reverse complement strand
TGGGCACAACAATTGTATAAAGTAACAATTTACTTTATATCTCTAATTTATAGTTAAAAATACATGAGTTACTTTATCAATAATTTAATTCCCCCAGGTATATCCACTCCTTAAATATCACACTAAAAATTAAAACACGATTACAGAAAAGCGTAAGCTTGTGTGTAAGAAATACACTATTCGTTAAAGCGTAGGAATTTATCGACGTAGGACATGATAGTAACAACTTTTTAATGGTAGTCGGTTTTTTGTTAACTCTGTCTAAAAACAGACCTAAGCCATTTTAAAAATAAAATTGCCGCTCTAGGGCATAGTAGGCTCCAAAGCGGCAATTTAACCTCCGTACCAAAGATTTGGAGGCTTTTTTTGTAAGAATAATAGGTGTTACAATTCCGTAAGGGTATAGGTAAAGGTAACGTTGGTCTGTATGTTCTTCCCTTGGGCATCTGCTATAGAAAATGCATTGGTAAAGGTAAAAGCGGTAGCATCTTCCTTAAAGGTAAGCGGTATGTTGCTTACGTTGCAAGAGCCCACCAAACTTAATACGTCTCCGGTAAGTTGCCAGGTGCCGCCCAAGGCAACTTTGTTTTCGCAATCCGTTGCTCTATTGCCTTGTCTGTAGACATAGGTGCGGTTGGAGCCAAAAGAGTAATAGGCATCTTTTTGGCAGGCTTCATATTGCGTAAAAAGGTCTGTGGAGGGGTTATCCGTTTCATCATCCGTAAGGTCTATTTCTTGATCGGCGGTCATGGCGGTCAGGACCCAATCTCCGGGGAGTTTTTCTTCGGCTTCAGCCAAAGCACCTGTATGGTCTTCGGGGCATTCTATACCATCATCCGTAGAATTACAGGCTATAAACAATTGCGTTAAAAGTAGAGTGGTGCATGCAAAAACAAGTTTTCTTCTCATTTTAAAATATAGGATTTAGGTTCTATGGTTAGATGTAAAAAAGGCAAAAGGGTTGCGAGAGGGTAGGAGTTAAATTTCACGGAAATCGTTAAAAACACAGACCTACCAAAGACCACAGGTTCTTAGATGCATTTTTTTGTCCTCGTTGGTATAGGCTTTAACGGTTCTAAAAAAGGACTTAACTTTAGTGGGTAGTTAGTTGTAACCGCTAAACGAAGAATGGAAATATCACCTAAAACAAAACGAAATATAGGTCGCGTTATACCTTTTGGGGTCATTTGGCTACTGGTGGGTTGGTTTATTCTTTTTATACAGGAAGTTGCAAGCGGTAGTCAGAATGTAGAACCCAATGCGGTCATTAGCCTTACGTCTAAAGTTTTTGTTTTTGCCAGTATTTCCGTGGCCTTATTAGGACTTTTGGTTGGTTATGTAGAGATTTTTTGGTTGAACAAGGTGTTTGGTAATCGCAGTCTTGCCAAGGAAATTGCCGCTAAAGTGGGCTTCTATATCCTCTTTTTTTTGGTGGTGATGCTATTACTTTATCCTATTGCCGCCAGTATAGAGTTAGAGGTTTCACCTTTTCACGAAAGGGTCTGGGAAAAATTTGGGAATTGGGTGGTAAGCATGGATTTCTATAGTACCATGGGTTCCTTGTTGTTCAGCTTATTTCTATCATTGTTCTATTCAGAGATCAGTGAGAACCTTGGGTATGGCGTATTGACCAATTTTTTTACCGGAAAGTACCATAAACCGGTAGAGGAGAAGCGCATATTTATGTTCTTGGATATGAAGTCTTCCACAACCATAGCAGAAAACCTAGGGCATATAGCCTATTTTGAATTGCTTAAAACCTACTATTCCGATTTCTCCGATGCCATTATCAACAACTATGGTGAGGTTTACCAGTATATTGGCGATGAAATCGTTATTTCGTGGGCGTATGAAGACGGGATAAGGAACAACAATTGTTTGCGCTGTTTTTTTGATATGAAAGATAGCTTGGCCCGTAAAGCGGATGGGTACCAGAAAGAGTTTGGGGTTACACCCACTTTTAAAGCGGGTCTGCATTAAGGCAAAGTTACTACTGGAGAGATAGGGGCGCTTAAAAAAGAGATTATTTTTACGGGAGATGTACTCAATACCACGGCCCGCATACAAGGGCTTTGCAATATGTACAAAGTAGATGTATTAATTTCAAAAGCTCTTATGGACAAACTGAACCTTCCGCCAAAGTATCATACGGAAGCATTGGGCAGTACGCCCTTACGGGGAAGAGAGGAAACCGTTGAATTGGTTACGATAAGCCGCGCAAATTAAAAGAAGACCGTTTTATTTTTTCTTAAACAGACCAATTATTTTCTTTACCGCCATAACTAAAAGAAGTACTACAAAACCAACCCCAAGGCCCACTAAAAATTCTTTTACAATATCCGGCAGCTGAGGTAAAAGGTCATGGAAGAAATGAATGTTGTGTACAAAAATACCTCCGGCAACCAAGAGGAGCGCGATAGTACCAATAACGGAAAGACTTTTTATGACCCACGGTAAGGCACCTACCAAGAATCTACCCACATAATCGGAAAAACTATTCTCCTGTTCATTAAGGTTAATGAGTTTAAGACCAAATTCATCCATCCTAACGATCATGGCAACAATACCGTACACACCAACGGTGGCAATTAAGGCTATTAGTGAAACTACGGGTATCTGAATGGATAAAGGCTCTGCTGCCACGGCGCCCAAAGCAATGATTATAATTTCTACGGATAGGATAAAGTCCGTTACAATAGCAGCTTTTACCCGTTCTTTTTCCAAGGCCAGGATATCCGCTTCGGTCATTTCTTTGTTCAGCGTTTGGTGTTCCTCATCATGGTGGGGTACAAAAACCTCGTATATTTTTTCGGCACCCTCGTACGCTAAATAGAGTCCACCTAAGACCAATGCCACAATAATGGCAGAGGGTAGGAGGTAACTGAGCAAAAAGGCAATGGGCAGAATAATCAGTTTATTGATCATAGACCCTTTGGAGATGGCCCAAAGCACGGGAATCTCCCTTTTGGACATAAAACCAGAGGCTTTCTCCGCATTTACCGCTAAATCATCACCTAGTATACCTGCAGTTTTTTTGGCCGTAATTTTACTCATTGCCGCCACATCATCCATAAGGGTGGCAATATCATCTAATAATGCGAAAAATCCGGAGGCCATAATACAGGGTGCTTTTGGTTAGTTTTTTGTTTTACGCGCTAGAAACCAATTATATATTATTAGGATAACGGCCAGTACCAATAACAAGTGTATGAGCCCACCTAAAATTTTAAAAATCAAAAATCCTAAAATCCATCCAATAATCAATACGATAATGAGAGTATATGTGAGATATTTCATAATTAGCGTTCTTTTTAAGAAGTTCTAGCCCAAAACGGACCTTTTACAGTTGATTTTTTTAAATCGATATGCAACTGGAACTTATATCTATGGCCTGAAGATACTAGCAGGTTTTTATTCCAATAGCTCTTATCCGTTTCATTTTTAATGGAAAGCATACGAAACAACCTAAAGGGCGAAACTTAAAAAACTGCCCAAGGAATACGGGTATGGCATTCCTTTTGGGCAGTCTGTTTCTTAAAAAAATCCTACTTGTTTATTTGGTGTAAATAAGCGCAGCGTAAGCAGGAATGGTTACCTGACCGGTAAATGGTTTCTCGTCCGTTGGCTCCTCTACTTTTTCCATGCCTTCTACTTCCAGATCGGTGAAATCTTCATCATAGCCTTTCCATGTGCTGTTGAAACGTAGTTTCCAGTCCGCATCTTCATTTACGCCAATACCGTATTCCTCAAAATCCTTATCGCTAAAATTCAGGATGACCAGCACCGGTTCATTGTCTTCGCCATCCGTACTGCGTATGTATGCCAGAATGTTGTTCTCTTGGTTAAAATGGATAATAGCTACTTGTTGGCCGCGTAGTCCGTTGGTGCGTTCCGCCTTTCCCGTACGTAGCGCTATAAGGTCCGTAGAAAGTTTGCTAATGCCTTTAAGCTTATCCAATTTTCCCCAATCCAAAGCCTCCGTATCCTGGAAATATTCATCTTCAATAAACTCCTGACCTTGGAACAGCATAGGAATTCCGGGTGCGGTAAGGGTGAGCACGATACCTAAAATAGCACGTTTCTTAGCAAACGGACTCTCCGCATCTCCCGGTTGTATTTCTTCGGGAACCCTGGCTTTTCCATTGGCCACCTCGTCATGGGATTCCGTATAGATTATTCTTCTAAACGCATCACCGCTATAACTATAGGTAAGGGCATTTACTATTTCCTGCAGGTCTCTATCCGTATCATTTATATGGGTAAGCACTTCCCGCACGGGATGCACAAAGTTCATATCCCATTGGGAGCCGTAGCCCAAACCACCATAATCCGTGTCATCCGTAACCATGTCGTGACCTTTTAGATCTTCGGCAATAGTAAGTACGTGTGGATATTTGGATTGTATTTGCATGTTGATATCCCGCATAAGGATATTCCCTTCGTTAATTTCGGTATCCATGCCCAAGCCGCCACCCTCAAATCTAATATATGAGGTAGCATCCATACGCAGACCATCGCATCGGTATTTTTCTATCCAGAACATGGCATTGTCCGCTATGTATTTTCTCACCTCTGGCCTGCCATAATCGGGTCGGGTATCTCCCCAAGGGGTTTCTGAGCGGTAATCGTTATAAAAATAGATACCGCCTTTATCGTTTTCGCTCCAACCATCAAACTGCCATAGGTCTACGTCAGACGGTCCAAAGTGGTTGTACACCACATCCATAATGACCGCAATACCTTGTTTATGGGCCTCTTTTACCAGTTTTGCAAAGCCGTCCGGTCCGCCATAATCCTGTTCAATAGCAAACGGATGCGCGGGATTATAGCCCCAAGAAATACCACCGGCAAACTCAGCAACGGGTAATAATTCTATACAGTTAATACCCAGTTTTTTAAGGTAAGGGAGCTTTTCAATAACATCTATAAAAGTGCCCACCTGATCTGGTTTTTTTCGGTTGAAAGTCCCCACATGCAATTCATAGATAACGAGTTCGTTCCAATTGGCGATCTTAAAATCGTCATCCTCCCAATCAAAATCCAGTTTTCTAGCCACGGAATTCCCATCGCTATTCGTAACCTCTACCGCGTACGGGTCGTTACGTTCATATTCCTTTCCGTCATTTAAAATCAGATATTTATATTCGTCACCCTCCTTACATTTTTCAGTAACACCGGCCCAATAGCCATTTTCTTCGTGCTCTAGTTCTAAATCGTCTCTTTTCCAATCGTTAAAATCGCCTATAACAAAAACTTTATCGGCATTGGGTGCCCAAACCCTAAAAGTAGTGGAAGTATCATCTGTTAAGATGGCTCCCATACCTTCGCTCTTATTTATAATAGTGTCCATAATATGTGTTTTTTTTACAGGCAAAGGAGCCTATATTCCTTATCATAAAAATACGCTTAAAGTAGTTTCGAACGTAAAATTCAGGACCTTATAAATAGCCTTAATCATCTAAAAATTAACGCTATAAAGAAATTTTATTACCAGAAGTGGTGTGCTATTTTCAAATTAGAAAAGGAGTAAATCTGCGGAAGTTATATGAAGCTGCTGGTAATATGAAGAAACGCCTTACAATAAATCCGACACGTGAGTTGCGAAATTCATATTATTAGTTGGCAGATAGCGTTTTTAGGGGCTTTATGGCTGTTTTGTATTAAAGAATTTTAATTTTTTATGCCGAAATGATAAATTATACTCAATTATCTCTTTTTGTGAATTCCAAAAAGAATTGGAGGTTATCTTTGAAAATCCCTTTATCACTATATTAAGATATACGGGAACGAAGAATAGCGCGTATGGATTTTGGGCCTCTTATATATATTGATGATGATGAAGATGACCGCATGCTGTTTCAAGAAGCGATTGAAGAGCTGTTCCCTAAGTTACCTGTAGAATCCTACGAAAACGGACCTTCTTTCTTGAAACGCCTTAGTAAGGATATATCTAATTTGCCCAAGCTGATTTTTGTGGATTTGAATATGCCCGTGGTGAGTGGTATGGAATGTTTAAAGCGGATTAGGACAAACACTCATTTTGCTAAAATCCCGGTCATTATGTATTCCACATCCAGCAGTAGGGAAGATCATACCAAATGTTTGGATTTAGGGGCGGATATGTTCGTTACCAAATCCCGGTCTTACGATGAGCTAAAAAAACAGTTGACAGATATTATCAATACCCACCTTTTCTAAATTCATTTAATGCCCGCTTTCAAAACAGGAAGAAGGCTTTGATTTTTAAAAACGGATATAAAAAAAAGCCGGTCGTTAGACCGGCTTTTTGTTGCAATAATATGAGTTTATTTCTTTTCAATATTCTCCATATCCGTGTAGTTGAATTTTTGTCCACCTACAGAAAGGTCAGCCATTAATCCTTTTTTTGGCTTAGCGAATACAACAACACCGTCATTGTAACTTGCGTTGGCCGCAACACCTTTTTCTAAGGCTACAGCAGTAGCTTCGGCAGAAAATTCAAATTTATCTTGTTTAAATCTTTGTAGTGCCTCGGCAGTTTCAAAGAAAATAATTTCGGTTAAAGCTTGCCCGCCAGCTTGTAGCCCAACATCTAACTTTTTTAAATCTGCCATACCTACGGGTTTTCCGTTTTCGTAAAGCACACCGTTACCAGAGGCACCACCAACAATGAGTCCGCCTTCGCCCACATTTGGGAAAACTACGTATCCGGAAGCGTTCTCAAAGAACATATCCAGACCTTCGTTAGACTTCATTAATTTAGTTTTGGCCTTTTCGGCATCTACCATTACTCTTTGGTCATCCTTATCCTGTGCGTATGTACCTAAAGTAAAAAGGAGCATTGCTGCTATTAAAATAGATTTTGTCATTTTCATATCAATAGTATTTATATTAAACTTAATTATGACACAAAAATACAGGGCGATCGTAGAACCTATTAGCGCTAAAAAAATGAATTATGATGCAAAAAAAAGATGTTTTTGAGGTAAAATAAAACGGATTACCGTCAACCGATTTCTTTTTAAATAAAGGACTGAACAGTACTAAACCAAAATAACGAAATCTCCGGGTAAAACTTCCGAATCACTTTTCTCTCCTAAGGATATTAAGCTCTTTTGAAGCATAATCTTAAGGTCTTCAAAAGAAGTGGGTTTTTGGATGTACTGGTTGGCACCGTCCGTCTGCAACTGATTTACTTCTCTCTGGCGGTAGGAGGTAGAGTAGACGATAACCTTAATAGCATCAAACCTGGCAAAGTTCCTAATATCCGTAAGGCATTCAAAACCGTTCATGAGCGGCATGTTCAAATCCAAGAAAATAGCATCGGGAAGTTCGGACTTGGAGAAAAGTTTGTCCATCAAGTCCACACCATTATCAAACTGTGTTATTTGGGTATCAATATCTAGTTCACTGATTGCCTCAACAAACAGTTCGCGATCATCATTATCATCGTCGGCTAAATAAAGGTTAAGAGTCATAGCAATTGTTTATTTTTTCTAATTGGTCGTCAAATAGCGTGTAAGCTTTTCAAATGATTGAAATATTTAGTAGGTAACTTCAAAAAAGTCTTTTTTATATACGAAAGGCGAAACTCGTTTGGAGCTTAAATTTCTAACTTTTTTTTCAAAAAGAACCTTAGACGAAAATATCATGTTTAATAGAAACAGTAGGCACGGATTAGACGAGATGTTAACTCAAAAGAGATTTATCTTCTGTCATTATGGCGAAATACATTGTGAATGGCATAAAAAAATACCGTGGATAAGGAGTTGTTTGAATATCATATTGACAATTAATTAGAGTATTTCTACCAGAATCTCATTATATTAATCGTGCTCGTACACGATTGTTATCTGTGTGCGCACACATTTTAAGACTTTTTACTAGGATTTTTGGGTGCAGAAAATTACATTCGTAACTGGTATAAATCTTTTAACGAAATTGAATATCGATTCTTAATCTTAAGATATTGATTAATAGGTGGTAATTAGTATGAAAATTTGTGTAGTTTTTAATTTTCTGCAATTAAATATTTACCAGATTCGCCTACTTCTAGCAATTTATATATCAGTAAAAGAAATAATGCTATTTAAAAATATCTCATAAAGAACAACTTAGAACATTTAAAATGAAGTATTTAAACACAAGTAGACTAAAATCCTTAGGGTATAACAGTTCGCTGTTAGTATTGGCATCAAGCTTTTTTATAAGTTGCGAAGCACAAAAAAAGGATGATTTGCCATGGACGAATCTTTTTGACGGTGAGACTTTAACCGGTTGGACGCAAAAAGGAGGGGAGGCCCAATACGAAGTAAGGAATAACACCATTGTAGGAACGACGGTTAGCAATACGCCAAACTCTTTTATGACATCGGATAAAATGTATAGCGATTTTATCCTGGAATTGGACTATAAGGTAGACCCGTCTATGAATTCCGGTATTCAGATTCGTAGTAATAGCTTTCCTTATTATATGAATGGTAGAATTCATGGGTATCAGGTAGAAATAGACCCATCTGATCGTGCATGGAGCGCTGGTATCTATGATGAGGCCCGCAGAGGTTGGTTGCATCCTTTACCTGATGATAATACAAAAGCGAAAGAGGCGTTCAAGCAAAACGATTGGAACCATTACCGCATAGAGGCTATTGGTGATACGCTCAAAACATGGATCAATGGTGTACCAGCTTCACATTTAATAGATACGCAAACCGACAGCGGCTTTATTGGCTTACAAGTACATTCCATAGGAAAGGACAAAACGCCGGGAACCGAAATCGTTTGGAAAAACATTAAAATCATTACAGAAGATATACCAAAATATGCTCAGAAGAGTCCTTTGCCAGCAATTAATATGGCTAATCAGTTAACGAGAAATGAAAAGGACCAAGGTTGGGAATTACTTTGGGATGGTGCTACAACAGAGGGATGGAAAGGTGCCAAGTTAGAAAACTTCCCTGATAAAGGATGGGAAATTAAAGACGGTATCCTAACTGTTTTATCTTCTGGCGGAGCCGAATCAGCTGCAGGTGGTGATATTGTTACGAAAGCAAACTACGCTGATTTTGAGCTCAAAGTCGATTTTAAATTGACCGAAGGTGCAAATAGTGGTATCAAATATTATGTAGATACAGAAATCAACAAAGGTGAAGGGTCTTCAATAGGATTGGAATATCAGATTTTAGATGATGCCAAGCACCCAGATGCTAAAAAAGGAAATCACGAGGGTAGTCGTACGGTTTCTTCGCTTTATGATTTGATCCAAGCAGATCCAAAAAAGCCAATAAAGGCAATAGGAGAGTGGAATACGGCTCACATTATATCCAAAGGAAATCATGTGGAGCATTACTTAAATGGAGCTAAAGTTTTGGAGTATGAGCGTAAAAGTGATGACTTTAGGAAATTAGTATCTGAAAGTAAATATGCTAAATGGCCAAGTTTTGGAGAGTTGGAAAAAGGTCAGATTTTATTACAAGACCATGGCGATAGAGTTAGCTTTAAAAACATTCAAATAAAAACACCAAAAGAAGAGAAATAATGACGAGTAGAAGAAATTTTTTAAAGAAAACGGCAACAGGTTCAATGGCCTTATCGTTTGGAGGCCTTATTTTACCTTCTATGTCCCACGCCAATATTCTAGGCGCGAATGATCATATAAATTGTGCTATAATTGGTGTTCGTAGTAGAGCGAAGGCACATGTAATGGCTATACATAAGCAACAAAATGCTAAGATTATCTATAGTTGTGATGTGGACGATGTTATTCTGGAGGAACATAATTTATGGTGCCAGGAAAATATTGGTTATATCCCTAAAAACGAAAAGGATTTCAGAAAAGTCCTGGAGGATAAGGATGTAGATGCGGTTTTTATTGCTACGCCAGAACATTGGCACGCACCAATGGCTATCATGGCCTTGCAAGCAGGAAAGCATGTATATGTAGAAAAACCATGTAGCCACAACCCTTATGAGAATGATTTGTTGGTAGCAGCCCACAAAAAGTACGGTAAGAAAGTACAGATGGGTAACCAACAGCGCTCAGCGCAGTCTTCTATTATGGGTGTTAAAGACATTAGAGACGGTGTAATAGGTGAAGTATACAAAGGCGAGGCCTATTACAGTAATAACCGCGGCTCTATTGGAAAAGGTAATGAAATAGCTGCTCCTGGAACATTAGATTGGGAATTGTGGCAAGGACCTGCACCAAGGGAGAAGTATAGGGATAATGTACATCCTTATAACTGGCATTGGTTCAAAACTTGGGGCACCGGAGAAGTGCATAACAACGGTACACATGAAATTGACCTATGCCGTTGGGCATTGGGTGTGGACCTGCCGGAAAGTGTAACTTCTTTTGGAGGTAAATATACGTATGACGATGATTGGGAATTTGTGGATAACCAACAGGTAACCTATACCTATAAAGATGATAAGTTCATAACATGGACGGGGCATAGCCGTGGAAAAATTTTACCTAAACAACCAGGGCGTGGTGCTACTATTTATGGTAGTAAAGGAATTATTATGCTGGATAGAAACTTCTATAAGTTATACGATTTAGATGGTAATCTTTTAAAAGAAGAAAAAGAAGGAGCGGCTAGTGCAACTACCAACACCATGGGACAGGGACAATTGGATGTAAACCACGTAGGGAATTTCTTCGATGCCATTAGAACGGATAAATCCTTGCATTCGGATATTCAGGATGCGAGCATCTCTACCATGCTGTGCCACTTAGGAAATATGGCGCAAGATGCTGGAGAAACCTTGAAAATTGATCAAGCAACAGGTAAAATCCTTAATAATGAAAAAGCGATGGCCAACTGGAAAAGGGAATATGCCCAAGGTTGGGAACCAAAGCTATAGTGTTCAGTAACTTTTAAGTTACTGTTTAATTGATTTTTGTGTTAGTTCTGAGGTGCGTATGGTTCTAGTCATACGCACCTTTTTTATAGTCTTTATTTTAAGGTAAATTATAAAGAGAAGGAAATTTTACTGCCTAATTACTTTTTGACGATGAACTACAGAATTTTCTTGGTTTTTAATAACCAATACGTAAAACCCAGAGGATAAACCAGAAGTGTTGACTTTAGATTTTTCGTTGAGATCAATAGTTTCCGTATATGTCAATTCTCCGTTTATACTATAAATTTCAACAGTACATTTGCCTTGTAGCTCGGTTGCTAAATTCACTTCTTGCAGAAAGGGAACTGGGTAAAGAATAGAAGCGTCCTCGTTCCGTTCTGAAGTTGCGGGTTCACCAAAAAGAATTTCTGCTTTAGCGAATGCCTGTTGACCAATTTCATCACCGATTAAACGTCCTGGAATGTCATCTATAGGTGGGTGAATACCTCCCCAAATTCTAGAGAGGCTGGTTTGGTCAGATGCATCTCTATAGGTAGCCCATTGCAAGACAAGGTCTTCGGAAGGGCCATTTTCAAACACTAAAAAATCATTCGCTTTAATAGCAAAGGTACCCATGCCTCCTGGGAAAAATTCATCTCCCGTTAATAATGTCATGACTTCCGCAGCAGCCCTAGAAAAGGTAGAATGTCCGGAAACATAACCTGCAAAAGGAGGTGTCACAAAAGTTCCTCTTTGATAGGGCCACCAATGGGTTCCTAAAATCCATCCAACACCGGCTACATCTGTGTCTGGATCACCAATAAAATCTGGTCCGCGCCATGCCTTAATCTTAATTCCGTCTACAGATTCTCCCATAGGTCCGGCCAGGTCGTCGTCTGAATCAATAAGTTCTATCAATCCCGGAATTAACGGTATACCATGCGGGTCAAAACTAGGCAATGCCGGGTTGCTACTTTGTCCTTTGCCACACATATATCTAATGGCGGAAATGGGCCTCACATAATCATAATACCCTTTTATACCCCAAGTGGCAATAGCGGAATCGTGCATTGCCCCACCAAGTGCCAAATAAGATTTCACATCCCATTCCAGGTTATTCATAACAGCTCCTTCTCCCTTAAACTTTTTGATGACCATTGGATGGTCGCTCACATAATTTAAAATTGTAAACCAATGCCCGGGCGGAGTTTCAGAATCGGGACCATCTGCCCAGAATTCAGCAAGAACACGGGTGTAATCCGAACGTTTTACCAGTTGAGGTTCATAAGGCTGATCTGTATAGGGATTAACAGCCCAACCTTGACCTGTATCTCCACCCTCCATAAGGTCATAGAAATTTTGGAAGGCCTCAAATGTGGTAGGGTAGGTGTCTATATCTACATTTCCTAGCCCTGCAGGCGAAATATCGATTTCAGTATCATCTTCAGGGTCTAAATGAGCAGACCATGCTGCAACTAAAGTAAAGTTCCATTTATATGGGTCACTAAGCCCATCGGTCATAGAATTTTCTATTAGTGGCGGATCTTGCGTGTCAAAATACAAATGCGAGTCAAAACCGTTATTTTTAATCTGTAAGTTTGCTTCATCTAAAGCAAAAGGTACCACAGCGCCCCATTCCGGTCCTAGAAAATCCGGTATGGCAATGGGAACGGAATTACCGGCTTGATCTATAAAAAGATCAAAAGAAAGGGGTTGCCAATGATTAGGGTCTATATCCGTTATATCTTGATATTCGGCAAGAACCAAAGCTGGGTTGGTGGGGCTGTATAGCTGATTGCCGTATTCAAAATCTTCATTAGCACCATCTTGACTACCAAATGCAATCATTTCATAGCCTAGGTAATTTCCTAATGCGGCATAGGAACCGGTACTGTAGTCTACAGTAGTTAACATGGGGTCATATCCAAAGGATAAGAAGAGTTCTTCTATATTTCTTAGCGTAGCAAAAGAGCCGGGCGAAGCAGCAAAACGGTGTGTTAGTAGCCTAAATAAGGCATAACTCATAATTTCTTGCCGGGCAGCATCAACATTATCCGGTTGTAATATACCATCAAATTTACAATCATACCCTCCATATATTTGTCCAAGAAATACCGTTTGTGCAGCCTCATCGAATAGAGCCCAAGCATCATACATTACTACAGAGCTGTGATAAAGATTACGAGCATGCACGGTTGGCCTAGCGTAATCCACGCGGATAGCATCCAAAAGTACTTCATTCCATTGTCTGGCAACGGATTGTTGCGCAGTTCCCGTATACATTAGGCACAAGAGAAATAGGGAGAGTAATTTTTTCATGGGTAGGTTGGTATGCGAAAGGCTTTTAGGTTATCTAAACAGCATATTCAATGGTATCGGCAACATTAAAATAATCTACATTTTCTTTTGTTACCATATTTATGGCAGAATTGTATTTTGGTTTAGGTGTTTTATTAAGGAGTAAATATTCTGTGAGGATTTTTAGTCCCATATAGCCTTGCTCAAAAGGGTTTTGGTCTATTGCAAAATCTATACTTCCTCTTCTAATATACTCAAGATTATCTAAATGGGTATCATAACCAATAGTACGAATATCATTTAGACCTCTATCTTCAAGAAAATTGGCAATCGTAAAAATTGCGCTAGAGGGTACGAATATGCCTTTAATCTGTTTGTCATTTTCCAATTCTTTGGAAAGTGCTTTTTCAATCATTTCCGTATCAAAGTCGTCAATGATAATTTTTTTAATTTCCTTATGGGTCAAATGATCGGAAAAATAATTTAGAAAACCCTTGATGCGTGTTTCAATGGCCATATGCCTTCCCACGTTTTTCTGGGAGGTCAATATAGCTACAGGATCTTTTGGCTTGGTTATCAAATTCATCATCTTACCACACAGGTACCCACTTTGTAGGGCGTCTTGCCCTATATATGTAAGCTTGTCAGGCGTATTCAAATCTATATTTATTAGAACACAGGGAATTTCTTTCTCTTTCAACTTTTCAACGAAAGCTAGAGAAGTATTGTAGAAAAAAGGCGCGAAGACGATTCCATTAGGTTTTAAGGCTAAAATTTTTTCTAGCGCTTGCTCGTAGGATTTCAAATCATACTGGTCAAAGAAGAACCGATGCGTTTCCACACCATATTTTTGGATTTCCTTTGCAGCGGATTTTAAACCCAGATGCGGACCGTACCAAAACTGATTCTTAGAAACGACAGAGGGTATAAGAGTAGCAATCCTATATTTCTTTTTAAATGCTAAAGTACTTGCAAGTATATTTCTTGTAAATTCATACTTATCAAGTAATTTCTGTACTTTTTCCCTGGTCTTAGGAGATACTCCAGGACGTTTATGAATGACCCTGTCTACCGTGCCTGTGGAAACCTTTGCTTCCTCGGCAATATCTTTAATCGTTTTCAATAAATTTGTTTAAAGTAGTATTCAACTTCAATTTACACCTAGTTTAGTTTGCTGCAAGTTGAATTATTTGTACCTCAAATATAAGGATAATTCTGGTCATTTGAAATAGAAGGGATATTTTTGTGTACGCACACGAAATTAATGAGAGGAAGGTATAAAAAGCCTTCGAGTGGGAGGGATGGATAAATTTTTACCGGATACTACGTGTATAGGTAAATTGTTTGGTTTAAGAATGTAGAATTTTCTAAATCCATTTCTTTTGTGTCAAGGTTAAATGCGATGAAATCAATCATGGAGATTATCTGTTTGTAACTTGCTGATCAACTTAAAACATATATAACATGAAAACACAAGCATATTTAGCATTTGATGGAAATTGTCAGGAAGCATTAAGTTTTTATGCAGACTCATTGGGCGCAGAAATCAAGAATAGACAAACCTACGCGGACAAGAAAATTGATGTTCCGGCATCCTATAGGGATCGTTTACAACATGCGGAATTAAAAGGTAAGGGAGTGCATTTTATGGCCTATGACGCTGCACCGGATACACCGCTTACAGAAGGAACAAAAATTCATTTAAGCATTGATTTAAACGATAAGAACGAAGCTCAGGACTTATACGATAAACTTTCAGCGGGAGGTCGTATACACCATGAGCTGAGAGAGCGAGAGTGGAATGCACTTTTTGGGCGCTTTACAGATCGCTACGGTATAAGCTGGATGATTAATTGTGACCTTAATTAGAAGGGGTTAATAACAATATTTACTTTTAAAAGAGGATATTTTCAATTTAGAATTTTATGGAAAAATGGTTTGAATTTTCTTGGAGTGCACTATTCGCTATAAGTATAACCGCAGTTGGTATTTATGTAGCCGTTATTGTTATGACTCGCCTTTGCGGTAAACGCAGTTTTTCAAAAATGTCTAGTTTTGACTTTGCCATGACGGTTGCAGTGGGTTCTATACTTGCAACAACCATTTTATCTAAAACCGTGAGTCTTTTAGATGGGGTAGTAGGCATTGTAGTGGTCTACCTTTTGCAAATGGGAGCAGCCTTAGCTAGAAGAAATGATACCATCAAAAATATGATGGATAATAAGCCTTTATTATTGATGGATGGTGAAACTATTTTAGAAGAAAATCTAAAAAAGGGAAGGGTTGCAAAGTCGGATTTACGAGCCAAACTACGAGAGGCTAACGTAACAGAATTATCAGAAGTAAAAGCGGTGATTTTTGAAACCACTGGAGACATTTCTGTTTTGCACAAAGAACATGAACGTGATGTAGAGGATTTTTTAATGGAAGACGTTATGCGTTCCTGAGACGGTTCAAACATTACTAAAGGTTTATAAAAGGAATGCCAAGATATAGTCTGGTGTTCCTTTTGATTTTTGATAGAGTTCTTTTTTGAACAAAAAGAGTTCAGTTCAATTTTAGCTTCAGTTTATTTTTGTGATAAGATTTCAGTGGATTTTAATTTTAGAATTGAAATCAATCCTACCCAACCAAATAAACCAAGACCTTTTACCGGATTACTAGTATGAGCTACTATGGTTATAAGTATGCCAATATAAATAGGTTACGACCTGACCGGGACAGGTAATTTTTAATAAAAACAAAGGAAAATGGATGATTTTGGATATACCTACACAATTATTTCTAAGAGTACCATGGACACTCTTTTTTCAAATATTTCAGATTTACGGATTCTAGGAGATTTATTGAACGATGTTTTTTTTGAATATATAGCTACGGAATCCCAAATGAAAAGACTTGGAGCATGCACACTAGAGAACGAGGATTATATCTGTATAGTAAAGTTGAACCTTGGAAAGAGTGTAGCTTGAACAAGATTTTTTTTTGCGTCCAAATGATTTTTTTTCGAATCAACAGGACGGGAAGTTTAATACTAATTTTAAATATGTCAAACGGTAGGCATTTAAGTTACCGCAAAATAAAAACAATATGAATAGCGATATAAAAGAAATTGAAGACAGTATAAATGATATTATACAGAAGAACGAAGATGCCATAAAAGGGTATGAAAAAGCAGCTGAAAATGCCAATGAAATAGGGCTAAAGAGCTACTTTCAGAACAAATCTATTGAGAGAAGAAATTTTCTAGTGGAATTAAAAAGGGCCGCACCAGCGTTAAAAACCAGAGATGATGTAGATGGTAGCGTAACTGGCGCTATGCACAGAGCTTGGATGGACGTTAAGACATTTTTCTCCGGTGATAATGATGAAGCTATGCTAGAAGAAGCCATACGTGGGGATAATGCAGCAATAGAAGAGTATAACGAGGTATTAGCAGACACGCATTTGCCGTTAGAAGCTGCTTCGATCATTAGAAAACAGCGCGATTGGTTAATGGACGACTTAAAGACCATTAAAACTTTGGAAGACGTTAGGTAATACTATTTTTTTAAAACAGCGAAAGCCCCTGAAAAGGGGCTTTTTTTTGTCTTAGACTTAATCTATTGGTCTATCTCTTTTCCTCTTTAAAATATCGAATTCATTACTTTTAATAACGTAACCAACACGAATCATACTTTTATATTCTTCGTAATCAATAAGGTTTTCTGCATGTCCCGCAAACCATTCTATCATAAAATACTGGTTAGAAGGATGCTTAAAAGGACTGTAATGTAATCTAGTTCGTACCATGCCCTTAAAATCATTACTAAGTCCTTTTCTAACCTTAACTTCAAATATGAGTTTATCCTGAATTATATCGTGAGAAAGTGTTATTTCCCCCAAACCAACATAATCAATAAGGTCCGGATTACCGGATTTGTAACCAAAAGGAATCCAACCTCTAACATGTAACATGGTTTTTGGACTTAAAAGTCTTGAATATTGAGCACTTATGCGGTTCCAACTTCTAGAATAGATACTATCACGGCCATTAGACTCATGTTCAAACACTAATGAACCCCAACCATTAATTCTATCTTCGGAATCAAAAAAAGCTTTTTCTACACCTATGGTTGGATTAAAATTAATTTCATCAAAGGGGTATGAATCTTTGTAAATATCCCAGAAAGATTTTTGACTGTAGGTCATGAATACATAGGTGTCCCTAGGTAGTGTGTGGCGACTTATAATCTGTTTAAAGCTAATTTGGTATTTGGCATCTGCAGTAGAACTGTTTATGCCTTTATTGGTAGGAACTCCGGTAACAAAATAGTTGTCGTTATAAATCGAAAACCTAGAAATCAATTGCATGGTATCTCGTACTTCTTGTCTTGTACGTGTCTGCGCGCAAAGATCCGTTATTAAGAATTGGATGCCTATTAAAATCCATATTAAAATTTTAAGTTTCATATGATAGTTCTTTAAAGTTGGATAAAAGGAAGGCGTAAAAATAACCTTTCGCCTTGGCTATTTTTGATGTGAAACGATATAATTTTAGTACAATTAACAGTAGTGCGTAACGCCACTGTTTAAGGTAGTTAAAGCCCTACATTTTATGTTATAAAGAGGCTATAAGCTCTTCTAGGTTATCACTACGCTCTAAGCCCATTTTTTTACGCAGGCGGTGTCTTGTAGTGTGTACGGATTTTGTAGAAATACCCAAAAGGCGAGCCATATCCTTGCTACTTAAATTTAGCTTTATCAAGGCACAAATTTTCTGATCGGTTTGGCTTAAGTTAGGATAAGCACTATTTAATTTCTCATAAAAGTTTTTGTTCACATCCGTAAAGCGAAGTTTAAATTCCTCCCAATTATTGGCATTACCAACGGATATGGATTTTAAAACCCTATTGATTTCGGAAACTTTTACGTTGCCATTCTCGCCCTTTAGCTCAGTTTTCAGCTTTTTTAAGAACTCATCTTTTTCCACCAATTGAAGAGTAGAAGCAGCTAATTCTTTATTCTTGGTCTCCAAAAGTTCATTTGCTTTTTCCATTTCCAGCGCCTTGGTTTTTTCCATTAATATTTTTTCCGCCTTATGTTTGGAGCGAATATATTTAACGTACACAAAACTTATAATAACAGCGAATATGAGCGATGCAGCTAGTATTATACGCTGGAGTAGCAAAATTTTGTCTTGCTGTTCTAGTTTTTCAAGGCGCTGTTGTCTAATTACTTCTTTTTGATGTTGTTTTTCAATTACGTAATCATTTTTGATTTCAAGAAGAGAAACATTACGCTCACTCCTGCCGTCAAAAAATTGACCGTTTAATTGTTTTGCCCTAATGAGTTCATTGAACCCGGACTCATAATCCTCAACTGCTTTATAGTTTTCAGCTAGCTTTTCATGTATATAGGATTTGAAATCCATATGGCTCTGATACTTTTCTGAAATAGCAATAGCCTTCTGATAATATGATATTGCCTTTTCCGGTTGATTGAGCTGTTCATGAATCAATCCCCAATATGCATAGACAAGAACTAAATAGGAAGGTGTATTTTCCTTGAACCAAGGTTCGATTTCTTGTAGAACTTTAATGGCTTCGTCATATTTTTTTTCTTCACGAAGAACATAAGACTCTTCAAACTTTAGGTAGGATAATTTTACCTGATCCTGTTTGGGCGAATTGAATAAATAACAGCTATCTAGATATTTTTTAGCTATTTTAGGCTCGTTCAGACCTCTGTAAGTATAGCAAAATGTATAATAACTGTTAACCAAGTGGTAGGGTTTCATCTTTTTTTGCTCAACTAACTTTTTCATAATATCAAGAGAAATGCGGAGGTGTTTGATAGCCTCTTCTTTTCTTTTGCTAAAACTATACATGGCACCAATTCTACGGTGTATATGAGATCTTACTACCTCGTTGTCACTGCTATCTGCTATACTAAGTGCTTTCCATGCAGTTTCATATGATTTGGCATAGTTGGCACGATGGCCATATTCCTCCGTAAGTAAAATCAATTTATATAAAGCCTTTGTAGTTTTCCCCGATTCTAATAAAGTATCAATCATCTGCTGAAGATTGTTAATAGTACTGTCTCTATTTATTTTGGGGGATTTTTCACTTTGTATAGGGCTGCTTTTGGGAATGGAAGAATCTTGTGCACAAAGAGAAATGCCTAAGAGAAACAAAAAAACAATAAGACCGTTAGTGGGGATAAGTCTTTTTGAAAATAACATGCAGTTCAATAATTTTTAATACTATTCTGGAGCGTATGAATTCGTAAGCTAGAGTTTTAATGGTAAAGTACGATAAAAATTCACAAGGAACCTTTTTTAAATAAGGTAATGTCAATTGTAATTAATTTCTCGCATATTTCAAAATTATTAGGGACACACTATGAATGGGAATGCATAAAGATTCAAAGCTTAAAGTCTTCAGGAAAAGAAGCTTCTAAAAAATTTAGGCGTCATATAGAAAGGTTTCGAATTTAAAGATTTTTACTCCAGAACCGAACTATACATAAACTTTACATTGCTATTTATGAACATATGTTGTACAATGTTATTTGCCAAAATCATAATTTTATGAAGCTACGGGCGATTTCTTCTGTCCGTGTAATGTTGATGGAAAATTATAGAAAAATGAGAATAATTTATTTAGTGATTGTATTGATAACGGCCTTGAATTTGGGGCACGCACAAGAAAATATGTATGAAGCCGATTGGCAGTCTTTAAAGGCCTATAAAACTCCAGAGTGGTTTCGTGATGCCAAGTTCGGTATCTATTGCCATTGGGGACCTTATTCGGTTCCCGCTTTTGAAAATGAATGGTATTCACACTGGATGTATACTTCACCCAATAACCCTGAATACAAACAGGGTAAACGTTATTATGAGCATCATATAGAGACCTATGGCCCATTAAACGAGTTTGGTTATAAAGATTTTATACCCATGTTCAAAGCCAAAAAGTTCAATGCCGCAGAATGGGCGGATTTATTTGAAAAGGCAGGAGCAAAATTCGCAGGGCCGGTATCCGAACACGCAGATGGATTTGCTATGTGGGACAGTAAGCTTACCAGATGGAATGCTAAAAACATGGGGCCCAAGCGTGATATTATGGGAGAATTGTCTAAAGAAATTAGAAAAAGGGACATGAAATTCATAGCCACATACCACAGGCAGTGGCTTTTTGGATGGTTCCCGACTTGGGATGAATCTACAGATGCATCAGATCCGCAGTATGCAGATTTGTATGGCCCGAAATTGAAAAAAGGAGATTTTCAATATCCATTAAGTACCAAGGAGATTGATGAAGGTTCTAAGCGCTATTACCCAGTGGGTGATGAAAAATTCAATGAAGATTGGCTGGCCCGGCTAAAAGAAATCGTTGATAACTATAATCCGGACTTGGTATGGTTCGATAATAAGATGGATGTGATTGATGAAGCATACCGTAAAGAATTTCTTTCTTATTATTACAACCATGGCGTTAAAAATAATCAGGAGGTAGTAGCAACATATAAGTTTTATGATTTTAAAAAAGGAACCGCCGTTCTAGATGTGGAACGCGCCAGAATGAGTGAAATGAAGGATTTTCCTTGGCTTACAGATGATTCTATTGATTGGAAAGCCTGGAGTGATATTAGCGACCCGGATTACAAGAGCACTAACCGCATTATAGATTTTTTAGTAGATGTGGTAAGTAAAAATGGATGTTTGTTATTGAATATAACTCCAAAGGCCAATGGTGAAATACCTGAACCCGTTAAAGAGCGCTTATTAGAAATAGGAGCGTGGCTCGATCAAAATGGGGAAGCAATTTATGGAACCCGCCCTTGGGAGGTATATGGAGAAGGCCCTGCAAAGGTAACAGAAGGACATTTAAGTGAACGAGAGAATGCTGATAATACATCAGAGGACATACGATTCACGGTAAAAGATGAAACTTTATACGCCATACAGTTAGATTGGCCAAAGTCTAGTGAGACTCTAATAAAAACTTTGGGTACAAACAATAAGATGTTGCAGAGAGATATTAAATCTATAGAACTGCTCGGATACCCCTTAAAATTAAAATATTCTAGAAAAGAAGATGGCCTGCATATTACTCTTCCAAAAGAACCCGTAGGTAAACATGCTTTTGTTTTCAAAATTAGCTTCTAAAGTTAGCCTAACCGTCATATTTTAGAAATGGCTAAAGGGCGCTAACACGTTCTTAAAAAAATTACTTTTACAGATTTAGTATGGTCGGAAATTAATTCAACATATTTAAATTTTTGATCATATGTTACTTCAAAAACCATTTGTTATACTCAAGACACAATGGTGTTATAAGTCTTTTTTACAGTTTTTAGCACCATAAATACATGAATTTTATAGAGGAAAAAAGAACAAATTTCAGTTCGGATACTCTTTTTTATAAACATTGTTTTATGCAAGATTCAAGGATAAAATTTGTTGTGTTGTAAGTGTAAGTCCGCAAATTTTAACACTTATAGAGACGTATTGTTTGTAGTGTAGTAATTTCTTTAAAAGCTTAAAATGGCCAATAACCACGGTAGTTTAAAGGTGTAAAGTTGACATTTATTTTCATTTTGTCAAGTTTTTGTCAACTGTTATTTTTAGGTATAAATTAACAATATCTCTATTTTGGACCTCAGTTATAAAGCATACATAATTTTAGTACGCTTTTATTGATTATTCTATAAATAAACTTTACTCATTTTAAACCAACTCGAATTATGAAAAGAAAAAAACACTTTCCTAAGAATCATGAACCACCAAATTATTCCTAAGGTGTTTCTCGGCAAAAATTGCTAAAAAAATTACAACGGACATTATATTAATTTCATTTTGAACAAATAACAATTTTCTAAACTCAAAACTTGAAAAATAGTCGTGCGCTTATAGGTTGATAGCTCAATAACCAAACTATAGGAATGTATGATAACATTATTTGTCTCAGCTCAAATAGTTAAGAAAATATAACAGTATTTGATATTGAAATCAACTTTTAAAATAAGGTTTGACCTACTTTGTTTTAATGTGTCCATATTTAAATCTAACAAGAAAATAATATGAATTTCAAACACATTTTTCATTTTAAATCCCACGCTTACCGAATGGGGTTGTTCTTGGTCTTTTGTTTAAGTACAGGGGCTGCACAATCTCAAACAGTAAGCGGAACGGTATCGGCAGATGACGCGCCTTTACCGGGAGTAAGTGTTGTGGTAAAAGGAACCAACAACGGAACAGTTACAGATTTTGATGGTCTATATACCATAAATGCGGAATCTAATGCGATTTTAGTATTCAGTTATATTGGTTTTAAGGAACGGGAAATAGCGGTTAGTGGCAAGCAAACCGTTAACGTTATCATGCAAGAAGATGTATCTGCATTAGAGGAAGTAGTGGTCATAGGATATGGGGCACAAAAAAAGAAGGAATTGACGGGAGCGGTAGCTCAGGTAAAATCGGAAGAATTATTAAAAACAGCAACATCAGACATTGGTGCTGCGTTACAAGGGCAGATTGCGGGTGTAAACGTAACCTCTAGTTCTGGGGCTCCTGGAGCCGAAGCGAATGTAATGATACGTGGACTTACTTCTATAAATGGAGCTAATAGACCTCTTTATGTAGTAGATGGTATTCCCTTTGATGGTGATCCAAAATTGAGTATCAATGAAATAGAAACCATAGATGTTTTAAAAGATGGGGCTTCTGCTGCTATCTATGGTACTAGAGGTGCCGCAGGTGTAATTTTAATTACTACCAAGAAAGGTAAAGAAGGCCAGATGAAAATAGCTATTGATAGTTATTATGGTTTGCAGCATATTACTTCGGCAACGCCACTACTTAATGTTGAGGACAAATTATACGTTCAGTTTTTACAGGGTGCAGCGTTGAACAATAGTAGCTATGGTAACACGTGGACAACGATTGAGCAAAGTCCACATTTCCTTACCAATAATACAGATTTGGTAAACGTTATTCAAAATGATATGGCGCCTGTTCAAAACCATAGCCTAACGCTCTCCGGAGGCAAAGACGGTCTTACCTATAACGTAACGGGTAACTATTTTGACCAAGAAGGTGTCATTATTGGCTCTCAATTTAAAAGAGGTGGTCTTCGAACTAATTTGAGTTATGAGGTTAATAAAAGAGTACGGGTAAGTGGAAATTTAGCTGTTACTCGTTCTCAAAATAGTTTGGTCAGAACCTCTACCAATACCACACAGACATCGGGCGGTATTATTCGGTCTGTTTTGAATTATACGCCTATAAGAGCCTTGAGCAAAAACGAAGACGGAGCGTTAGAGATTGTGGGAGCCAATTCGGAAGACGATCGTTTTGAGGACCCAACTTTTTTCCAGCTTTATGGAGCAAATCCTCTAAGATATACCGATGAAGTAACCGAATCACACAATTTCACCAGAGTTATAGGAGGCGTAAACACCACCATTGATTTGTTTGCTGGCATTAAAGCCGATTTTCGTTTGGCAGCCAATTACATTGATCGTAAAAACAACTCTTATTATCCAAGAACGGTTTCTGAAGGTTTTGGATTAAATGGTTTGGCAGTTGTTTCTAGCAACGAGTTTTTAAATTTAATCAATGAAAATTTACTTCGATATGACAATCAATTTGGTTTGTCGAGGGTAGAAGCTTTGGTCGGTTATACATATGAAACCAATAGAGATTACTGGATCAACAATGAGGCAAGAGATTTTCCAGACGATGTGTTGGGTTATTTCGCCCTACAGAATGGATTGTCTCATGTTCCAACCAGAACCAATACAGCTACTTGGAAATTGGCTTCTTATTTAGGTCGATTGAACTATATTTTTAATGAAAAATATTTGTTGACCGCCACCTTTAGACGAGATGGTTCCTCAAAATTTGCTGCCAACAACAAATGGGCACCTTTTTACTCATTTGCTTTGGCTTGGAGACTGAGCCAAGAACCTTTTATCCAAAACATCGAAGCAATTTCAAGTATGAAACTTCGATTGAGTTATGGCGAATCGGGCAATCAAGCCATCAGTCCTTATCAGTCTTTGGCGACCATACAAGGAGTGAGTACTTCTTTTAACAATCAATTGGTTTCGGGAGCAATTGAAGGACGTTTGGAAAATGAAAATCTCCGCTGGGAAACCACCTCACAAATAAACCTAGGTTTTGATGTTGAGTTGTGGAATGGAAGACTCTTTTCAACCTTCAATTATTATCAAAAGCAAACCGAAGATTTACTTCAACAAATTACGTTGGCTCCCAATACTGGTTTTACCAATGCCTTGATCAATGCAGGAAGTATAGAAAACAAAGGTTATGAAATTGAGTTGGGTGCTTTGCCTGTAAAAGGCGCTTTAATCTGGGAAGTCAACGGAAACATCTCGGTCAATAGAAATCAAATAATAGAACTGGGTGAAGTCGAGGAGCAATTTGCCGATCGCTTAGGTGCAGGAAATGGATTGGCAGTATTTCCTTTTATCCAAAAACCAGGCGTTCCCATTGGGGCTATTTACGGATATGAAGAAGACGGCATTTTTCAAAACGAAGAAGAAGTCGCAGCTTTTATTGATGCACAATCAGACGCTGCTGTTGGACAAATTAAATACAAAGACAACAACAACGATGGTGTTATTACCGACGAAGACCGAACCATCATTGGTGACACCAATCCAGATTTTATTTGGGGGATTTCCAATAATTTTAGCTGGAAAGGCTTTGATATGAGTTTTCTCTTTCAAGGAGTCGTTGGAGCAGACATTATCAATACCCTAAGCATCCGCTTCCACAATTTAGATGGTCGTAGGAACATTCCAGTTTCTGTTTATGAAAGTGCTTGGGATGGAGAAGGGAGTTCCGATAATTTTAGACAAATAAATTTGAACAACGGAAATACTCGTTTCTCGGACAGATACATTGAGGATGGAACCTATGTTCGTTTTAAGAACATACAGTTGGGCTATACTTTCAATGCAGCAAATCTTGAATGGATGTCAAATGCAAGGTTGTACATCAATGCAGTAAATCTATGGACACAAACCGATTACACAGGTTACGATCCAGAAGTAAGTGCTTTTTCTAGTGCTGCTATGCGTGGTGTTGATTTGGGAAATTATCCACAAGCAAGAACCTTTATATTCGGCTGTAATCTTACTTTTTAAAGAATGTTTTGGAGTTTGAGGACTTTTAGTTGCTGTAAAACTCCTAATTCTGTATCCCTTAATTCACAAAGTTTCTTTGTTTTACCATAAAAAATATCATAAAATGAAATACACTTTTTTATTCTTCATAATAGGCCTCTTTTTGTTCTCTTGTAACGATGAATTTTTAGAAGAAGAGGTATACACCTTTCAGGCACCAAAAGATTTTTATAGTAATGCTTTAGAAGTAAAAGCTGCAGCCAATGGCATGTACGATGCCTTGATGACTTGGGAGCTTTGGGTTTATCCTGCTTGGGGATGTGTTGCATTAGAGAACGACGATATGTTGGGCTTAGATTGGATCAGTGGGGGCTATATTGGCAGTCAAAATGGACAGTGGTATATAGAGCGACCTTGGGAGGGTTTTTATCAGGTTGTCAATAGAGCAAACAATGTAATTGATC
>ENA-ORXM01001989-ORXM01001989.1-marine-metagenome-genome-assembly--contig:-NODE-1989-length-25735-cov-14.953777_pt1 | contig 25735 bp, 15 predicted proteins | sample MGYA00237867_ERZ511480 | MGnify/ENA primary metagenome ERZ511480 (study PRJEB26309, sample SAMN06266103) | marine metagenome | isolation source: Algal blade | place: United Kingdom:Sidmouth, United... | reverse complement strand
TTAGCAGTAATAACATAACCATACTGCTTAGTAGATTTTTTAACATAAATTACAAACTTTGAATAATGATAAAATAAATAGTTTGTAGTATTTTTCAATAGTTAGGAAAAGAACAAGTTCCCAGAAGCCATACAAAAATAGAACTTTTTTTCACTTATCAAAAATAATAAATATCATATATGTTTCTTGTGTCTTTATAAATACGTGATTTTTATTTTATTGTTTCTTTTTAGCTGAAATAAAAAAAATGCGAATTTTCGCTTACAGTGTATCATTACTTTAACTACAGTGCTGTTTTTGTGATTGAATGTAAAATATTGAAGTCTAAAATATTACATATATTTTTATTGCCTATTAGATGATTGCATTGCATTTATACAAATTAAGTAGGAATTTCATTTATTGGTGGCTATATCTATAAAATAAGGTGTTTTTAGTCGATTTATATAAAAATAAGTATTATATTTATGTAGGCATTTATTCTTTAATTTCTTATGACAGTGAAACTAAGTTTATCCTATTACTTTCCTTAATTTGGAGAGAACGGTCAATTGCTTCGTCGTGATGTATGGGCCTGCTGTCCGTTCTTATGGCAAATAAATGAACCATGATTAATTGCTACAACTACAAAAACTACTTAAACCACAAAAACCACTTAAACTATTTGCCATACCACTACCATCAGGTCTATTTTGCATGGTCTCAACACTTATCCAAGCATTATTTTAAGATATTAAAAATCTCACCTATAGCAGTCCTATTTGAAAATGGAAAAAGTGTTTTTCACACAGAGTTTTTCACAAAGGTAGCAAAGAGATTGGTTTCTGTTGAGCTTTGCACTCTTTGTATTAACATTCTTTGTGCTCTTTGCGTGAAATAAAATTCCTGAACCGAATTAGGATTCCTATATATCACATATGTAATTCCCTCTTTGAGAGAGAACGATTGACCGAAAGGGAATCAAGGCGTGTTATCCCTTTTAAATAGTTTATCAAAAATGGCTGGTGACATACTGTTGCTAAAAAAAATATGCGAATCAAAACGTCTATAAAAAGACAAAACCCAGTATTCAAAAATGTATCAAACCATTTATAAATAAATATTAAAAATAAAGAATGATTAAATTAGAATATTTATATTTAATTAAACATCAATATTTTATTGCATTTAAATCTTTAAAGTGAAGAAGAAAACATAAACAAATTTTGTTTCATAAATATATTTATTTATAAAATTGTTATGCAAGTAATTTGGTATATAATTCGATTTGTGTTACATTTAAGATTACAGTTATAAAACCTTTTTTTTACCGATGGTTTTATATTCAACTAAACAACTAATTTTTAGAAACGTACATACCACATAAGCAGTTTGTAAACTATTGTTACTTTCCTCTTATTACTGTATCTACTCAACTTCACTTTTTCATATTAACCTAAGGTCGCAACAGTCCAAAATAGACTCGATAGTAGCGGTATGGTGGCGGCTGGGCGTTGAGACACACGGCCGTGTGTCTGTGACAGGCAAGCCACCATAATAGCGGATAGCGAGACCCTGCGTCACGACGAAGCAATCCACCATTCTCTCCCCAAAAAAACGATTGCTCAGGATATGTGATTCTTTAATAAATTAACAATTTTTACAAACAACAACCCCTCTAATGCCAATAAAATTTTTGAAAATCGTCATTATACTTATTTTAATGACTTGCCAGTTATTTGCTCAAGATATTTCTTTACCTTATGCTGATAAATGCGGCTTGAAAGAGGCTGCGGAAGATGCGATTATTGATATGAATAAGAAGGAAGTTAGAAAAGTGAAAAGGGCTAGCAATAGGTTTGAACGCAGACAAAGACCGCCTTTATTGCCAGTCTTCATTCCACTTACATTTCCTTTCTTTAAGTGCAATCCTAACCGAGCAATTCCCGTCGTTTTTCATGTGATACATCGGTGTGGAGTAGAAAAAGTAAATCCTTCTCAAATTATTGAAGCACTCAAGGATGTAAACAAAGACTTTAGTGCAATGAATGACGATAGATTGTTGGAAGGAGAACCATTTTATGAAGATCAGGCAAGTACAGGACTGAACTTTGTTTTGGCAGAAAAAGATCCTTTTGGAAATGCTACAAGAGGAATCAATTATATCGAACAAATTCCAGGTTTGTCAACAAAAGATATTCAACGAATCACGCAGTGGCCCAGAGATAGATACCTAAATGTTTGGGTTATTCCAAGACTTTCAGGAGCATCTGGGTATGCATTTTATCCTTATCTGGTTGATGAGCCTGAAGAGGCTTATAAAGATGGTATTGTCATTGTACATCGCTATTTAGGAACAACAGGAACAGCGGATTCAAGCGCAGATAATTATCATGGACGAAGACATATTTTAACCCATGAGGTTGGGCATTGGTTGGGATTAGAACACGCTTGGGGAGATTATATTGAAGATGGCGTACCTCGATACCAGCGAGTAGGAGCGGAGGGCAATTGCCAATATGACGACAAGGTCTGTGATACGCCCAATACCATAGGAGACGCTTCTATCGTTTATCCTCGTGCTATTTATGAAGACGAAGACTACATTGAAAGTGAGGCAGATTTGCCACATACTTGTGCTTCTGGCTCACCATGTGGCGGACCTTATGACAATATTTTCAACTTTATGGATTATGGTTGTGAGGTGATGTTTACAAATGGACAAAAAAAACGCATGCAAAATGCGTTGTGCAGCAATGTGGCCCAGCGTTTACGGATAGGCACACCCAATTATAATCGAACTACTTTGTTGGGAGAAATTAATTTGAGAAGACCCAGAATTCAAACCAGCGAATACTTTTTCTTTGAATCTACTAAAAATGATGGAAGCATTGAGAACTGTATTGATATTGAAATCAGGGGAGGAAGAGGCTTTTTTGTTTATAGACAACGTGGCGGTGGATTGCTCATTCCAACTGTCGATTTTGATGCTATAAATGCAGACGGTTATCGAGTGGAGATTCGAGTCCATGAAAACGATCATCGACGAGCAACAATTTGTTTGATAGGCAAAGGTCTTGCACATGAAGTTAGAGACAGTGTGTTAAATATGAGTATCCAATTCAAAGGCCAATTTACTAGTGGACAAGATGTGTTTAATAGAAAATTAAGCGGCTTCAAAATAATTTATAGAGATGATTATGTGTTAGGCTACAACAAATACAATTCAGACGATTATAAAAAAGATGCAAAAGTCATTGAGTACAAACATTTTGATCAAGACGCTTTTTTCTCTGATGTCATTGGCGAATTGGGCGTGGTGGCAGATGTCGAAAGAGAAGATGAAGAGGATGAAGCCTTAGAACGTTTTTTATTGTATACAGCATCATCATATGATGTAAAAGCGTTGTGTTATGCCAATACAAAAGACATTGCGATGTTGTATGAAGGCGAAGTTATCAGCGGTATCATTGGTGCAGGCCAATACACCTACAAAACGGTTAAAACAGGTCTAAGTAGCCAAGCACTTTCTTTTGATTCCAATGATTGGCAAGGTAAAACAGGATACATCGGCATTAGTGCGGTTTCTGGTTGTGATGGATTGACCTATTATGCATGGGCAAGAGTGGGCATGTCTGAAGATGGTAAAGAATTTTATGTCTATGATATGGGCTATCCCACAGGACCCAATTTGCCCATCAAAACCAATACAAAACCATTTTGTACGGCTTCTGCTGAACGAACAGATATTTCTGGAATTGAACGCATCGAAATCGGTAATTTTGTGAATGAAAGTGAATTGGATGATGATGCTTATCAAGACTTTACTAATAGAACGATTAGCTTAGAAGCAGGGGAAAGACATGATTTGAGGTTTGTACAAACAGGCGGCGGAACTTCTTCAACCGAATGGTACATATGGGTAGATTTCAATCAAAATGGCTGTTTTTCTGACCCCAACGAACTCATTTTTAATTCACATTTAGAAACAAGCGGCGAGATTACGAAGGAATTTGCCTTGTCCAATCACAAATTGCTCCCCGACGATGTATTTACAGGCACGTACACCATGCGCATTGCTTCCAATCCCAGAAACAGAGACAATCCTTGTGGTGTTTGGCGAGCAGGAGAGCGAGAAGATTATACCATAGAGGTTGAGAACAACGACTGCCAACAGCCCATTAATGCCAGTGCTTTGAACATCAATTTTATCGACAATACAGCCGTTGAACTTGCGGCACCGATGATTGAAGACAACGATAAGATAGGGCATTATTTCTTTTATTGGGGCAAAAAAACGGAGAATATCAGCAATTGGCAAAGAGAAATGGAGACTGTTCCTTCAACAATATTGGATGGTTTGGAAGAAAATACGGTGTATGGTTTTTACCTAAAAATCCAGTACAGAAGTAGTTATTGTGGCATCAGTACCATATCAGAAGCCTCATCCCCCCGCTTTTTCAAAACCACCAATCAAGCCTCTTTTTTGGGAAATCCAACCAATACAGAATAATAATTGTCAATATATTTATTTTTTATTTTTTCAGCCAAAACCATTTTAATTCACAGAAAAAAAGCAGTAACTTGTTGGTAATAAGCAACTTATTGTTAGAAAAATAGATGGAATTTTGAAATATATATTATTTTGAGATAATGCAAAATCCAAATAAAATCTTTTCAGTGTTGTAAGTTTGCAAAATATTAGATAAATTGCAATCGTGATAATTTAAGTTTGATATACAGCTACAGGCAAAAAGATTTTGAAAGCGTTTGTCTGTAGCTTTTTTTTTCTTCCCACTCAATTCCATTTTTTTTAGGAGAGAACAGTTTATCTTTCATCGCAACGCATGCTCCTGCTGTCCGCTACTACACCAAGCCCTCCCAAATTTTTTTAGCCATCCATTGGTATAACGCTACCATCAGGTCTATTTTGCATGGACAGAACCACTGCATTTGGTTTTTGTAGTTGATAGTTTATGTGGTTTGTGTTCAGCACATTACCTGAGCCACAAAATCTATTTACATTCTACTTCATTGCGCCCTTTGTGTTGAAAGGAACATTGCACAAAAACTCAATAATAGTGTCGGCCACAAAAACCACTTAAACTAAAAAAAAAAGGTACCCCAAAACAGCCCCACCCAACACAACATAAGCCGAATTCAACTTAAATTGAAAGACAGCCACCAAACTCAACAAGGCAATCACCACACTCTGCCAATCCAATAAAATTGCTTGTCCCAACTGCAAACACACCGCCAACATAATGCCCATTGCAGAAATATTGACCGCATCCAAAAAACGTCGAAAATAAGGCGAGCTTTTCAATTTAGGCAACAAAGGATTCAACAAGCCCACAAACAAAAAAGACGGCAAAAATATCCCAATTGTCGCAGCAATTGCCCCTTTAAATCCAGCAATCAAATAGCCCACAAAAGTAGCCGTAGACAACACAGGTCCAGGTGTAAACTGTCCCATCGCAATCGCATCTAACAACTGTTGTTGCGTCATCCAGCCCAAGTTATGGATCAATTCTCCTTCCAAATACGCCACCAACACATAGCCACTCCCAAACAAGATTGCCCCAATTTTCAAAAAGACCAAAAACAACTTAGATACAGAAATGTCCCCCATCTGAACAGTAGAAGCCCCAAGCAAAATTCCCAATTTTTTAGGAAACAACAACAATCCGAGCCAAAGCGAATTTTTTTGTACGCCATCAGTTTGCATCACAGAAAGCCAAATCAAGCCCAAAAGCCCACCGCCCAAGATGGCGACCACTTCTGTCACGCCCAACAAAGCAGCCACGACTACCAAAGCCCCAATCACCCCCAACTGCCAGTTTTTCAATGCCTTCTTCCCCAATTTAAAGACCGCCCCCGCAATAATCGCCAAAACAGCAGGCTTAATCCCATAAAAGAACGGCGCAATATTGGGAACTTGGCTATACTCCACATAAAACCAAGCCAACAAACCCGTCAAAACCACCGCAGGAAAAATAAAACACCCACCCGCCACAAACAACCCAGCCCAACCTCCTCGTTTCAACCCACAATGCATCGTCATTTCCGTAGAATTCGGACCAGGAATCAAATTTGTTGCCCCCATCAAATCCAAAAACTCCTGTTCCTCCATCCATTTGCGTTTCCGTACAACTTCCTCCTCCATCATGGCAATATGTGCCGCAGGTCCTCCAAATCCAATCACGCCCAACTTAAAAAACAAAAGTGCTATTTCTTTAAGATTTTTCATAGATCAAAGATACTATTTGGTTTAAGTGGTTCGAGTCGTTTAAGTGGTTCGAGTCGTTTAAGTCGTTTAAGTCGTTTAAGTCGTTTGAGTCGTTTGAGTCGTTTGAGTCGTTTAAGTGGTTTGGGTTATGTGGAGGTTGATTGGGTGGTTTATGAATCTACTAAAAGAGCCTTGATGCAGGGATACAAGCCATGCAAAATAGACCTGATAGAAATGGTATCGTTTTTTTGTAAGGCAATCCCTTGTGGTTGTCCTGCCCGCAGCTTGGCAAAACGATAAGAATGGATAGCAGGAGCATGCGTTACGATGAAAGATAAGCCGTTCTCTCCTTAAAAAAGAAAGAACTACTTTGGAGATGGAGAAATTAGCTAATACTGTCTTTTTGGACAAAAAAACTACGATATAGTCAGTATAAGTATTTGCGAAAATTGCTAATTTTTAATTGTCAATTCTGTTTGATTTTAAATCCAAAAATTATTCAAGTAACTTAAATACTATCGTTTCTAATAGTTTTTCAACTTGTAATGCGATGTCATTTCTTTTTCCATCCAAGTCCGTCAGCCGAGGAAGATATTCTGCGAAGTACAGATTATTATTGGCTGTTTCAATGAGCATGGACGCTACCGCTTTAGGGTACAGATATTGAGGATTTATTTCTTCAATATATGAGGCAAGTTTAGCGCAAAGCTTTTTATATGCTAAGAAAAAACCTTCCTTATTATCTTCATCAACAAGTTTGTGATGGTATCCTTTAGCCCCTTCCATGATTACAATTCTGTGCAAACACTCTTCGTCAATATAAGCCAATTCTGTATTGCGTTTTTTTACATCAGAAATGATTCCCATAGCTATTTTTAGTTTATCTACAGGATTGGTAATGTTCATGTTATTCAGCTCTAAACGATGCCAGACCCATTCCCAATACCAATTTAGTAAATACACAAATATTTGATGCTTATTTTCAAAGTAACGATAAATAGATGTTTCTGTAGAGTCTATTTTGGCGGCAAGTTTTTTGAAAGTAAACTGTTCTAAGCCAATTGCATCTATGATTAATACACTTTCCTTGATAATTTTTCTACCAAGTTTTGTCGCCTGTGGATCTCTCACATACAAGTTGTTATTGATGGCGATGTCTAATTTTAGCAAATACATAAGGCGGTAAATCCATGAGTTATTTAAAATAGTTTCTGAGTTGATTCTTGGGTTGTTGGCTATAGATGATAGTAGTATTCCTATCATTTAAGTAGTGTGACAGAATTAAGGTAGGGAGATTATTTACGATCGGAACGCCGAAGCGAGCGAAAATGGAAGCGTAGCCATAGCTACGGTGGGTATTTTCAACGAAGTAGAAGTGAAAAAGACGCCCCTTAAAATGTTAAGATAAATTTGTCGGACTACTTAATTACACAAGAATATAAGTTTTTGTTGAGCCTTTTCTAACCCCAATATTTCACTCTCTTCAAAGTCTGAACAAGCAAGGTATTCATCACCATTTAAGTAGTGTGCTAATCCTCTATTGAAGTATATATCTGCCTTTGTTCTATTCAATTTTATGGCTTCAGAATAATCAAAAATAGCATGCTCATAGTATCCCAATAAAAGATGTAGGTTTCCTCTGTTTTTTAATAAGTTAGAATCTGTTGGTGCATACTTAATGGCTTCGTTGAGATCTGTCAAAGCCCCTTCAAAATCTCCTATCATCTTTCTGATAAGTCCTCTATTAATGTAGGCTTCTGTGTATTCTTTGTCTTCTGCTTGTAGTATATTATCTAAGTCTTTGATAGCTTCTTCTTCTTCTCCCAATAATTTAAGTAATACTGCTCTGTCAAAATATGCTTTAGTTAGGTCTGCTTTCAGTTGTATTGCTTTATCAAGATATTGCTTGGCTAAATCATACTGTTCACTTTTTCGTTCTACTCGACTCCAGTTGTACCAAGCTAAGGCATAGCCTGGTTGTAACGTAACTGCCTGATTTAGAGCTTTTGATGCTTGTACATAAGCACCTTGCTTTTCCAGTATTAACCCTTGTAAATCATATGCCATTGCACATTTTGGGTACAGATGTATCATATCCTCTGCATATTTCATCGCTTCCTCCAAATTGTCTTCTTTCACCTGATTGATGATATTGGTGAGTAATTCTATTTCAATAGAACTAAGTTGAGACTGTACAAGAGCTTCTTCTAAAGCGGTGTAATAATAAGACAAACGCTTATTGATATCAAGTTCAACAATATGCTCATTTGGACGATATTCCATTATGTTGATTATTTTTGTTGGTCCGTAGAAACCATACATTTCCAGTGCATAAGGATTTAGAGATTTTGCTAATTGCAAATCATTTTCTGCCTCTTCATTCAAGCCATAGAGCATTTTCAATTTTGCACTTTTAAGCAGTATCTCTGCAGAATTTGGATTCTCCTCAACCTCCTGATTAATGATTGCTAATCCCCGTTCTTGATTATACGATATGTAATATTGCTTTGCATCTTTTAGATAAGGATATTGAGCAAATGAAGGTAAATTGAATATTACTCCTATTAATACAATTAATGTTAATCTCATAATTTTTTTTTGTATGTGTGATATACTATTTAAACACATTACTACTATAAAAAGTTCGCTAACTATCAAAAAAAATAGTATTACTATCTTTTTTTGATGATAATAATTGAAATATCTGTGTTTTAAATGAAAAAACTTAGTGAAAAAATAACTTAAACTATAAAAAATTTGTCTAATATAGCAACCCTAATTCGGTTCAGGAATTTTATTTCACGCAAAGAGCACAAAGAATGCAAAGCTCAACAGAAACCAATCTCTCTGCGACCTTTGTGAAAAACTCTGTGGTCTTTGCGTGAGAAACACTTTTTCCATTTTCAAATAGGACTGCTATAATAAAGCTATCACATGTATGAAGAAGCAATAAATATAGTGTTAATATTGTAGGTGATTGTCTTAAATTACATCTGTTTTGCTTGTATTTTTATATAAAAATATCTATATTAGCATTGAATAAGAGAGTGTCAGATAGTTAAGTTGCAGTATTTTTGGAATTCTATAAGTGATTGAGAGGGAGTATAGCGATAGCTAGATGCTTGAACACAAACAAAGTAGAGTCAAAAAATCCAAAACTTGGGCTATCAAGGACTTATGATTTGAACCATTATTATTTGTATTGAAGATGAATAAAGTATTCAATAGTATATTTGTACTAACAGGTTGAAATCTTATTTATTAACTTTTAAATTTAAACTGTAATGAAAAAAGACATTAAAAAAAATGTAAAAAAAGAAGGAAAAAAGCCTTTCTTTGCTAAATTTCTTGAGAACCAAATGAATGGAAAAGAAACCAATAAAATTATTGGGGCTGCTACTCAAAAATCTCCTTCTGATAAAGATGAAAGTGACATCATTGATATTTTAAAGGGATAAGGAAAATACAAAAACCTAGTTTTGAACCCGTCACTTTGACGGGTTTTTATTTTTTATACAATGAAATACATTCTACTTTTATCACATAGCCAAGATTTTTTTACGATTGACCGAGTACAGGCTGCTTTAGAAAAATATAAACAAACTCCCCTTAGAATCAATACCGACTTATTTCCAACCGAAATTCAGATAAGCCAATCAATTGACCAAGAAGCGTGTCACATCAACTTTGTTAATGAAGCCTGTTCTTTTACAGCAAAAGAGGTTGCAGCAGTTTGGAATCGAAAGATTTGGTCGCCTAAATTGCCCAATGACCTTGACCCACAGTTTTACAATGGTTGTCTCCATGAGTCCCGAAAAACCCTTGAAATCTTCTTGCAAAATTTAAGTCATGTCTCTTGGATGGATGGAATTCCAATCGCTCGAAAGGCAGAAAATAAGTTTTATCAATTGCAACTCGCCCAAGAAGTAGGCTTGAATATTCCTCCGACTTTGATAACCAATAATCCAACTGACTTTAAAGTGTTTTATAAAGCTCATCAAGGGGAGGTCGTCGCAAAAATGAATACGGTCTTGTCTTATGGGATGAATTCTGATGAGCTTTTTGTGTACACTTCTAAAGTCGAAAAAGAACATTTAGAAGATGCAGATATGTTGAAGTACAGCCCTATGATTTTTCAAAGGAGGATTCCAAAGGCTTATGAATTGCGAATTATTTATGTGAATGGCGATTGTTTTGTGGGCAAAATAGATGCGAGTCAATCGGAAAATGGACAAACTGATTGGCGGCAAAGTGGTGTAAATGAAGTTATTTGGCAGCCTTATGTCATACCTAATGGATTGAAGAATTTGTTGCGTTTATTTATGCAAAAAATCGGCTTACTGTATGGAGCGATTGATGTCATATGCCAACCCAATGGTGAATATGTGTTTTTGGAAGTGAACCCTGGTGGAGAATGGGGCATGATTGAAAAAGAATTAGACGAACCCATTTCGGAAGCAATTGCTAAAACATTAGTAGGGTTTTGTTCGTGAGGATCAATAAATGCTGGTACTAAGAAGTTGTGTCCACAACCAAATAGACCTGATAGTAGTGGTATGGCAAAATAGTTTAAGTCGTTTTTGTGGTTTTAGTAGTTTGAGTGGTTGCGGTTCTTACTTGGAATATAGTTGTTCCTTTTGCCATAAGAACGGATAGCAGGCCTTTCCATTACAACGAAGCAAGGAACTTGCTCTCCTAAAAAAAATAACTAATTTAAACATGAAAGAAATACTCATTATTACGCATTCAGAAGACAATGCTTCTATTGAAATGGTTATGAAAAACTTGGAAGGAAAAGGAGCAAAAGTAATTCGTTTGAATACGGATTGTTTTCCTTTAAAAAGCAATATAGAAGCAACTTATGGCAATGGAAAACAATCTTTTTTTTATCGGGATGAACATAGCGTTTTACACGATTTGAATAATTTGGAAGCGATATGGTATCGCCGTTCTCGATTGTCGAAAGGAATAGAGGAGGTGATGGATGAAAAATTTGTAAGGCCGACAGCTAAGGAAGTTCATCGAACTTTTTGGGGGATTGTCTCCTCGTTGGATGCGTTTACTTTTGATACGTACCACAAAATCAAAAGGGCAGATGAAAAACCTTTGCAATTGAAAGTTGCTCAATCATTGGGTTTGCGTATTCCAAAATCTTTGGTGTGCAATTCTCCAGAAGCAGTATGGGCATTTAAACAGGATTGTTCCAATGGCATTGTAACCAAAATGATGTCGTCTTTTGCGATTTATGAAGAAGGTGTGGAGAACGTGGTATTTACCAATGAATTGACAGAGGATGATTTGAAAGATATGGACGGGCTGCAACTTTGCCCAATGACTTTCCAAGAAAAAATTGAGAAAAAAGTAGAGTTAAGAATTACGATTGTTGGTGATGAAATTTTTACGGCAGCAATTGATTCACAAGTATCTGATAAGGCGAAATTGGATTGGAGACGAGATGGGCATGATATGCTGGAAGATTGGGTTCCCTACGAATTGCCCGATGAAGTAGGACAAAAGTTATTGAAATTGATGGATTACTTTAAACTCAATTATGGGGCAATTGATGTGATTGTAACGCCAGAAGAAGAATATGTTTTTTTAGAAATTAATCCTGCTGGAGAGTTTTTTTGGTTAGAAATCTATTCACAATTGTCTATCTCCGAAACCATTGCAGAAGTGCTTTTAGGAGAGAGAATAAGGCGATTTTAGGGGTTGTCGATGTGCGTTTTACAAGAAAAAGCCACAAAAACCATTTAAACTACATAAACTAAAAATGGTCACAATCTTAGAGCATTCTAAACGTTGTAATTATCAGTTTATGTAAGGCAACTTAAAATAATAAATTGCCTAAAAAAAGAAAAATGAACATAAAAAATACCTTGTACCTACTTTTATTTTGTATCAGCTTTGCCCTACAAGCCCAAGAAATTCCTAAAAAAGCCGACAAATTCTTTCAAGAGGCAAGAGTCGCTTTTATTGGGGATAATAGCGATGCTGCCTTAGAATTATTGGACAAAGCTATAAAAGTATATCCAAAATATACAGAAGCAGTTGCCCTCAAAGCAAAAATCTATAGTGATACGGAACAATGGGAAAAAGCCCGTGAGAGCTATCTGAAAATTAAGGAATTGAGTCCTTCCGAAACCTGGAAAGTCTATTTTCAATTAGGCAATTTGGAGATGCAACAACATAATTATGAGGCAGCTAAAGTAGAATATAAAAATTGTTTGGCAGAAGCAAAAACGCCCGAAAGATCCAAAAGAAATGCCCAACGAAAAATAGAAATATGCGATTTTAGAATTAAAGCCATGAAAAATCCAGTGCCTTTTGAGCCTGTAACGATGGGCGACTCTATTAATTCGATATTGGATGAATATTTACCTGCTTTTACAGTAGATGGTGAACAAATTTACTTTACCAGAAGAATAGGAGAGGGTGCAAATGCCGATGAAGATTTTTACCGAAGCACAAAAGTGGAAGGTATTTGGAGCAAAGCTCAAGACGTCGGGCAACCCATCAATAGCATCGAAAGTCCAGAAGGCGCACTAAGCATTTCTCCCGACGGAAAACGCTTGTTTTTTGCTTCTAACAAAGTAGATCGTACTGGCGGATTTGATTTGTACTATTCTTATCAAGTCGAAAACGAATGGCTTTTACCAACCACTTTGCACAAGCCCATCAATAGTCGCCATTGGGAATCACAGCCAAGTATTTCTGCGGATGGAAAATCGCTCTATTTTGCGAGCAAACGACCTGGTGGATTTGGTGGAATTGATATCTGGGTCAGTCATTTGGTCGATAATACATGGCAAGAACCCGAAAATTTGGGGAAGGAAGTCAATACCGAAGAAGACGAGCAATGTCCTTTTATGCATCCCGATGGCATGACGTTATATTTCTCTTCTAAAGGTCATTTGGGAATGGGCGATGCAGATATTTTCAAAGCAACTCGCCAACCCGATGGCACATGGAAAAACGTCGAAAATATTGGCTATCCCATCAATACCCATGAGAACGAAAATAGTATGATTGTGAGCGCAGAAGGGAATAAAGGGTACTATGCCCGTTATGTAGAAGGCAATGGTTTTGACCTTTTTTCTTTTGAGTTACCCAAAGCGGCACAGCCCATGTTTGTAACCTATGTCAAAGGAAAAGTCTATGATGCCGAAACCAAAAATCCCATCAATGCCCAAGTTCAAATTATTGAGGTAGCCACTGGAACCGTCCTCAATACCTTAAAAGCTGATAAAACCAAAGGCGATTTTTTATTGACCTTACCAAGCGGAAAAAACTATGCCTTTAATGTCTCAAAAGATGATTACTTATTTTATTCAGACCACTTTTCTTTAAAAGAAAGCAACAACAAAGAGCCTTACCTTTTAGATATCGCTTTACAACCCATCAAAGTTGGTGAAAGCATGGTCTTAAAAAATATCTTTTTTGAAACAGGAAAATTTGAATTAAAATCAACCTCTTTTATCGAATTAGACAAATTGGTCAATCTCCTAAAAGAAAACCCAACCCTCAAAATGGAGGTCGTTGGACATACCGATAATGTTGGGGATGACACGGCCAACCTCAAATTATCTGAAAATAGAGCCAAGTCCGTTTACGACTATGTAAGCAACAAAGGCATCGACAAAAGCCGTCTCAGTTACAAAGGAAAAGGCGAGAGCCAACCCATTGATTCCAACGATGCGGAAACAGGCAGAGCCGCCAATCGACGCACGGAACTGCTTTTTAAGTAGTTTTTGTGGTTGATTGGTTGGTGATTAATACGACTGAAATACTCTTTTAAAATTAAATTTTCCAATTTGGAGCGAACTGTAAAGTGCTTCGTCAAAACGGAAAGGCCCGCTATCCGCTACTATACCAAAAGCCCATTCTTATACCTGCCATTCTATTTTGGTATAACGCTACTATCGGGGCTAGTTGGAAAGGTCTAAACATATTAATGCATCAATCTAACCACAAGACTCGCAAAAATAACGTAAGAAGCGAAATGGTTTGCACAACTACAAAAACCACAAAAACTACTTAAACCACAAAAACTAAAACCCAATCTCCGGAACACCGATTTTCGCCTTATTCGGAAGCCAAACATCATAGTCGCTTAATTGAACAATTCCATCTAAATTAGCGTCAGTGGCTTTGTACTCATTTACAATAGCAGGAATTGTTTTCCAAGCATTATAATCAGATATTTGGATGACACCATCTTGTGTAAAATCCCCTGCATACATGGTAAATTGAGTAGGGCTAATTTCTTTAAGTTGATCGATGCCCAAAGCTTGTGTCATGTTTGTTGTGAAATCATAAGAGAGATAGCTGTTGTTATAGGTAATAGGGGTTCTGGACATAATATCTAAATGATTGCGGTGTCGAATAACAACGTAATAATCTGTACCGTCCTCTAAATTTTCAAAAGAGAGTGGTTGTTGATTTTGAGAATCGACAATGCGTCCATCACTTAATAAAATACCTGCTTTTGTTTCTACAACAATGGTGTTTTTTTCTATTAAACTGGGTGTGCCGGAACGAACTTCAACTAAAACCCAATCTATCATTTCTTCTGAAAAAGTGCTAATAGATTCGTTTCCATCGTAGTTATAAGGCGGAAGATTGTAGGGTTGGTTAGTGGGTAGAATAGAGAATAATGCTAAATCAGTATTCATTAAGTTTGTAGTTGAATCAAAAGGGCCTTCCAAAAAGACTTTTAGGTCAACTTGTGTGGGAAGGTATTCACAAGCATTGATATGAGAGAGGCTCGAATAAATTGTATTAGACGAAAAACAAGGAGCAGACCCAGAGCTTGTTTTTTCATTGGTTATATAAAGTTCACAGTTGTTGAGAAAACAGATGGCTTCTCGTTTTTTGCATGGCTCAAGTGCGATGCTTACAACATCACCCCCTAAAAAATCACGTCCTTCAAAATTATAAAAAATCCAAATATTGGTATAAGAGAGCAGGGCTACTTTTTTGAGGTCAGGACTAATATCTACAGAGGTAATTTCCCCATTTACTATATCATCAAAGGTTTGGAAGTTACCTAAAAATTCGGCTGTTAATACATCAGTAGTTGCTTCTGATGGGGTAGGCAGTCGATATAGACTTGTTTTTCCAGGATCAGCGTCGCCATCTGTATGATACTTTGTGAAAATGTAAAGAGAATCTGTAAAAGCAATTAAAGCTTCTGCATTTAATCGATCTTCTGTTTCGTTGGGAGGTGTTTCATAAACGAAGGTTATGGAGTGTTCGGGGTCTACTTCAAATTCTTCATCAGAATTTATTAAGTCTTGACTATTGATTTTGTGAATGTATAGTTCATCATAATTATTGCTATTGTCGCCAATATCAGCAATGTATAGATTGCCTGCTTCATCCATCGCCAATTCTTCCCAATCTCTGTTGCTTAGACTTTGAACTTCTAAGGTATGTAATAAGTCGCCGTCTTCATCAAAAGCATACAACTCAGGAACACTACCAGAATCTTCAAGTGTCCAAAATAAAATATTGTTGTCGTTTTGTGTGATTTCTAAGCCTGAACTTTCTATTATAAAACTAGGTAAATTAGTAATAAGCGTTGGATTTGTATTAAGTGTGGGAATTGCAGCAGAACATAGTACAAACGCAATTAGTATAAATAATTTTTTCATGGTTTTTTATTTAGGAAGGGTTAAGGGTTGTTGCCACCTTTGATTTATATAAATCGAAACAAAAAGCATATTCTTTTTTATGTTATTTAAGTATATTCTTTTTTGCGTAGGGGTGATTTTTCGTTGTGAGAACGGATTGCAAAATAGGTGAGTCACAAGGTTTGAGTAGTGTATTTTAGGCTTCATTTAATAGCATCGTACGAGCTATTAGTCAAGTATAAGAATTAATAAAGTTCAAGATTGTTGAGACAGTGCAAAATAGCCTCGATAGAAGCGTTATACCAAAAGCAGCGTGGGCGCATATATCGGAATGTATCGTATATATGTTTGTGCTTGGGCTTTTGGTGTAGTAGCGGATAGCGAGACCCTGCGCCACGACGAAGCACCAAACCTTTCCGCTCCAATCAGAAAATATTAATCTATACCAATAGACATACTATGGACTATTAGACAGCATACACAAGGCCATAAGCACAAGTGCAAGCATGCGCCTATTAGACACAATAAATAAAAGGTAAAATGAGACTTAGCTCTAAGAAAAGACACCTTGATTGGTTCGCAGAAACACGATTAGGCACAATACCACTTAAAGACTATCAAACCATTGATTTTCAATTGATGACTTGATAGGATAAATGCACAGAAATCTAATCTACAATATATGTAGGTAAATGAAGACTAATAAACATTTATGGTGGCTAAATACCAGCGATAAATAATGCTTATGCATCTTTTCTATGATTGTGTTTGCAAACACAATATTGCGGGGTTATATGTACGGTAAGCGTAGCTAGATGGGGTGTTCGGGCTTGACTTCCCCTATGACCCAGTTCACTTCATTCTCGGAGTAAGAGGATTGAAGGCTAAGTGTATGAATGAAAATGTCAAAGTTCCAGGTACTCAACGGTAAAAACACAGGTTGCACAGAGATGTTAGTTATCTTGACTGTAATCGTACAGTCAGGAATATCATCACTGATACAATCTACTAAATCACTTGTTCCTACCCAATCAACCGTATCATAAACAGGGAAATGCCCCAATACGGCTAATGCAAGTATGACCAAAAGACTTCTTAGAAATCCTTTTTTACCAATAGGTTTTTTCATGATTTTTGCTTCCAACTTCCAGCAATAAGCAATTTAATAATGGTAGAAATTGCTTATATTTTAGTGTTCAAATGAATAGAAAAAGTTTATGTTTGTGAGAGTCATAAAGTAGGTATGCTTTTTCTATTTTTTAATTATAGTATATAGGTAATATTTTTTTTTCATTATTTTTCATAAATAACTCAAAAATCGTTTTAAAATTATAGATTTAACTTTTTTCTGTACTTAATGCGACAGTATTTTTCCCTTAGTGAAGAATAATGAGTTATTTAATGATAATTAAAATTATCGTATTCAATAAATTAAAATTCAATCTCTGCTGCACCAATTTTTGCTTTATTCGGAAGCCAAAAATCATAGTCGGTTACTTGTACAATTCCATCTAAATTAGCGTCAGTCGTTTTGTATTCATTCAAAATAGCAGGAGCCGCTTTCCATAAATCATAATCTGAAATTTTCTAAGAGAATATTGGGCAAAAGGGTTACAAAGGTGAAATTTATATCTATATCCTCAAGGGGAGAGATTGCAGCGCATAGTAGGACGCATAAAGAGAGAAAGCCAAGTTTTTTCATGAAAAAAGGTTTTTGTCTAAATTTATTTTGAAAGATAAATTTAAACAAAAACCTTTTGATTCTTTTTTTCTTAACATTTTTTTGGAGAGAACGGTTTATTGCTTCGTCGTAAAGCACGGGCCCGCTGTCCGTTCTTATGGCTAAGGAACAACCTATTTATCAAGGTCAAACAACCACAGAAACTACAAAAACCACAAAAACTAAAGAAAGCCATACCACTACCATCGGGTCTATTCTGCATGGTTCATCGCTCTATTCAACGCTTTTATTCCAACCATACTTCTGCGATACCAATTTTAGCTTTATTGGGTTGCCAGAAATCGGAGTCAGTTACTTGTACTGTTCCATCCAAATTTATATCAAATTGATGATATTCATTGGTAACAGCATTATCTGAACTCCAAGCATCAAAATCGGTGCTTTGTATGATACCATCTTTCATAAAATCACCTGCAAACATAAAAAAGTTGCCATCCCCTGTTGTCTTTAATTGTTCAAGGCCTAAGGCTTTGTCCATTGAGTTCGTAAAGTCAAAAGACAAATAAGTATTGTCTTTAAGAACTCTGGTATTAGAAATAATATCCAAATGGTTTCTGTGTCGAATAAGAAAGTGATAGGCTTCATCATATTCTAAACCTTTAAAAGTAAGTGCTGTTTCTCCATCCATACCGACAATCCGCCCATCTTGTAAAAGAAGTCCCGCTTTGCTATCAACCAATTCAGTATTGGGATTTGAAGGGTTTGCTTCGCCAGAACGAACCTCTACCAAAATCCAATCAACCATATCTTCAGGAATTTCATCCTCATCCAAAGATTCATTACCCTCATAAAAAAAAGGTGCCATCTCATAGGGTTGATCTTCAGGAATCAAGCCATTTTGTGCAAGATCATTGTTCATGGCACCTGTAGATACATTGTAAGGGCCTTCTAACATAACACGTAACTCAACCTCTGTATCAATACAATCGCAAATATTGAAAGCATATAAACTTTCAGGAGAACCAGAAGTTCTTTCGTTGGTCATGACCCCTTTACAATTATCAATAAAACAAATGGCTTCTCGTTTATTATATCCATTAGGAATATCTAACTCTAAGACATCTCCATCAAAAAAATCTCTATCTTCAAAATTATAGAATACCCATATTTTTTGATAAGAACAAATAACCATTTTCTTGCCATCAGGACTTATATCAGCAGAGGTGATTTGACCTTCATACATATCTTGGTCTGTATAAAACTGATCAATATATTCAGCCTCTTGAATCGTTCCCATCTCATTTACAAGTCTATACATTCTTGTTTTTCCTGTAAAAGAAGAGCTAGGCGTCTGAGATTTTGTGAAAATATAGATATAATCATCAAATACAATCAATCCTTCTGCGTCAAAGTGGCGATCACTTGGATCTGGTGGAAAATCCTCTTGATCTTCGTAGCTAAACTCAATAGTCTCTGCTTCTACAAAAAGATGGTCTTCTTCATCGTCCACAGGAATATCGGCAGGAGATGGAATTTTATGAATGTAAAGCTTCTGGCGATTATTGGAGTTGTTGCCAAAATCTGCAATATAAAAATTCCCTTCGTTATCCTGAGCCAAATCTTCCCAATCTATATTTTCAACATTGGTAACAGTAATTCGTTGGATAATATCACCAGTAGGATCAAGGGCATACAAATCTGTATTATTCCCTGAGTCGTTGTGAGACCAGTATTTTTCAGGATTTTCTACTTCCAATCCAGAACTTTCGATTAATAAATCGGGAAGTTCTGCAATAAAGCTGAAGGCGAAGTCACCTGAATCATCTAAAGGAGGCAATGCCATACTCATTAGACAAATAAAAAATAAGTATTTAAATTTTTTCATTGTAAGAGCTAATTAAAATATTAAAAGCTATTCTACTGTGTTCTTCTGCAATAAAAATGGGAGAAATTTTTGTTGGTGTGCTCTTTATTACAAAGTTTTTTTATATAAAATCAGTTTTAAGTGAGCTTTTTAAATCTCATAAAAATTATACTATTTTTTACTTACGAGAAGTACATAAAAAGGTTTTACTAATAAGTCTTAACTTTATTTTTTTAACATTTTTTTCGCCTTTGTTTTCAATGAAACAGTAGCATGTTGTTTGTTTTTAATGTGTAACATGTTTTGATTAATGTTGATTTTGAGTCGTTTGAGTTGATTTTGTCGAGACTGATTCACTAAATCCCTGATGCAGTGGAACTGTCCATCCAAAATAGACCTGATAGTAGTGGTATGGCTTTGGGTTTATGTGGTTTTTGTAGTTTGTGTGGTTGCATCTGGACTTCGCTTTGATAAACTGTAAAAGCCATAATAGCGGATAGCAGGCCCATGCGTTACAACGAAGCAATCCACCGTTCTCTCCAAAAAAAAAAGAATTTAGAGATTATGATTTATAATTTAAAAATCCTACCTTTTTGAAATAGCAGAGACAAAGCCAGTTAGAATGATTAATTTTGCGGAGTTAAAATTAAAAATGATGATAAAACATACGCCAACAATTATTTATGAAGACAATCACTTGATTGTAATCAATAAGCCTTTTTGTATGCCTTCTCAAAGTGATATAACAGAAGATGAAAGTGTGTTTGATTGGGTGAAAGAATACATTCGGGTAACTTATGACAAAAAGGGAAATGTATATACTGCTTTGTTACATCGCTTAGACCGCCCAACTGGGGGGATTTTGGTCTTGGGCAAAACGTCTAAGGCTGCCAAAAGAATGTCTACTTTGTTTCAAGAAAAGAAAGTGCAAAAGACGTATTGGGCGATTACAGAGCAAAGACCACCTTTGGAAGAAGGAACATTGGAGCATTATGTGAAAAAATTGCCTGGCAAGAATATTATGCGAGCCTATGATAAAAATGTGCATCATAGCAAACATGCCTCTTTGGACTATAAGTTGTTGAAAACGATTGGCAAAAAGGCGCTGTTAGAAGTGTATCCTAAGACGGGACGACGGCATCAAATACGGGTGCAGTTGGCGTCTATGGGCTGTACAATTCAGGGAGATGTGAAATATGGGAAGTCAGACTTTAATTTTGATAAATCTATCGCATTGTTGGCAAAAAAAATCAGTTTTGAACACCCAACACAGAAAAAAATAGTCTCGTTTGAAATTGAAATGCCCAGAAATGATATTTGGAGTCCTTTTATGTGAGGCAAATAATGAAAATGGGGCATAAAAAAAGCCCCAAGAGGAAAGGGAATTACCTCCTGGAGCTATCGGATTAAAGAACCTTATTAATTTTTTTAAAATGTATAACATTCGCTTATTAAGGTGGTGCAAAATTACGGGAATACCTAAGAATGCAAAACGAAAATAGAACGAATGTTAGTTGTAAAATCAAAAATGTAAGATTGCTTACAAATTTGTTTTAAATAGCTTTATCGCAATGGCCAAAAGCAAGATTCCAAAGATACGCCTCAACACATCTATACCTCCTTTGCCCAATTTTTGTTCCAAAAAAGGCACAAATTTTAGGACAATGTAAACAATCAACAAATTCAAGACAATACCCATTCCCACAGTAACGTGGCTATATTGTGATTTTAACGACAAGATAGTCGTCAATGTACCTGCCCCAGCAATTAAGGGGAAGGCAATAGGCACAATAGATGCATTGGAGGCAACCCCTCCTTCAGATTTAAAAATCGTAACACCCAAGATCATTTCTATTGCAATCAAAAAGATAACAATAGAGCCTGCAACCGCAAAAGAAGCGACATCTATTCCGATAAAATTCAATAGACTCTCGCCAATCAACAAGAAAAGCAACATAATAAAACCTGCTGTATAGGTCGCTTTTGTTGTATGAATCGTTCCCGTTTTCGATTTAATATCTACTAACACAGGGATTGATCCCAAAATATCAATGACCGCAAACAAAATAATGCTTACAGTCATGATGTCCTTTAGTATAGTCATATATCCTCCATTTTTGGGGCGCAAAAGTATAAAAATTTATGCGTCTTTCTGTTAAGAAAACATTAATTTTTGCAAGAAAATAAAACACTGCGTTTTTACCTGCACAAAGCTCCTCCACCAACTACTACAAACCCAAGATAGTTCCCCAAAAAACAAGAAAAAATAAACTTTTTTATAGATATTTATTATTAGGAGAGAACGGTCAATTGCTTCGTCGTCACGCACGGTCTCGCTATCCACTATTATGGCAAAAGGAACAACAATACAATAAGTAAGAACCACAACGACATAAACGACTTAAACCACAAAAACTACTTAAACCATTTTGCCATACCGCTACTATCGAGTCTATTTTTCATGGTCAGAACCTCAAAAAAAAGCCATTAAAAACGTTAATTCTGAAACAAACAGAGAAGGAAAGGGATATATTAAAGGAAGTACCATAACTTTGTCAAAAAACTATCAGAATGTCGGGAACATATAAAGAACAAGTTAATATATTAGAAAAGAAATTAAAAGAAGACTTAGACATAGTTGAACGGATTGACTGCCTACAAGATTTAGCAAACTTACTTAGTGAAACGTCTGATAAAAATGCAGCTGCTTTTGCGAAGGAAGCACTTAGATTGTCAAAAGAATTGAACCTCTTAAAAAAGATAGGAAAGTCAAAGCGAATTTTGGTTCGTTGTTATACAAGCCTTCATCAATATAACAAAGCCCTAACCTATGGTAAATCTGCCGAAAAGATTTTTTTAAACTTTCCTGAAGAAAAATTAGAACTTGCCTTTGCCCAATATGAGTTAGGACGCTTATATTATTTTCTTGCAGAATTCAACATTTCCCGTCAAAAGTATTTATTGGGCTTGGCAAATGCAGAAGCCGATGGTAATGAGGAATTATACGTTAAATGCTGTGCCGTTATTGTATTGTGTTACTACAAACAAGGAGATTTTGTGAGGGCAAGGGAATACAGTAATATGGGCTTAGAAAAAAGTGGAAATGGAACATCTTCTTCTCATGCCTTCTTATACAATGCAATCGGCATTTTGTATGGCGTCCAAAAAGCAACAGAAAAAGCCCTTTTGTACTACCAAAAAGCCTTAGATATTTGGAACAAACAAGATATGTTCTACCACACCAGCAATGTTTACAATAATATGGGTTTGTTGTTTAGAGAGATTGGCGAGTTAGACAAATCACTACAGTATGCCTTTAATAGTTTAGAACTTTTTCAAAAACATGGAAGTTTGCTCAATGTCGCCTTAGCTTACGACAATATTGGACATACCTACGTAAAAATGGAGGATAAGGAACATGCCTTTATGTATCTTAACAAAGGTTTAGAGTTGCGCCAAGAACTCAAGGAACATAGAGGGGTAGGTGGAAGTTATCGCAGCTTGGCAGAAGCACATTTAAAACTAAACTTTGAAAAGAAAAAAATCTATGAATATTTAGGAAAAGCAATAGATGTTTTATCAGACCAAGACACCAAAACACTTTTAGAATGCTACCAACTATACATCGAAACCTATGTAAAAGACGATAACTATGAAAAAGCATTTGAATATCAAGCAAAATATATTGAAATACAAAATCTTGTAAGCGCACAAGATATTAGGGAAGTAGAAGAACGCCAAGAATTCATTTTAAAGGAAATCGAAATCGAGCAATTGCATGAACAACAACGCATTTTAGAAAATCACAATAAAGAATTACAAGAATTTGCTGCCAAAGCAGGACATGATTTAAAAGCACCTTTGGCGACCATCAATATGTACAGTCACTTACTCAAAAGAAAATTTGACAAACAACAGTATGATAAAAATGACGAATACCTCCAAGTCATACAATTAGCGACTGAAAACATGTTTCATTTGGTAGATGAATTGATAAAATATACATTGGCAGGCGCAAAAGTGATAGAAACACATCCTATGGATTTGAATAAAGTCCTCAAAATTGTTTTGAACAACCTCAGCAAAGAAATCTTATCCAACGATGCCACCATTCAATATAGCAAAATGCCCGTTGTTTTAGCAACAAAAAGCTCCATGATTCAAGTCTTCCAAAATATTCTAAGCAATGCCATCAAATTTAGAAGCAAACAACCGCCAAACATCGAAATAAAAATGGAAAAAGCCCAAAAAGAAGGCTACACCTTAATCAGCGTCAAAGACAACGGCATCGGTATAGACAAAAACGACCAAGAAAAAGTTTTCGGCTTATTCCAACAATTATCCAACGAATTAAAAGGAAGCGGTATCGGTTTAGCAACTTGCAAAAAATTAGTAGACCAATTAGGCGGAGAAATCTGGCTCGAATCCGAAAAAAACGTTGGCACCACCTTCCTCTTTACCCTGAAATTAGGGAATTAGGGAGAAAGACCACAACTATGGCACCACAGCATCAAAAACTAAAACAAACTTATATCACTTATATGGTTGTAAACCACAGCACCACAGCACCAAGAACCACAGCACCACAGCACCAAAAAAACCTAATGAATCTGCGCCAAAGTCTTCATCACCTGCATCAACTTTTCCCGCATGACTGGACTACTACAAGTATAATTGTTAACGATGAGAGAAAAAGACATCAAACGCCCACAATCACTGGAAACATAGCCCGAATACGAGCGTACCCGTTCAATATAGCCACTTTTTGCCCGAAGATTGTTCTGAGCAGCCGTACCGACCAATTGTCCCCGAAGCGAGCCACCTGCGCTACAAGGCACACCCGCATAAGAAAGCGACTCATCAAAATCCTCATAAAAGTCCAATTTTTTGGCTCTTCTTAAAATTTGTGCGAGGTGGTACGTAGAAACAGCATTTTCAGGACTCAAACCACTACCATCCGTCATAAAAAAACCATCCAAATTAACCCCTTTAGCCTGCCAATACGCCACAACTGCTTGAACGCCATGAACCGTAGTACCCCGACTAAATTTCCTATACCCAATCATTTTAAGGAGGCTTTCACAATAGATATTGATACTCTTTTTATTAGCCCAATAGACAATTTCTTTGAGTGGAGGCGAAAGATACGTATGAATCGTAGTTCGTTCTTTTTCCTCATACTCCTGTCCCAAACGACGAATGGTATTGGCATAAAGCGACACCTCAATTCCTTGTTCCAAGATAGCATCTAAAAGCGTTTGAGCTGCAAAATGAGGTGGATCAGGCACAGCCCCCTTTATGGTAAATTCTCTGGTTGTTGGCGGAACGGTACCCCTTATAATGACTTTATCCGCATAAGGCGAAGAATAGACAATTGCTTCATCGCCCGACCCCGTTCTGCCCGTTTTGACCTCATTAACAAAGCTTACGCCAGGCAAATCAGGACCAATGTGTTTAATACTGGTCGGATCCCCCAATCGTTTACCCGTTCTAAATTGTATGTTGTACTTATTTTCGTGAAGATTGAGTCCACAAGCCCCTGCGCCATAATAATTGCCCATATCCTCCCACATCCATTGAGCAGGTACAAGGGCAGACCCAAAAATGGACGCATCGCCAATGACCTGTCCATTAATTTTTTTGATACCTGCCTCCTTAATCGCAGTTGTCCACATCTCCAAAATATCACTCAATTTAGAAGTCAGCCCTTTACGCATAAAGCCCAAAGTCGGATCACCTCCACCTTTTAGGTAAAGATTGCCCTGCAAAGTGCTATCTTTATCAATAAAGCCATCATACTGCAAAAGCGTTTCAAACTGAAAATCAGGCCCTAAAATACCCAAAGCTGTACTTGTTGTGACCACTTTAAGCGTCGAAGCAGGCTTGAGACACACATCTCCATTGTGGCTGTAAACCACATCTCCCGTTTCAACATCCAATACCGTTAATCCTAAAACAGCATGTTTTAAAAAGCTACTTTCTTGAAGTTTTGTAATTTTAGTATGTAAAGGTTCTTGTGCAAATAAAGTAAAAGAGTAAAAAAATAAACAAAGAATATATATGTATTTAAGCAAATCTAAATTTCTATTTAGTTAATAAATGATGCATTATAATAATAACGCAACACAACTCGCAAAAATATCAAATACCCATGATTATTTAACAACAAAGCCCTTTTTTCTTGACAACATATAGTTTATTTGGAACTATAGTGATTAAGCAGAACGATTATAGTCAGTTTATTTACATTCTAATTTTCGTTAATCTGTATATTGGTGGAATAGGAATTATGGAATTAGTGTATTGGTCGATTAGGGAATTAGTCTCCACAAAAACCCATTGTTGAC
>ENA-ORXM01001988-ORXM01001988.1-marine-metagenome-genome-assembly--contig:-NODE-1988-length-25740-cov-16.124226_pt1 | contig 25740 bp, 18 predicted proteins | sample MGYA00237867_ERZ511480 | MGnify/ENA primary metagenome ERZ511480 (study PRJEB26309, sample SAMN06266103) | marine metagenome | isolation source: Algal blade | place: United Kingdom:Sidmouth, United... | reverse complement strand
CGGTGGTCAGCTTATTTTTTGATTGGCTTGGCTACTTTATCGTTTGGTAGGTTTGCTTCCAGTGAATTTATTTATTTCAGGTTCTAATATATTTTTTGAAACCATATAAGTCCATATATGTTTAAGTTATTAGTGAAATTTATCGTGTTGACGGTGCTTGTGGGGTTGGCGAGTATGCTGATTAGAAAGGTAATTGATTTGCCTTATTCTTGGCCTATTGACTACGAGTTGGCTCGTTCTGTTGCTTTGGAACAAGATGCTGATAGGTATAATACAATCTTTATTGGTTCTAGCAAGACGCATCGGGGCATGAAACCCAAAGTGTTTGATGATTTCCTTAAAAAAAATTCTAAGGTTCGTACGACTTCTTTTAATTATGGATTGAGTGGTTCTAATTCTGGACAGTTGTTTGGTTTGTGTAGAAATCTGATTCAAAAGAAAGTGGATGGGGAATTACCAAAATTAAAGTATATTTTCTACGAAATTCGTTCTGTTCAGACTTCTACTATTGAGAATCTTTTTAATAAAAACCTTCATTCGTCAAGAGATCGTTTGTGGATGTATGATTTAAAAAATCTACGTTTTTCGATCAAAAATTATTGGGACTTAAAAGATGATAGGCGTTATTCTTTTTGGAATAAAGTCAAGTATTCTGCGTTGTATTTTGTGAAGTATATTTCTTATAAATTCAATGTGGGTGAGGTAAAGGATATGATTGTGAGAAAGCAGGAACAATCTACGGTGGATTTGTCAATTTTGGGCGATTCTGGATATACGCCTATTGAAGATAAAAAAGATACTCGTATTCTTAAGAAAAAACACAGAGAATATATAAAAGATTCTACAAGTTTGATGCGAAAAGCTCGAAGCCGTAGTTATGCAGCATTTGGCTCGAAAAAAGAAATTGGTGAAATGTTTCAAAACAAAAGTTATTCGGATGAACTAACTAAACTTGTGGAGTATGCAAAGGAACAAGGTATTTTTATTATTTATGTAACGCATCCTATGTTACGTAAAGAAGATTATCCTCAACAAAAGGCATTGTATGATGGTTTGCCTTCAAGACATCGTATTCAATTAACTGATTCTAAAAAATATCCTGACTTGTATATTGGTAAACACTATTTTGATAAAACACATACAGGCGATTTGGGGGCTACTGCTTTGACAGAGCGATTGGCACAACAGTTTTTGAGGTTGAAAGGTGTTAAGGTAAAGGTTCCTTATGAGGAAAAGTAGTTTTTTTGGTGAAAAGGGTCTGGTGGCGAGTGATTTTTTTTGAGGCATTTTTTGTGATTGACTGAATCAACTTTTATAAGGTCTGTATCCCTAATAAATCTACTTTTACAGTCCATGTGATTTCGGCTCTTTCGTTGGGTCCTATTTTCTCTCCTGTTTCTATACAGCGTTTTATTTGGGTTCTGCATTTATCACAATAGCCCTGAATTAGTATGTTGTTTGAAGTATCTAAAAGTATTTTGTAATTTACTAGTTTTGAAGTGTGTGTGCTTTTGCAGTCGTTACAATAATTGCCGTTGATTATGGCGGTAAAGTAACGAAAGCATGGGCCCATTATAAAGGCGACATCTTCTTGGTCTAATATTAATAGTCTATTTCTGCTCACTGGTGTAATTTTGAATTTTCATAATGTACTTTATCTTGTGTTAGGGATAAAAATACTAAAAAACTATTCATATTGAAATGTTTTTCATAAAAATTTTTATTCTTGTGTTTTTTTGCAATTTATATGAGTTCTTTTGGTTTTTTTTTGTTATATTAGTCTGTCCGAACCATATAAGTTATTTAAGTTTTTTTTAAGTCCATATAAGTTCTCTTAGTTTTTTCATTTCGACTACGCTCAATGACCAGTGTCCATATAAGTTTTTTATAGAAGTTGTGTCTGTTTAAACTAGACCCGATAGTAGCGTTATAGCTTACAAAGTGCCGTAGTTCTTGGTGCTGTAGTGCTGTGGTTTGGTTCTTTTGTGATTTCTAATTCTTTGTAAGCTATAGTAGCGGATAGCGGGCCTTTCCGTCACGACGGAGCTTCTCTCCTTTCTCTCCTTATTTTTTTATTATTCCTTATTTTTATTATTTTTCTTTTACACATCTGAATCCTGAGTGGCTGAGTCCTGTGTCTTTGCTGGCTTTCATGCGGCGGGCAACTCGGTAGCCTGAGCAGTATTGGTCGTTGCAGAGGAAGGAGCCACCTCGTTGGACTTTTTTGGGGATGTAAGGTTCGTCGGGGTCGAAACTTTGGGTGGGTCCTTGTGGGTCAGTTACGCCTTCGGCTTGGTTGGTTTCGTTGTAATAATCGGCGTGATACCAGTCTAAACACCATTCCCAAACGTTGCCTGCCATGTCGTGTAAGCCGTAGGGATTGGGGGCAAAAGATTGGGTCGGGGCGAGTCCATCAAAGCCGTCTAATTCGTAATTTTTTGTGGGAAATGTGCCTTGCCATGAATTGGTTTTGGGTGTGCCTTTGTCTATGTGTTCATTGCCCCAGGGATAAATTTCGTTGGTTTTTCCACCTCTTGCAGCGTATTCCCATTCGGCTTCTGTGGGTAGTCTTTTTCCTGACCATTTGCAATAGGCCATCGCATCATCCCAAGCGATGTGAACGACGGGGTAATTGTCTTTTCCGTCGATATTGCTGTTGGGACCTGTGGGATTTTGCCAATTTGCGCCGACTGTCCACGCCCACCATTGACCATAATCTTGGTAGTTGGAAACGGAGATGTCGGGGGATTGAAAAACTAAGGAGCCTGCAACAAGAATGCTGTCTGGTGGCTTTGGGGTGTTGGGTGGCAAATCTTTTTTGAGTGTTTCCCAATCGGGTTTTCTTTCGGCGATGGTTTTGTAATTGGTGGCTTCTACAAATTCTCGAAATTGGGCGTTGGTGACTTCCGTGATGTCCATCCAAAAATCGCTTACGGTTACTTTGTGTTTGGGAAATTCGTCTTGGTAGGCTTGTTCATTGTCGCCGCCCATCATAAAGGTGCCGCCTTTGATGTAGACCATGCCGACGGTGTTGGTATCGGGACGCATGGGGAGTTTGTCATAGTCCGCATTTATACCTAATACTCGGTTGGGGAGTTTGGCGCAGCAAGCTTTTTTTTCCTGTTGTTTTGCTTTTGTAATGGTTGTTTTTTCTTCTTGGCAACTGCTCAAACAGATGATGCTGATGAAGATTCCTATGATTTTGAGCTTTGACATTTTTTTTGGTTTTTCATGCTGTGTTTTCATTAGTTGATGAACAAATTCAACGATGGTTATTATCGTACGATGTGCAGTAAGCGTTTATAATCGCTATGCTCAGGATTCTACCGATTTTTTTGCTTTTTCAATGACCATTTCAGCAATGCGTTTAGCATCCCCAACGTATTCTACCACAGTCATTTTATGAATGCGTTCTTTTAATTTTTCGGGAATATCTAAGCCTTTCACTAAGTTCATCAGTGTTTTTCTATCTATTTTTTGTCCTCTTGTTGCCTTTTTTAAGAGGTTGTAAGGATTTTCTACTTTTGCCAGTCGCAATATCGTTTGAATCGGCTCGGCTAATAGTTCTGGGCTATTTTCGAGTTCTTCTATGCATTTATTTTTATTGACTTGTAGCTTATTGAGTCCTCTTAGGGTTTCGATGTAGCCTAAGTAGGCATGTCCCAAAGCGACGCCAAAATTTCGTTCTACCGTACTATCTGATAAATCTCTTTGCATCCGAGAACGGCATAGTTTGTCGCTCATCATCCCTAAAATAGAGTTTGATAACAATAAGTTTCCTTCGCTATTTTCAAAATTAATGGGATTGACTTTGTGCGGCATGGTCGATGACCCGACTTCCCCTTCTTTCACTTTTTCAGAAAACAATTCTTTGGAGATGTACAACCAGCAATCGACGTTTAAATCAATCAAAATATTATTGAGTTGGCGATTGAGGTTAAAGTATTTTGCCCATGTGTCGTGGTCTTCGATTTGTGTGGTAGCGATGTTGTGTTCTAAATCGTGGTTTTCAAAAAACCTTGCTGCAAATTCGTGCCAATCTACTGCTGGAACGGCTGCCATCATTGCTGAATAATTGCCGACGGCGCCATTGAGTTTTCCTGAGAATCGAAAGGCTTTTAGTTCGTCATAAATTCGGATAATTCGATTGAGAAAAACGGCTAATTCTTTTCCTGCGGTACTTGGTGTCGCTTTTTGTCCATGTGTTCGAGATGGAAAAGGAACGGTTTTCCAAGCATCAACTAATTCGATTAGTTTCTTAATGAGTTCCTCTATTTTCGACAATTGTTCTTCCTCTACGTATTTTTTTAGTAAATAAGTATGTGCTAAGTTATTGACGTCCTCTGAGGTTAAGCCAAAATGGATGATGTTGTTGTCGGGTAAATTTAGCGTTTCTTGTAGGTAGATTTCACAGGCTTTTACATCGTGATTTGTGGTTGCTTCAATCTCTTTGATGGCTATATAGTCGTCGTCTGTAAAGTCGTTGATGACTCGTTCTATTTGGTCTTTTGCGAGTTCTGTTAACTTTGGGAAAATGTCGTATTTGTCTAAGGCTATAATGTACCAACATTCGATGACACAACGGGCATGCATCAAGGCTTTTTCGGAAAAGTAAGCTGATAGGTTTTCTACTTTTTTTGCGTAGCGACCATCTAAAGGGGAAATTGCGTTTATGTTCATTTTTTTGATGGTGAAATTAACGAAATAACTTTTATAATATAGCATAGAATAAAATTTAATTTTCCTTAACTCTTTATTTTACATAAGAGTTTAATCGTTATCTTATTTTTCAACCATCACTAAAGAAATAACCTCCATTCAAAAGTTTTTAGCTATATTCGGGAAATGGATTGTCAGACAATTAACCAAACACTAAACCCATGTTAAAAAAGATACTCAAATTTTTCGGCTTCCTTTTTTTATTGCTGATACTTTTAGGCATTGGTGCTTATTTTTTCTTAAATGAATCCCTTCCTGAAGGTAGCAATCCTGCCAAAGCCGACCAGTTAGCGCAAAAAATGCTGAAAGCGGTAAACCATGATGCTTGGAAAAATACCAATGTCGTTCAATGGTCATTTAAAGGTGGACACGATTTTGTTTGGGACAAAAAACGAGATTGTGTGCAAGTTCGTTGGGACAATAATAACGTTCTTATCAATATTCATGACCGCTCCAAAAGCGTTGTGTATGTCGATGGTGTCGAACAAAAGGATGATGGTAAATACAAAATTGTTGAAACAGCTTGGAGTTATTTTTGCAACGATTCTTTTTGGCTCATCGCTCCGATGAAAGCGATGGACAAAGGTGTTACTCGTTCCATCGTCGAGCAAGAAGATGGCAGCGAAGCCTTGATGGTTTCTTATGGTAGCGGTGGCGTCACGCCAGGCGATTCGTATTTATGGTTTTTGGACGAACAAGGCTTGCCCAGGAGTTACAAAATGTGGGTGTCCATTATTCCGATTGGTGGCATTGAAGCGACGTGGGAAAATTGGCAAAGAATGCCGACGGGCGTAATGCTTCCAACTGAACACAAGATAAGTAGTTTTAATCTCACAATGTCAAATGTAAAAGCAGGAAATTCTTTAGCAGACATTGGTATAAATGAAGATATTTTTAAAGTTTTATTCTAATATTTTTTTGGAGAGAACGGTGGGTTGCTCCGTCGTCAAGCATGGGCCCGCTGTCCGCTACTATACCAAGCCAACGCAAGACCCATTGGCCAAACAATTGGTATAACGCTACCATCGGGTCTATTTTAAATTGTCTGAACCTCTTTTGAAATTTCTAAAACATATTTTTTTGATAGAAATAGAGACCTTCCAAAATAGCCCTGATAGTAGCGTTATGCGAGCAGGGCTTAAAATTTTTGCGCTGGCATAGCATAGTAGCGGATAGCAGGACTTGACGTAACGACGAAGCACTTGACCTTTCGCTCCTAATCATTTATCGAAAAATATTAAAAAATAAAATTATGTATAAATAATTAATTAGTTTTTATACAGGATATTTTCTTAATTTAGCTGTTAAGTGAAACAAAATAAATAAACTACGCCATTAAGCCTTATCTTTTGGGCTGTTTCTTTGTTAAAAAAATTGTCCCGTAGCCCCACTACGAAACATTTTTTTGCCTCAAAAATCTTGCATTTAATTTGGCTCATTTTATTTTTTCTATTTCACTAAATAAAATCAACTATTTGTACCTAAAATAAAAAATTATAGTAAAATGAAAACCAGACTAACTAAAAAAGCTAAAAATAAAGCTCCTATCAAAAAGGCGGGTGCACCTAAAAAGCCAACAAGAACAACCAAACCTAAAGCAACTACAAAACCAAAAAAAACTCGCAAACTACCCAATACCAAAAAAAGAACCATTCCCAAAAATACACCAACAAAAGATACTTTTGAAGAGTTGATTTTACGCAAAAGCCATACAACACCGCTTGTTGTACAATTCGCTGCAAACTGGTGTGGTCCTTGTCGGGTATTAAAACCCATTATGAATAAATTGAGTAAAGAGGCTGCGGGTAAATGGGTATTTTTGGTGGTTGATGTGGAAAAACAACCGCAAATGGCAGCTCAAAATAATGTAAGATCGTTGCCTGATGTGCGTATGTACCATAAAGGTGAACAAATTGCAAGTTTTCAAGGCGCAAAACCTGCGCATGTTATTCAAAATTGGTTGGACAATAATCTGCCAAAGAAAAGAAAAACAAAAACGCATGCAGATATAGATATGTTGCTTCGCAATAATAAAGTTGATGCTGCTAAAACACGATTGTTGTCTCTATTACAACAAGCTGATCCTACGAATCCAATTCCTAAATTGTTGTTGGCATTGGAAACGATGGACGACAGTAATCCGCAAGCCATGCAATGGATTAATCAAATTGATAAACGAGGGGAATTTGGTGTAGTGGCAAAGCGTATTCGAGATATGATTGAAATGAAGGGCGATGAGAAAGACACTGGAACTCCGACGAACAGTCCTTACAATCCCAATCCTACCTCTGCCAATGCTCGCATCAATCTGAAAAATTTCAATGACCAACTTTTAGAGCATTTAGTGCTTGACATGGTCAATAATATTCGTAATCAAAAAGGATTAAAAGATTTGTCTACCAATAGAATATTGGCTGCTGCTGCCAACGATCAAAATACCTATCAAATCCAAAAAGATATTTTATCTCATAACCAAAATAACCTTAGAAAGAAAACAGCAAATGATAGAGTCGTCTTCTTTGGTGGAAAATTCAAGTATGTCGGAGAAAATATACAGTATCAAGCCTTGCAAATTAGCCAATGGAACAATCGGGTGCAAATGATGACAGAGACTTATTTGGACGCTGCCAAAAAAATAGTGGCTAACTGGGTAAATTCTCCAGATCATTATAGAAATTTAATGAATCCAAGATTTAAAGAAGTAGGCACTTCGATTGGATGGAATCCAGAAAATAGTGCGTTGTTTTCGACACAAGTTTATGGTGGATAATGATTAAGTGGCGAGTGGCGAGTGAAATACTTTTAAATAAGTTCGACTGCCTACTAAGTAATGAAAAAAAGGTCAGGAGATTTTCTTTCTGACCTTTTTTTATTTTTGCTTGGGAATTGGGGGATTAGGATTCAAATGTAAAGAAAAATTCGTGAATTTTTTCTACAACCTAATTTCGACTCAGATAGGCATTCCACCCCATTTTACGATATTGAATGGCTTGTGTCGCTTGGGTATCAGACAAATAAATACCTCGTCCGACAATCATTACATCAGCCCCTCGTTCCTTAAAAACAAAGTCTGGCGTACGGTAGGTTTGCCCGTGGGCGTCGTTTACTTCCTCTAAATTGATGCCTGATGTGAATAGCATCATGGCAGGATCAAGAGAACGGTATTTTTGTGCCACCACTCCCAAAACAATATCCTTATTTTGTTCTGCAATCGCAATCGCTTTTTCGGCATAACTTTGGTCTGTTAGTGTATCTTTTGTAGACATTTCAGCAATCAAAATTAAGGCGGTAGAATCTAATTTGCCTGTTACTTTTAGTGCCTCAATACTTGATGAACCAGCAATAGCATGAACGGTCACCATATCTGCCCAATATGCAATATCTAACCATTCGTTGGTAAATTGTTGCATCACAATGTGTCCAATATCCGCAAATTTGCGATCTTCAAATAAGAGAAAATTGTATTTTTTTGCTAAAGCTTTTAGTTTTACAACCAAATCCTTGTCAAAATCTGGGATATTATCTACATGCGTTTTGAGCATACAAACTGAAGGACCAACAGATTCGGCTAATTCTAATAACTGTTTTTTTGATTTTACATCGGCAGAACAACAAAGATTGCTATTTTTGATACGCATAATTTCTAACAATCGTTTGCCTACAGGATGTACCATCGCTGCTTCCCTTTCTTCATAGGTAAATAAAGTTGGTGTCTCAGCTTTTTTTACGGTTGCTGCTGTAATTGAATTGTTGGCAATAAAAGACAGTGTTTCTGCATAAATCTCCTCACTAATTTGGTTGTGTTTCAGTAAGACATCTACGATTTCTTTAATAGAAAATAGACTTGTCACTTTATAACCTTTATCTTCTAAATGCTTTTTTCCACCCTGCATGCGATCTACAATTGTAACAAGGTTTGTTATAACGAGTCCTTCTTTTACCAGAACATCACAAGTTTCAACCAGTCTCATACCACTGGTAATAATATCGTCTATCACCAAACAGTTTTGTCCTTGTTCAAAAATTCCTTCAAGAACCTTTTTAGTACCATATTTTTTTTGTTCCTCACGCTTAATCAGCATGGGTTTGTTATGCAAAATAGCAATACTTGCACTCAAAGAAAGTGCTGTATATGGTACACCACACAATTGATCAAAACCCATATCTTTGATGACTTCCCAGAAATGTTTACTCAATTCTTTGAGTATCTCTGGATAGGAGACAATATGACGAAAATCTATATAAAAGGGTGAAATTCCACTTCTTAGCTTAAAAATTCCAAATTGTAGAATATTTAATGCATTTAACTTTAAAATCAACTGTTGTTTGTTCATTTCAATCTTAGTATAATTATGATTATCTCACAATATAAGAGAACTTTATAAATAAACCTTAAATAATTTATTGAAAAAGAATATTTCTAAAATAACATTTTGATGGGAATGTTTTGGGAACAAAAATACATTTATATAAAATCGCACATATAACAAATGACCTAACAACCCCTTAGTCTTTAGCAATGTAACTATAGGTAATAAAATTGACACTATAAAAAGTTTGATTTATTCTCAAAAACATAGAATCTAATCACTTAAATAAATTTTAAATTGACTAATTCAAATATATTAATATAACATATTCAAAAACTGTATTTATAATGCTTCTGTTCTGAAGTATAACTACTGGCTTCCGATTTATTTCGTGAGCGTTTTTTGATAGTTACCCTCTACAAATAACCATGTTTGTAGAGGGTAGACTGGTTGGTGGTAACTGACCATGCAAAATAGCCCTGATAGAAGTGGTATGGCTTACTTTTAGTGCCATAGTTCTTGGTTCTTAGTGCTGTGGTTCGGTTCTGTTGTAATTTGTAGTTCTTGTAAGCCATAAGAACGGATAGCAGGCCTTTCCGTCACGACGAAGCTCTTAGCCTTTCGCTCCTATTAAAATTTGTACAAATCTTACCTCAAACTTCTTTTTTTCATGCTTTTTTAGTTTCTTAGAGTTCAAATATTTTTATATAACTCTAAAACTCCAACCCCATGAGAGCATTAATTACTTTAGGACTTATCCTTGCTGGCACAAGCTATCTTTCGTCACAAAACAGCTCTTGGTACAGCAACAACAAAAGAGTAACTGGAAATGGCAATGTCGTTGAAAAAACACATGCGGTTAAAGACTTTCATTCGCTTCAAATTGGCGATGCTTTTAAGGTGCGCCTTATTCAAGATGACGAAAATAAAGTTGTGATTATAACAGATGAAAACTTGCATGAGCATATTGCGGTAATCAACAAAAATGGCATTCTTTCCATACAAGTACAAGCTGATTTCAGAGAATTTAATGACTTGACGGTCTATATTACTTTCAAAGAATTAGACAATATTAATTTTGATGGCGAATGTATTGTCGATGCAGAAAATCAATTAAAATTTGACGAGCTTGATTTTTCTTTAACTGGCGCAACAAGCACGGAACTCGATATTGAGGTCAATACATTAAACATCCAAGTGTCTGGCGCAAGCACTACGACCTTGTCTGGATCAATCCAAAAAAGCAATATTTTGGTCAATGGCGCAGGCAGTTTCAATGCAGAAAAATTATCCATAGACGAGGTAAATATCAATGTATCGGGCGGTGGTACTGCCGAGATTCTGGTCAATGAAATTTTAGAGGCGAATGTGTCTGGTGGCGGTATGTTGGAATATAGCGGCGACCCTACCAAAGTTGAAGAAAATATATCTGGCGGTGGTTCTTGCAATCATAAAAAATAATTGATGGTGGAGATGTTGCAGGGCAACGTCTCTACAGTTAATATTTTTTTTTAGGAGAGAACGGTGGATTGCTTTGTCGTGACGGAAAGGCCCGCTGTCCGCTACTATACCAAGCCAACGCAAAATCTTCTAGCTAAACAATTTGGTATAACGCTACCATCGGGTCTATCTTGAAAGGTCTCAACGCTCTACGATTTTTCATTTCTATCGAATTAAGTATTGTTTCAAAAAAGTCGTAAAAATCATGACCACTTCCTTATAAATTATCGTATATTTATCATTCCCCTTTTTATAAGTTGAGACTGATTCAATAGTAGCAACTATTGCCCCTTTTCCTCTTATGATAATTAGAAAACAACTCTCATCACGCTTCGATAAAATTTTGAAAAACAAGGGCTGTCATATACTCCTACAAATTATATTTTGTGGCTTCCTGTATACTAATGCATGCACACAAAATAACAATGTTCAATTTTATAAAAAGAATTGGCATTACCAACAATTGTGATTGGCGAGAACCGCTTACCTCAAAAAAAGAGGATGTTGATGCAGCAGAAAGGGCTTTAGAGTTTTTTCTTGCTTGGTTTGCCGATCTGATTTATAAAGGAAATTATCCGCTTTCTATGCGAGAACGTTTGGGGGAACGCCTTCCCGCTTTTTCTACGGAAGAACAACAAATGCTGTTAAATTCCTCCGATTTTTTTGGACTAAATCACTATACAACTATGTTTGCGGCGCAAGCTTCCACCCAAAATACGCAAGAAGATGTCTATGGCAATGGCGGACTTTCTGGAGATCAAGATGTTGCTTTATCTGTGGACGATGACTGGACTTTTACGGATATGAATTGGGCAATTGTGCCATGGGTTGCCAAAAATTATTGGAATGGATTGACCGAAGATATGATTCTCCTGAAATCATCATCACTGAAAATGGCTGTGCTTTTGATGACCAACTTATTAACGGCATTGTGGACGATTTTCAACGCATTGATTTTATGCAATCCTACCTTCAAGCCTGCAACCAAGCCATCGAAAATGGTGTGAATCTCAAAGGTTATTTTGCATGGTCGCTTTTTGATAATTTTGAATGGGCATTGGGCTACAGCAAAAAGTTTGGGCTACACTATATACAATCTGAAACCTTACAACGCATCCCAAAATCATCTGAAAAATGGTATATACAGGTGATTAAAAATAATGGGTTTTTAGAAGGCAACTTAAAATGAATATTTATTAAGTTTAATTTTCTTTTTTAGGAGAGAACGGTGGATTGCTTCGTCGCAACTCATGGGCCTGCTGTCCACTACTATAGCCTTTCTTAACCTATTTATTACAGAAAAACGAAACTGTACAGACAAGGCATGCCTTGTTCCAACGCACTGAAACGACTTAAACGAAAAGAAGGCTATAACGCTACCATCAGGTCTATTTTGCCTAGTATGAACCTCTGCAAAGGGTCTTTAGAATTGGGGCTATCTTGTCAGGTCTGAACATTTTAGGAATAAAAAATGAATTATTTTATAGAACATTACTTATTTTTACAGTCTAAACTCAACCAATTACCATTAAGCATGAACTTTGAAAAAGACCCTTTGGGCAAAGCAATGAACGATTATTTTGAGGGAATAGAAAATGTTACCCTCACTGTTTATTCTGATGTAGATGGCGAAGAAACAATGGAAGTTTCCTACTTTTTTAGGAATATTGATGACCTTCCCAAATTAGAAAAATTAGCATTGACCTACTGTAAAGGTAAAATCTTGGACATTGGGGCAGGTGCAGGTTGCCATTCCCTTATTTTACAATCTTGGGGATTAGATGTAACTGCCATTGATGTTTCACCAGGAGCAGTTGAATTACTCAAAAAAAGAGGCATCGAAAAAGCACATTTGGTCGATGTTTTTGAGTACGAAGATTCCAAGTTTGATACATTGTTGATGCTGATGAATGGTGTAGGCATCGGAGGCAGCTTAGAGAACTTGGAATTGTTCTTAGAACACAGCAAAAAACTTCTCAAACCTACTGGTCAAATCATCTTTGATTCTTCCGATATTATCGACGCTTATGTACAAGATAACGGCTCTGTCATGATTAATCTTACCAAAGAATACTACGGCATCGTCGAATACCAATTAAAATACAAAGACATCGTAGGCGAAAAATTCAAGTGGCTATATGTCGATGCTCAAACTTTGGCGATGCGAGCTACTTTGTGTGGTTTTGATTGTGAAATCTTAGAAAGAGGTGAAGACAATAGCTATATTGGTCGAATGACTTTGTTGTGATTAGAGTCTCTATTTTTATAGATATGGCAGTCCTATTTGAAAATGGAAAAAAGTATTTTTCACGCAAAGGCCGCAAAGAGATTGTTTTTTGTCGAGCTTTGCGCTTAGGAATAGGTACGAAATAAGCTCGTAATTTCGTCATCATATCTAATCTAAGAATTTATTTCGTACACGTTCCTTCTTTGCATTAAAATTCTTTACGTGAAAACCGAATTAGGTTTACTATACTTGCTTGTTTGGCTTTTGATTTATGATATACGATAGCTTAGTCTTTGTTGGTTGTATTATTTTTGTCATATTTCTGATAGATGTATTCAATCAGAAAGGAGAGTCCAACTATTGCCAAAGCAATAATGACATTCGTTCTATTAGTACTAAACTGTTGTACAAGTAGTGCGAGTAAAGCAACTGAGCATGATAAGAATCCAATGAGGGAAATCACCTTTCTACCTTTTATTTCTTCGTGCAACTTAAAGCCAACAAAATTGACAGCAGCAAATATTATGAGGAATCCTACACTTCCTGCTGTTGAAATACTTTCCAAATCCAATAAATTGACAAGGATGAGTGTTCCTATCGTTGTAATCATTAAACCAACTGGTTGGTTCCATAATTGACAAGTCAGTTGGGTTGGTAGTTCATCGTCTTCCGCTAGTTCATAACTCACTCTACTTCCACCATATAGTGATGCGTTGATTGCAGAGAAAGTTGAGATCAATGCTGCAACGGTGATAATGGTAAATCCAACTTGTCCTAACATCGGTTTGGCAGCTTCAGCTAAGACATAATCTTTTGCGGTTGAGATTTCGTCAAAGCCCAATGAACCTACAGTAATTATTGCAATAATAATGTAGAGAATAATGACAAAAATGACAGAATAAAAATAAGCTTTAGGAATATTTTCTTTGGGATTTTCAATATCAGGAGCTGTATTGGCAATCAGCTCAAATCCTTCATAAGCCACAAATATGACCATTCCTGCTACAATAAGATTGATAGGAGATTCCCATTGGGATGGGTTCAATTGGGTTAAGTGCGTGCTATCTCCTAACCCATAAATTCCTATTCCTACAAAACCTAATAAAATAACCAATTTAATTACGACAGCTATTGATTCTATTCGACTCACTAATTTGATACTAAAGTAGTTAATCATGGTTGCAAAAACAATGATCAAACTGCTGTAAATATGAATATCTATATTAGTTGTATCTGTAATTTTGTAAAGATTGGGGGCATATGAACCAAATGCAGAAGCATATAGGGACAACATAATGATATAGCTTATCCATAGTAGGTTATTGATTCCTCCACTAAAAACATTTATTCCATATCCTATATTGATAAATTTTACAGTTCCTCCTTTATCAGGATAAGAGACGGATAATTTGGAGTAGCTATAAGCAGTCAATAAGGCAATCATTCCTGCAATCAGAAATGAAATGGGTGTTCCTCCTTTTGCCAAATCTGTTGCCAGCCCTAAAACAGCAAAGATTCCTCCGCCAACCATTCCACCAATTCCAATGGATATGGCTCCTTTTAAATCAACGCTATCTTCCTTTTTTGATCCACTCATTATTTTATATTGTTACCAGAAGTCTTACAATTATTTCGTTTCAAAATTTTGAGTTGGGTTAATTTTAAAGATAATCACACCAAATTTTTCTTCAATGAGTTTTACAGCTCTCTTCCTGAATTATTTTGTCTTGGCGTTTCAATGAAGAAGTTCATCATTTTCACTTTTAAACTCGAAGTTTCAACAATACAAATATATTATTTTATTTCAAGTATTACTCTTTAAATACTCTAAAAAACTATTTTTTTTGAAAGTTCCAAGCAGATTCTACAAGAAAAAACAAAGAATTTCAGCCAGCCCTCACAATTACCCACTGTTGTTGGTTTCATTTCTGTTTGAATATTGCAGATTTATGATACTTATTTAATCCATTTTTTTTGTTTAAAATAAATTACTGCAATTATGAAACTTACAATCATAAATCCAATTGCTATTGGGTATCCGAACCTCCATTCTAATTCAGGGATCCTTCTAAAATTCATTCCATATATTCCAGCAATAAGTGTCGGTAAAGAAATGCAAACTGTTATAATTGTTAGGGTTCTAAATATACTGTTTTGTTCTAAATCAATTTTACTATTTATATTTTCTTTCAAATCATCGAGTCTGTCAAAATTAAATTGAATATGGTCTGAAATTACTGCAATGTCATCCAACTCTAAGTTTATTTTATTAGTTATTACTTTCTCTTCAAATTTGTTTTGTATAAGTAAATGTAAGATTCTTTGAAAATTACTTATTGATTCTTTTATCAAGAGGTTATTAAAATTTAGAATCATTATTAAATCTAAATCATCTGGTCTAAATTCTTTCGAGGTCAAAATATTTTCATAAAACTGTTTTACTCTTTTGGATATAAATTCTGTTAAATCTGCATAATAATCTGAAATTATTCCTATTTGAAATACAAAGTGTTCTAAATGTGATTTGAAATTTATACTTGCAAAGTCATATCTTGTTTTTGTAAGATTTACAAAGTTTTCATCAATATTTGAAGATATAAAATAAAAGACTATCTCTTTTTTGATAATTATGAAAACTTCTTCCTCTTTAAATAGAGTATTCGAATTATAATTGGGTATTGAAAAATTGAAAGATAATTGGTCGATTGATTTTAAGTAACGAGAACTTATTTCAATATCCTCTTTTTGATTAAAAATGGATATGTCAATATCAAATCTATCAGAAATTTGCTTTAGTACCTCTTGAGAAAAATCAATTATACGAATATTAAATATGTCTTTAGTCTTGTAGTTAATTTCACTTATTAGATTTAGTTTTTTTACTTCATTGGTCTTTAAATATAATTCTATCATATATTGTTTGATTCTTTTAGTTTTCTCTTATACCTAACGGTGAATTATTTTTAGATTTGCAAAATCACAAGTTATTGATTATCAGCTAAATAAAATTTCAAGAATCTGAAATTAAATAGCATTTAAGTATATGTTGTTCTAATGATGAAAAACAATTTTTTTGAGGATGAACATCAAAGTTAATTTGTGTTTTTTCAGAATAAAAGGTATTTGATTTTGACTTCAAGAAGAATCTAAGTTGAACATTGCTGTTAAATTTACAAATCATCTAAGAACTCCTTTTGTATTAAATATGGAATTTATATGTTACGCACTCTAGTCATCTAAACAAACTACTTACTATATTTCAAGTGACTATAAACCTTGTAGCATCAATTCAATTCAGTTCAGACTGTCCAAAATAGCCCCGATAGTAGCGTTATACTGACTGTTGGGCTAACAGGTTTTGTGTGGCTCAGTGTAGTAGCGGATAGCGGGCCTAAACGTAAAGACGAAGCACCGAACAGTTCGCTCCAAATTACGATTAAGCATTCATATCCCAATAATAACTTACATTATTGGTGGCATTGTTTCATTTTGCTTACTAATTATTTAACAATCAAATTGAATTGCAATTTCAGCTACTTTTTTAATATTATGACCTTCTTTTGCTTTAGATGATAGATATAAAAGTAGCGTATTATTTTTAGATTTAACTATTTTTGTGGAATCACCCGAACATTCAGAATACCCTTTTTTAACTGTATAATCAGAGTAATATAAATAATATTTCCCATCTTTCTGATATAAATCTATCCAATCCTTTGTTAATTTACTAGCTGGATTTTTGTTTTCAAAATAACGATACTCACCACTTCTAAGAATATCAAAATCTTTTTCAATATTTTTTTAATAACTACTTCTGTTTTGTTTATTCTACTTTCTTGGAAATTCTTACAAAAAATAAATTATTTCTTTCATTTAATTAAAAATTTAATTCTAATATCAATTCTTCTATTCAGTTTTCATTTCATTGCTTATATGTGGAAGCCATCCTAAAAGATGGCTCCCGTCATAGTGTTAGTTATTATTTATTTATTTATTTATCACTTTTCAAAATCTCAGTTAAATCCGATGGCTCGGCTCTGTTGCGGTAATCTTCATCCAAGAAAGCATAAACGATTTTTCCATTTTCATCAATGATGTAAGTTGCAGCCAAAGGTAGCTCATTAGATTTGTCACCATTGTGGTTGTTTAATTCAAATGATGCGTTGTACATCTTTGCTACTTCATCTGTGAGTTTAAAAACTATTCCGTACTCTTTGGCAACCTTATTTCCTATATCGCTTAAAACTTCAAATTCCAGATTATTCTTCTCCGCCGTGCTTATTGATTCATCAGGTAATTCTGGCGTCAATGCAAGTAAATTCGCCCCATTTAACTTGAAGTTTGGCAATTCTTGTTGCAGTTCGTGAAGCGTTAAATTACAATACGGACACCATCCGCCTCTATACCAAGTCAATATAACTTTTCCTTTTTTCAAGTATTCTGTCAAGCTTACTGACTTGCCTAAAGCATTATTCAGCATAAAATCAGGTGCTTTATCCCCTATCCGTTTTGCCGTATTTACAATTCCGCTATTTACAACAGATTCTATTCCTTCTCTATAAGCTCTTTTTTTGTTGTCATCTGCTTTGCGTCCAAAGTTTGCTTTTCGCTCGTCTAATTTTGATTTGAGCGAAGTACCATTATCTTTTTTCATATTATTTTCTTTTTTAAAATCTTCTTTTGTAATTTTAGTATTAAATTTAATGTCTGACCAAGTTGCCTTAACCCAAGGTTTATCGGTCACATCAGCAGTCCAAGTTGAATTTTTATATTGTCTTTTATTTGGAATTAAAATTCCTTCTACTTCTTTATATTCTACTTGCATCAGTTTCGGCTCCATCGCTCCAAAATCAGCAACAGTAAATAAAAAATGGTCGACTAAAGATGTTTTTTTGTTGATATAAAGTTGGTATATATCTTTCGGTTTTCCATCTTCTGAATTGAAAGTAACTTTGACGACATCATAATTTTTATTATTTATTGATTTCTCTCCAAGATATTCATAGTTCAATCCAGGGTCTAATAATTTCTGCATCATAGTGAACCAATAAAAATTAGTAGGCCGGTTAAAGGCTACTCTTTTCAGCATTTTTTCATCGAGCAAGATCTTTCCATTGTGTTTTAACCAGAACTCCTTTCCGTCATATCCTTGTTCGATTACGCCTTCGAGTTGTGGGAAGGTTTTTTCATGTTTTTTATACTCCCCGTAAGAATACTCCCCGTCAAAAATATACTTCTCTTTAGAAATATCAGTTTTGCCATCAGGTGTCTTGTAAGTATATGTATATGATACATTATTTTTTTCAACAAGACTACCATAATCTCCAACCTTCTGTACCATGTCATACACTAATTCATGTCCTTTGTTTTGGAATTTCGGAGTCGCTGTGTTATCATTTTTTCCTTGATTTTCATTTTTGCATGATAGACACAAAAAAATGATTGTTATAAGAATTGTAATATTGATTTTCATATTCAAATTTGTAATTTTAGTTTTCTTTAAAGTATTGAATAAACGCAGATTTTAATGGCATTTATTTTTTGTTATTGACATACGCTTTATTGTCTAATAAGGAGCGAAAAGTTTGGAGCTTCGTCGTGGCGCAGGGTCTCGCTATACGCTACTATAGCTATAGTAAGAACCACAAAACACAAAAGAACCGAAAACCAAGAACTACAGCACTAAGCACTACTGAACCAAACGAAGCTATAACGCTGCTATCGAGGCTATTTTAAATGGTTTAAACGCTAAGTAGATGGATAAATGCACATTAAAAAATCGTAAAGAATTTATAATAAGGCAATTACTACGTCTATTTCATCCCACTAAAATCATCTCCTTACTTAATATAATTTCAAGTTAATTGGTATATCGTTCAGCCCAACTAGCGATCATTTTTCCTGTATAAATTGAGTCTTCTTTATTAGACAGCATATGATCCGCCCCATCCAGAGAACTAAAACTTTTGGAATGAAATGCTGACTTATAGATTTGAGCGGCATTTTCTATTCCAACAGTTTTATCCTGTGGTGAATGAAGAACTAATAAGAGTATTTTTAATTTTTCAAGTGTTTCCTCCATATTTTTCTCGTCAATATAATCGAGAAACTACTTTTGTATTTTAAAATCTCCCCCACCAATATCTATTACGGCTTCTCCTTTCTCATTTATTTCATCTATTCCCGATTTAAGTAAGTTAGAAACGTGTTTAGGATTTGATGGCGCACCTATTGAAGCAATAGCTTTTACGCTTGAAATACGATTTCAAGCAAAAATGACAGCGGCACCTCCCAACGAATGTCCAATTAAAATATCTGGTGCTGAATAATCTGTTTCTAAAAATTTAGCAGTTGAGACCAAGTCTTCTACATTGGAAGAAAAATTGGTATTTTCAAACTCCCCCTCACTACCTCCTAAACCCGTAAAATCAAAACTTAATACTGCAATACCACTTTCATTTAATGCTTGAATAATATTTCTAATTGCAGTTAAATTTTTGTTACATGTAAAACAGTGTGCAAATGGCGCATAACTTTTCGTTTCTACATCAGGAAAATCAATTCAGGCAGCCAATTCTTGACCCAGCGTATTTTTAAATTGTATTTTTTTCTTTTCATTTTTGTTTTCTATATAGCAGTCCTATTTGAAAATAGAAAAAGCGTATTTCACACAAAGGTCGCAGAGTTTTTCGCAAAGGTCGCAAAGAGATTGGTTTCTGTCGAGCTTTGCGCTTCTTTGCGTTGCGGTCTTTGCGTGAAAGAAAATTCCTGAACCGAATTAGGATTGCTATATTCGTTTGCTATAGTAGCGTATAGCAGGCCTTTCCATGACGACGAAGCACCAAAACATTCTCTCCTTATTTTTTTAAGTTCTATTTATATATGATTATCTTTGAACATATTTTTTAGGAGAGAACGGAAAAAGCTTCGTCGCAACACATGGTCTCGCTATCCGCTAATATGGCTAAGGAAGCACCATCTATCAGATAAGAACCGAACTACAGTACTACGGCACTAAGAACTACAGCACTAAAAGAAAGCCATTCCGCTACTATCGAGTCTATTTTGAACTGTCAGAACCTCTATCAAATTATATGCAATGACCAATCTTGAAAAAATAGAAAAAGCACAAACATTGTTGGAACAAAAGAATTTTCCACAATATTTTTCGTTACCTAAAGTTAATGCTTCAGAAGCTGATTTCTCAGAAGCCATTTTAGAAAGGGCTATTTGTAATCACAGTAATTTTGAAAAAGGACTATTTATAAATGCGATTTTATCACACGCAAATTTGTCCAAAGCCCATTTATGTAATACCACATTAAAACAAGCAAATTTGTCTTATGCGAATCTGTCAAATGCAAAGATAGAGGATGCAAAGTTTAATAATGCCAAATTTGATAATACGATTTTTCAGATCAGTCAAAAAGCGACATTGCTCTCAAAAAATATAGATATTAGCAAGTGTATTTTTATTGAAGATTAAATCGAATGCAAATTTATCAAATGTGGCTTTTCGTTATACAAGTTTAATACATAGATGTAGATATAGAAAAATGCCTTTTTATAGACTAAATTTCCCAACTATAAATTCAAAAAAATGCCCATACATCTTATAGACAACGCCAAAAATAGTTTGAGAGAAAGAGAGTATAATCAGTGTTTTGAGATAATTAATGAAATGATTGAAGGACTGAAACTCAATGAAAAAGAATACTATGATTTTATTTTGAAACAAATCGCCTATCTCAAAAAAAGATATGAATTATCTGTTGAAGCAGAAGGAACAAGCCAAGTCTTTTTGGGTAAAATGTCAAATGCCTTAGAAGCCTTTTTATCTCTTGTTTGGTATAAAGAGGAAGATGAAAAAACGAGAAATCGTAAAGTAACTAAAACGCTAAAAGTCATTATTGTCACTGATGATATGACTTATTTTTGGGAAGAAATTGCCAAGATTATCCACGTACTTAACGAATATACCAACAACAGTATTAGAAGTTATAAAAGACTGTTTAAAACGGATAAACACTCTTATATTGGTATCGAAATAAAAAGAGATGGTGCGCTCATTATGCAATTTAAATCCATTGCCAAACTAAAAATTATTCCTTTTATTTCCGATATGCAAGTCTTAGATAGTTACTTAGATGACTTTTATAAAGCAATGAATGAATTGTATATAAATTTGGAAAATATTGATTTGTCAAAAAGTGTAGATATAATGAAATTTTATTGGATAGAAATATCAGAAAACAGAAACCATAAGTATCGTTTTGGTGGCTTTGATTTATCTTGGGCAAACTTCTCAAATGCCAATCTTTGTGGAATAGACTTTTCTTCCGCAAATTTATCCAATGCCAACTTCAATAACTCAAAATTAAAAAATATTGATTTTAGAGGTACAAATTTATGGAATGCTACTTTGCAAAATGCCAATTTTCATTCAACACGATTTTCTAAATCTAATTTGCAAAATGCTAATTTATCCGAAGCAAAATTAGCATCAGCGAATTTTGAACAAGCCAATCTACGGGAAGCAAATCTAACCAAAACGAATTTAGATAGAGCAAATTTGGAAGCAGCAATTTGTATTTGTACAAATTTTAGCCAATCTAATTTGCAAAGAGCTAAATTTAAAAAAGCAGATTTATATGGCGCCGATTTTACGGAAAGTGATTTAACTTCTACTAAACTTTCAATAGTATCTTGTCATGAAGTTGATTTTTCAAAAGCATACTTTTCGTTCACTGATTTTTCAAATTCTGATTGTACAGGTGCAAAATTTATAGACGTAAAATTATACAAAGTCAATTTTTCACAAACCAAGTTACATAAGGCTAGTTTCTTGAAAACGAACATAGTTGCTACTACTTTCAAGAAGGCCATACTAGCGAAGACTGTTTTCTCGGAAGACCAAAAAACGAATCTTAAAAAACAAGAGATTTCACTCAGTAAATGCCTTTTTAAAGACGACGATACATTGACATAGTTTAGATGAATCAAAAAATAAAAGGTTTAATCAAAGCATAAATAATAAGGAGAGAACGGTAAATAGTTGTCGTCGTCACGTTTGGTTCGGCTATCCGTTACTATAGCCAAGTACCAACAAATCTATAAAGGAGAAGCAACTACAAAAACCACAAAACTAAAGAAGGCTATAATGCTACTATCGGGTCTAAACAAGCAAGGACACAACAGGAGAAGAGAGCTAAATAAAATAAAAAACCACAGCACCACAGCACTAAGAACTACAGCACCAAAAAAAACGTTTAGACCATCCAATATAGCCTCGATAGCAGCGTTATACCAAAAGAAGCGTTGGCGCATATGTCGGAATGTATCGCATATGTTGGTGGACGGCCTTTTGGTATAGTAGCGTATAGCGAGACCCTGCGCCACGACGAAGCACCAAACCTTTCGCTCCTATTTAGTAAATCAGTGTATTAGTAGATTCGTAAATCAGTCAGTACAAAAACCACTTGAACTACAGTACAACGACACTAATTAACCACAAAAACTACTTAGACCACAAAAACTACCATGAACCTAACCAACCAAGACCCCTTAACCCAAAAAGTCCAAGAAAAAGGCATGACCACATGGAACGCCCTAACAAAATACATCCGAAAAGTACCCTACGGACGCACCGCCAATCGAACCGATTTCTCTCTAATCCTAAGCGAGAACAAAGGCACCTGCAGCAGCAAACACGCCTTACTCAAACAAATAGCCGACCTCAACAAAATCCCCAACATCAACCTAATCATCGGCTTATACAAAATGAGCCAAGAAAACACCCCAAAAATCGGAACAGCCCTCACCGACAACGGACTCACCTACATGATAGAAGCCCACTGCTACCTCCAAATCGACGGCATTCGCACCGACCTCACCAGTGAAAATGCCTCCTTCCAAAAAATAGAAAACGACATCGTAGAAGAACAAATCATACAACCCAACCAAGTAGGCGAATTCAAAGTACAATACCACCAAGATTACCTAAAAAAATGGATAAAAACCGAAAATCTACCTTTCACTTTCACCGAAATTTGGAACATCCGAGAAAAATGCATCCAAAATCTAAGCGCGTAACCCCAGTACAGACGCATTGAATGCATCTCCATGCCAGAACCGAGAAAGTATTGAACATATCTCCACACCAGAACCGAACGACTTAAACTACTTAAACCACAAAAACTACTTAAACAAAAAATCCATATATTTGCCAAAAAAAACGCATGAGAAAAACAACAATCTTCCTAATCATCAATCTGTTCCTCCTTTCATTTATAGCTTATGCACAGAAAAATACCCAAATTTCCATCCAAAAAGTGCCAGCACTCCCAGCATTAGAAGGCAAACTAATGGCAGGAGCCGCCATGACAGACATCACGCCACCGCCCAACATCGCCTCTGGTGCAAGATCGCTCACAGGCAAAAAAAAGATGAAAGGCTTTAGAACCCGACTCAAAGCACGGACAATTTGCATAAGAGATGAAGCAGGCACAAGCATCGCCCTCGTTCAATTAGACCTCATGTTTGGCTCACTCCTCATGCACCACCAAATAGCCGAAAGAATCGCCCAAGAAACCGACATTCCCCTGTCCAATATCGTCCTAACATGCACCCACACGCATTCAGGTCCAACCCACTATTGTAGCAACAACTTTTATAATACTTATGCAGGGGCAGCATCGGGATTCGACCCCACCTTACACGAATTTTTAACCAGCCAAATCGTCGAAAGCATCCTCACTGCCCACCGCAATATGCGCCCCGCCAAAATCGCTACAGGTTCGATAGAAATACGTGGAATGACCCGCAATAGAGCCATAGAAGCCTACATAAAAAACGAAGGAAAAGAAATGCTTGACATCAACGATCCCAAGCTGATTTTTGAAGCAATCAATCCTGTTATGAATATGATACGTATAGATGCGAAAGACGATGACAAAACCTACAAACCCCTTGCTGCATTTACCACATTCTCCATACATGGGACAGCCGTAGGCGATAGGGTAGATGTATTCAATGCCGACGTATTTGCCTACGCTCAAAGAGAATTAGAATGGAATATTCGAGAGATGTACCAAACAACATGGCAACCTGTTCACGCTTTTTGTAACGGAACAGAAGGCGATATTGCCCCGAATTTACCCATCTATAAAAAAAATGGAAAAGAAACAAAACGAGTTCCTGTTGATTTTCCAGCCGTTCAAAAAATCGGACAAGGCATTAGCAAAAAAGCATGGGAACTCTTTGAACAACTTGAACCAAAACTCAAACCCAGCATAGCCATAAATGTAGCAGCCAAAGAAATAGACATCACCCAAAATAATAAAATAGACAGCATTTGTATCTGTGAAAAAGCAAATATAGGTGTAGCAACTTTAGGAGGAGCTTATGAAAACCGATCAGGCGCAACCTACATCACAGGAAAACACTCTTTTATGATGAGAAAAAAATGGTATGGCAAAAATAGATGTCAAGGCAATAAACGTTTATTTCTACCAACTATTTTTAAACTCAAAGATGGAGCAGACGCCTATCCCAAAAATGTTATGTTCCAACTCATTCAAATAGACGATTTTTTACTCGTTCCATTGCCCTGGGAAGTCACGATTACCGCAGGTGAAAGATTCACCGAAAAAATCGTACAAGCCTACGAACAAAACGAAGTGACGCCACCCCAATACGTCGCCATCACTTCTTTAGCCAACGACTATATGAGCTACGCCACGACACCCGAAGAATTCAGCCTACAAAACTACGAAGGCGGACAAACTATTTATGGCAAAAATACCGTTCCCTACATCGCAGCCCAATTGCATGCCCTCACCGATACCTTCCTACAACAAGGACAAATTTCATCATTTCCTGACGAATGGCAAACAAACTTAAAAACAAAATACCGATGGCCCGAAGCAAAAATCAGCATCGAAGAAAGAGAGATGGTCAGTCCACCAAAATTTATCGGAATAGATGCTTATGATTCAAAATTAGAAGCCCATTGGTACATTTATTGGAAAGACGTATTTCCTTATCAAATCAACATGCACGAACCCATCATTACCATCGAAACAAGCCACGACCAAATACAATGGAAACCCTTTAAATATGGCATTCAACCCATCGACGATGAAGGCTACGACATAGAAGTACGCCTCATAGAAGAAAAAAAGAGCTACGCCATCTACGCCGCAAAATGGTACAATCCCGTCAGCGAAAAAAACAAATGGTCATGGTATCGCTTTAAAATAGAACCTCGCAAAGAAGGGCAGGGCATCCTCTATTCCGCCCCGTTCCGTTTTTAAAGTTCTAATATAGAACGATTATTGTAGGGCTTGTTCTTGCCCTAACATAGATTTTTTTTAGGAGAGAACGGTCAAATCCTCCGTCGTTACGTTTAGGTCCCGCTATCCGCTACTATAGCAGCCCTACAAAAACTTTAGCCAACGCTTCAGCTATAACGCTACTATCGGGTCTATCTTTCACTGTCTCAACTTCTTATATGCGCTTTAGTCATTGAGCGTAGTCGAAATGAAAAAACTACAATAACTTATATGGTTAATCAGGTTTCTATTTTTCTGTCTCAACCACAAAAACCATTTAATATGGTTACAAAAAAGAAATCATTGAATTATCTTGTGTACCCGTCTCCACACCAGAACCGAAAAAGCCCCTAAATAGAAGTCCAAACCCCAAAAAAATAGACTCGATAGCAGCGGGTCGGTCAATAAATGCATGAAAAGTTCTATTGTTATTTGCACCTTGATAACCCGTCAAATACGACAATCTATTTGCAGGAACATTGACATTCGTATTCAACAAAGCAATTGAATCATCAAAGACTTTATATAATTCCTGCCCCCGATTTAGCACAAACAATATATCCGATTCCAAAGGTAACCACATATCTACTTGCCTAAAACTCACATTCAAAAATGTTTTAAGCAAAGAAAAACTGACGCCTTTATCCGTCGA
>ENA-ORXM01001987-ORXM01001987.1-marine-metagenome-genome-assembly--contig:-NODE-1987-length-25745-cov-4.037050_pt1 | contig 25745 bp, 11 predicted proteins | sample MGYA00237867_ERZ511480 | MGnify/ENA primary metagenome ERZ511480 (study PRJEB26309, sample SAMN06266103) | marine metagenome | isolation source: Algal blade | place: United Kingdom:Sidmouth, United... | reverse complement strand
CGTCGGCGTCGGGTTCGAGGTCGCGCGCATCACCGAAGCCGACGGAGAGGAGCGCGACAGCTTCCTGATCGGCGTTCCCGGCTCGCTGCTCTACGACCGCACCGACGACCTGCTCAACCCGACCGAAGGCGTGCGCATCACGGCCAGTGCCGCGCCCTGGGCCGGTCTGTTCGACGACGAACCCACCGCCTTCCTCGAAACGGATATCGAGGCATCGACCTACATCTCGCTCGACCGCGATGCGCGCTACATCTTCGCCGTGCGCGGCCGGGTCGCGCAGATCTTCGCCGATGATGCGAACAACATCCCCGCGAACCGCCGCGTCTATTCCGGGGGTGGTGGATCGGTACGCGCGTATTCGACGCAATACGTCAACGACCTCGACGCGGATGGCGACCCCGTCGGCGCGCTCGGCGTGGTGGAGGGCAGCGTGGAGCTGCGCATCCGCTACGGCAATTTCGGCGTCGTCCCCTTCATCGACGCAGGGATGGTGACCAACAAGTTCGGGCAGGAGTTCGGCCAGTTGCGCTGGGGTCCGGGGATCGGGGTCCGGTATTTCAGCCCCATCGGTCCGATTCGCCTCGACGTCGCCGTTCCCATCGACAAGCGCGACGAGGACGACGCCTTCCAGTTCTATCTCAGCATCGGTCAGGCGTTTTGATGATCCGCACCCTAGTCTCGCGTGCCCGCAAGGCGCTGACCGCAACGGCCTTCGGGGCCGCGCTCGCTCTCGCCCCCGCCCCCGCCCATGCGTTCTGGGATACGAAGAAGGCATGGAACGACCTGCTGCAATTCGCGGTCAAGCAGGTCAATGCGCCCGGCGAGTTCGAGATCATCCTCGGAGAAGTGACGAAGCCCGAAGACGGGTTCGCCCTCATCTCGACCCTGCAGATCAGGGACAGCGACGGCATCTGGTTCGATGCGTCGAACCTGCTGGTCGACTGGTCGCCTACTGCGCTGATCCGGGGGCGGTTTACCTTCGAAACCCTGAGCGCGGAGCAGATCTCGATCCTGCGCGCGCCCATCGGTCGAGGCGATCCCCCCGCCGACGAGGCGCCGCCCGTCGCCTTTGCATGGCCACGCCCGCCAGTGCCCATCGCCGTCGACGTCCTCAAGATCGACCGGCTGCGGATCGAGGGTGGTTTGCTGCCGCAAGACCTCGAAGCCAAGGTCGAGGGCGCGTTCTCGGATATCGGCGACGTGCAGGATGCCGAATTGACGGTGCAGCGCACCGACCGCCCCGGCGACCGCATCACCCTGAAATCTCGGATCGATTTCGATGACATGGACATCCGCTTCGACCTGAAGGCGACCGAGGAACCCGGCGGTCTCGTCGCGCAGATGGGCAATCTGCCCCCCGATCAGGCGCTGGAACTCGACCTTGCGGCCAAGGGGACGCCCGAGAACCTGCCCTTCGAACTCTTTGCGGATATCGGCCAGATCGGCGTCGCCAAGGGCAAGGGTGTGGCAAGCTGGGACGGGTTGGTCACGGCCAGGTTCAACGGTACCGTCGAGCCGGGCGAGGAAACCAGCGCCGACTGGAAACGCGCGCTCGGCGAGGCCGCGAAGATCGAAGTGGATTTCGAGGAAACCGAAAGAGGCACCTATAGCCTCAAAGCTCTCGATATCGACAGCGAGGCGTTCGAGCTTTCGGGTAAGGGCATCGTCGATACCGGTGGAAATACCATCGATATGGCCATCGACTGGGAGGCCAAGGACATTGCGGCCTTCAATCAGGTCATCGCTCCGGCCAGCGTCACGGAACTGACCGGCACGGCACGGGCCGTCGGCAAGCTGACCGCGCCAAAGCTGGATGTGGATGCCACGGTCGCGGGGCTGGATGCGTCCTTCGGCAAGGCGGAGACGATCCGCCTGAAGATCGATTCCCGCCCCATCGACGGTGAGATCGGTGAGGTGAGCAAACAGCAGGGCTTCGATTTCGAAGCCAGCGCCAAGGGTCTGGACCTCGCCGATGCAGGGATACAGGACGCCCTCGGTGCGAATCCCAGTTTCAGCGGCAAGGGCCAGTTCGACGGCATCGCGAGCGTCATCGCGCTCGATACGCTCAAGGTCGATGCCAAGTCGGTGCAACTGGACGGCGAGGCGACCTACAATATCAATGCAGGCGAACTGGATGCCGAGCTTGCCGGGGAGGCACGTGAGCTGGGACCATTCTTCCGGGCGGCAGGCCTGCCCATCGAAGGGCGCGCGGCTCTCGACTTCAAGCTTACGGGCCTGCAGGGCGGCACGCTGGACAGCCTGTCGCTGACTGCGAAGATGACGGATCTGTCCTCCACGGACGAGGATATCGCGGCAGCGTTGGGCGAGGAGGCCGTTCTCGATGTGCTGCTCTCGGACAGCGGCGGGGATGTGATCCGGGTCGAACGCGGAATGCTGGAAAGCGACGTGCTGCGCGTGGATGCCTCCGGCACGATCTCGGCCCCCAACGATACGGTCGATCTGGAAGTGGCATTCGACCTGCGCGATGCGGCGGCGGTCACGGCGCTGATCGAACCGGCGAAGATCGGTGCCGCGCAGGGCAAGGCGACCCTGAAGGGTACTCTCTCCGAACCGCAGGTCGCCGTTGATGCCACCGCGAAGGATTTCGGTTTCGAGGATTACAGCGCCGACAGCGCGGAGATCGACGGCAGCGTTCAGTACCGCAAGGACCGGCGCGCGCCCTTTGCCCTGATCGCCGAACTCGACGGCGTGAAGACCGGAGACGACGATCTGGACCGGGTGATCGGCGACGCGCCCGTCATCGAGACGGAGGGCCTCTACGATACTGCAACGGGTCTTCTGAGCCTGTCGAAGACAGAGATCGATCTGGCCGATGCCGATGTGTCGCTGGCGGGCGATATCCATCTGAAGAAACAGACGCTCGACATAACCTACGATCTCGATGCGGGCGATCTGAGCGGATTCGAGTCGCTGGTCGGCAAGCCGCTGGCCGGGTCCATCGACGTCGCGGGCAGTGCCGAGGGTCCGTTCAGCCTTCCTTTCGTGACGGCCAAGGGCAAGGCCCGCGACCTGCGCTATGACGTCTATTCGGTCGAAGCCGCCGATATCGACATCGAGACCTTGCCCGACGAGGAGGGCGCAACCCCCTTCCGCGTCGATATCACCGCCACGAATCCCAGGACCGGCGATGCCGAGCTCGATGCCCTGATCGGTGAAAACCCGACGCTGAAGGCAAAAGGCACTTTGAATCGCGAAGGTCCGGCCATCGCGCTCGATTACCTCGATGCAGACCTTGCGATGGTGAAGGCCAAGGCAGAGGGTGACGTCGATCTCGGCACGCGGCTGCTGGACCTTGCCTTCGACGTGGAGGCCGAGAAACTCGATGGTCTCGAAGGCTTGCTCGGCAAGGAAGTCGCCGGGGCGATCATCGCCAAGGGCACGGCTTCGGGCAGTTTCACGGCCCCTGAAGTGAAGGCCACCGTGGATGGCACGGGCCTGCGCTACGACACCTATTCCGTCGGCTCGATCAAGGGCGATATCGATATCGAGCAATCGCCTGGCGGGTTCGCTCCCTTCGACGTCGATATCGTCGCGCGGGACGTGAAGACCGGCGATGCCGACCTCGACGGCCTGCTCGCCGGGGCCTCCACCATCGAGGCCAAGGGCGAGTTCAACCAGTCGGCGCAGCAAATCCGCATCGAGAGCGCGGCGGTCAAGGCCGCCGGGGCCGATCTCGCCTTGAACGGCTCGATCGATATTCCGGGCGAATCCGTCGATCTGGCCTTCGATATCGCCGCCGAAGACCTGTCGCCGTTCGAAAGCTTCGCGGGTGTTCCGCTGGCCGGTAGCGTGGACGCGAAAGGGACGGCGAAGGGCAGCCTGCCGACCCCTGAAATCGACGTGACGCTGAGCGGCAGGAAGCTGCGCTACGACGCCTATTCCGTCGCGGCCATCGACGGCAAGATCGATGTGCAACAGTCGGATTCCGGCTACGCGCCCTTCGATATCGACGTGACGGCGACCGGCATCGCGACAGGCGACGAGGCGCTCGACGATCTGCTGGACGGCCCCGCGACCATCCGCGCCAAGGGCGGGTTCGATCAATCGAAGCAGCGGGTGCGTGTGGATTCGGCAACCCTGCGCGCGGCGGGGACGAGCGCCAGCCTGTCGGGCGACGTGGATATCGCAGGCAAGACGCTGGACGTCGCCTTCGATGTGGAAGCGGCAAATCTGTCCGCTTTCGAGCCGCTGGCCGGGGCACCACTGGCCGGAGCCGTCAACGCGCGCGGTACGGCGTCGGGGGGCTTCGCCACGCCTAAACTCAACGTGAAACTGGCGGGCAAGAGTCTGCGCTACGACACCTACGGGGTGCGCAGCATCGACGGCACCATCGCGCTGGGCCAGCCGAAGGACGGCTATGCGCCTTTCGATATAGACGTAACGGCTACCGGGCTATCGCTCGGCGATCCGAAGCTGGACGAGGCGCTCGAGGGCGGCGTGGCGATCGATGCGGCAGGCGGGTTCGATCAGGCTCGGCAGCGATTGCGGCTCGACCGCGCGAAGCTCATCACCGATGCTGCGACCGCCGATCTGGCTGGTACCGTGGATCTGAAAGCCAAGACATTGGACGTGCGCTTCGATGTCGATGCGGACGATCTGGAAGTATTCGGCCCCTTGGTCGGGGCCGAGATGGGCGGCGCGGTGGCCGCGAAAGGCACGGCAAAGGGGCCGTTCGCCCTGCCCGCGATCAATGCGACCGTGAGTGGCGAGACGCTGCGCTACGGCACCTACGGCGTTGCGGCCCTCGACGGCACCGTGGCGATGGAAAGCGCGACGACGGGATTTGCGCCCTTCGACGTCGATGTGAAGGCGCGTGGCATCCGCACGGGCGATCCGAAGCTGGACGAGGTGATCGGCGGCAGCGTGACGATCGATGCTGCGGGCGGATTCGACCGGGTCGCGAAGATCGTTCGACTGGATTCGGCATCGCTCGATTCCGGGTTCGCCACGGCAAAGGCGAGCGGGACCGTCGATCTGGGCGCACAGAAACTCGATGTGGCCTTCGATCTCGATGCGCGGCGGCTGGCGGCGCTGGAGCCGCTGCTCGATACCGGCATCGCCGGATCGGTCGCTCTGAGCGGCACGGCCAAGGGGCCATTCTCCCTGCCCGCCGTGGATGCCCGCCTTGCGGGGCGCGATATCGTCTATGACCGCTACAGCATCGCACGGATCGACGGGCGCGCGGATATGGGAACGGGCAAGGGCAGCGCCCTGCCCTTCGACGTGGACCTGACGGCCAGCGGCATCGGCACCGGCGATCCTGCCCTCGACGCGACTCTGGGAGAGAGCGTCACTGTCACGGCGCGCGGCCAATTCGACCGAGAAGCCAACCGCCTGCGCCTCGACACCGCCGCCCTCGATGCGGAATTCGCTACGGCAAATGCCAGCGGCACGGTCGATCTGGCTGCGAAGACCCTCGATATCGCGTTCGATCTCGATGCCGAACGGCTTGCGGCCTTCGGCCCGATCGCAAAGGCCGATATCGCCGGATCGCTGGCGGTGAAAGGCACCGCACGTGGCCCCTTCGTCATCCCCATGGTGGATGCGACCATCGACGGGCGCGCGATCCGCTATCAGGAATATTCGATCGCAAGCCTGACCGGTGCCGTCGATGTGGGTACCGCCGTCAACGGCGCGCTGCCCTTCGATATCGACGTGGCAGCCAGCGGCATCGCAACGGGCGATCCGAACCTCGATGCCACCATCGGCGAGACCGTGCGGATCGACGCGACCGGCACCTTCGATCAGGACGACCAGATCGTCACCCTCGATTCCGCCCGCTTCGACGCGGCCTTCGCCCAGGCCAACGCCCAGGGGGCCATCGACCTCAAGTCCCGGACGCTCGACGTCGCCTTCGACCTGACCGCCGCCGATCTTGCGCCGGTCAGCGCGCTCGCCGGTGCGCCGGTGCGCGGCTCGGTCGCCCTGCGCGGTACGGCGCGCGGGCCATTCGACCTGCCTGCCATCGATGCCAATCTCGCCGCGCGTGACCTCGGGTTCGATGCTTATGGGGCGCGGATACTGGACGGCTCCGTCTCGCTCGGTCTGGCTCAGGACGGCTTCGCGCCGTTTACGGTCGATATGGAAGGCGAAGGGCTGTCGCTCGGCGATCCGGCCCTCGATGCAGCCCTCGGCGCGCGCATCGACGTCGATGCGGCAGGGGCAGTCGATATCGCGCAAAAGCGCATTCGCCTCGATCGCGCGGCCCTCGTCACGGATTCGGCCACCGTCGCCGCGAGCGGCAGTATCGATCTGACCGCCAGGCAACTCGATATCGGTTTCGACGTGGAAGCCGGAAACCTCTCTGCCTTCGGCCCGCTCGCGGGAGCTGATCTCGGCGGCGCGATCATCGTCCGGGGCAAGGCCACCGGCCCCTTCGTCATTCCCCGCGTGAATGCCGATATCGCCGGAACGGCCCTTCGCTACGAGGCTTACACCATCGGTCGCCTCAGCGGCTCGGTCGGGATGGACACCGCGCAGAACGGCGTGATGCCCTTCACGGCGGCCCTGACGGCAGCAGGCATCGGCACGGGTAATCCTGCCCTCGATCAGGCTCTGGGCGGCGAAGTGCGTGTCTCGGCGCAGGGCGGATTCGATCAGGCGGCGAAACGGCTGACTTTGGGCGAGGCGACCATCGCCTCCGCCATCGGACAGGTCAGCGCGGAAGGCCTGGTCGATATCGGCGCGAAGAGTCTCGATATCGGCTTCACCGTCGATGCGGGAGAGATCGCCGCGCTGTCGGGCCTCGTCGGGGCGGATATCGCCGGATCACTGGCGGCGGGGGGCCGGGTTTCGGGGCCATTCTCCGCGCCGTCGGTCACGACATCACTCGACGGGCGCGGCCTGCGTTATGCGCAGTATTCCATCGCGTCGCTCACCGGCAAAGCCAGCTTCGCCGCCGTGCCGGAGGGCTTTGGTCCCTTCGATATCGACGCGACGGCGGCGGGGATCGGCACAGGCGATCCCTCGCTCGACTTCGCCCTCGAAGGCGGGATATCGATTGCGGGCAAGGGAGGGTTCGATCTCGCGAACCAACGGCTGCGACTCGATGGCCTGACGGCACAGGCGCAGTTCGCGTCACTTGCCGCGAATGGTCTGATCGACCTCAAGGCACAGATGCTCGACGTGAATTTCACGCTCGATGCTTCCGACCTCTCGCCGCTCAGCGCCATCGCAGGCAAGCCGATGGGCGGGGCATTGCGAACCTCCGGCAGCGCGCGGGGTGCCTTCACGGCCCCCATCGTGAACATGCAGGCTCAGGGCGGCGGTCTCTATTACGACGGGTACAGCCTCGCTGGTCTGTCGCTCGACCTGAAGATGCCCGCCGATGCGCCGGGCTATCTGCCCTTCACACTCACGGGCAGCCTCAATCAGCCTCGCCTGAACGATCCGCAGATCGAATACCTGATCGGCGAGACGATCGGCATCGACGCCCAGGGCGTCTTCGATCCCACGCGCCAGCTTCTGCGTCTGACCGATACGCGGGTGGTCACGGCCAATGCGAGCGTCAGCGCCTTCGGCGATGTCGATCTGGGCAACAAGCTGCTGGACGTGAAATACTACCTCGATGCGCGCGATCTCTCGATTGCCCAGCCTCTCGTCGGGAAACCACTGGCCGGAGCCGCGCGGGTACGCGGACGGGTCAGCGGCGCGCTGACCGACCCGACCACCAGCGGACGGCTGACCGGCCAGAACATCGTCTATGACACCTATCGCATCACGACCGTCGCCGCCTTCTACGATCTGCAGCGCCTGACCAGTGGCCCGGCAGGTTCGGTCGCGCTCAACGCCCAAACGGAGATGGGACCGCTGACCGCAAAAGCGAAGTTCGACCTGACGGGCGGCACGGTGCGGGTCGAAGAACTCGCCGTGAACGGCCTCGGTGTCGGGTTGAACGGCAGCTTCCGCACCGGCCCGAACGGCGTGCTGGAAGGCTCGGCCACGCTTGCCGCGACGGATCTCGGCCAGATCGGCGCGTTCATCGGGCAGGACATCGCCGGTCGGGTGAACGGCACGATCAATCTGAACGGCGATCAGGGAAAGCAGAACGCCTTCTTCGATGTGACGGGCATGAACCTGCGTTACGGGCCGGCGGACAATCCCACCGTGCAGTTCGCCTCCTTCGTCGCGAAGGGACAGGTCTACGACGCCCTCGGCAGCAATGCCTACGTCGATGCGACGGTCACTGGCACCGAGGGCAAGCTCACGGGTTTCCCCGTCACCGGAATCGACGTCACGGCCAAGGGATCGCTGTCGGCGCTGGACACGACCGTCACGGCACGGGGCGGCGCGCTCGGCTCCGACCGGATCGAGACCGTCGCGCGGCTCAATCTCGTCAATCCGCCGCGCTCGGCGACCGTTACGCGGCTGGCCCTCGTCTATGACGGGCGGCAGGCGAGCATCATAGAGCCGCTGGTGCTGGAAGAGATCGTTCCCGGCGGCTTCCGGGTCCGCAATCTCGACCTGCGTGCCGAAGACGGCGAAGTGCGCGGCGGGGTGGAATACACGCAATCCGGCGTCGTTGCCGACCTGAGAATCCGCAACTTCCCGCTGGCTCTCGCAAGCCTGTCGGGGGTCGACGTGATCCGCTCGGGTCGCCTCGACGGCACGGTCGATATCGACACGCGCAGCGGGGTCCGGGGCACTTTCGCGCTCGATGCGACCGGCCTGCGCCTGAAGGACGCTCAGATCGACGAACCGTTCACCGTGGTCGCGCAGGGGACGATGGACGGCTCGGCGCTGAACGTCAGTGCCGAACTGAACGGCGCGCAACTGGTACAGCCCCTCACGGCCAGCGCCCGAATCCCGCTGATGCCCGTTGCCGGATCGCCGCTTCCCGTCCCGAACCGCTCGGCCCCTTTCTCGGCGCAGGTGGACTGGCAGGGCGATGTCGGGGAAATCTGGGCTTTCGTGCCCTTGCCCGACCATATCCTCAGCGGCCCCGTGGTCATCAACGGACGCGCGACCGGCACGCTGAACGCGCCGATGATGTCAGGCGGCGCGGTCCTGACGGACGGTCGCTATTCCAATATCGAATTCGGCACGCTGCTGACGAATCTCAACGCGAAAGCCGATTTCACGCAGGATGGACGCGCCGTCTTCGATCTGACCGCCAATGACGGCGTTCAGGGCACGGTCGCCGCGAGTGGCAGCTATGTCGTCGCCTCGGGTACGCTCGACACGCAGCTCGCCCTGAACAATGCGGCGCTCGTCCGGCGCGACGATGCGACGGCGATCCTGTCGGGCAATGCAACGGCGGTCTCGGCCGGACGCGATATCAGGGTGAAGGGTGATTTCCGCACCAATTACGTCGAGGTCCGCCTGATCGGGAATTTCGGGGGTGGTCTGACGGTCGTGGACGCGATCCCCGTCGGCAAGAGCGCCCCGCTCTACACGCCGCCCGCCGTCGAGGACGCAGCGAGCCGCAAGATCCTGCTCGACGTCTCGCTGTCCATTCCCAACCGCGCCTTCGTGCGGGGCCGGGGTCTGGATTCGGAATGGGGCGGCCAGCTCGACGTGGACGGCACCGCCTCCAACCCGCGTATCAGGGGCGAGATCGAAAAGCGGCGGGGTGTGTTCAGTTTCCTCGGCAAGCAGTTCGATCTGACCATCGGCACGGTACGGTTTACCGGAAGTACCTCTCCCTTCGTGCAGGTACGCCTGCAACGCGAGGCGAACGACATTACCGGCTGGATCGAAGTGAAAGGCACCGTGCCCGATATCGATCTGGAATTCGGATCGATTCCGGCCCTGCCCGAGGGCGAGGTGCTGCCGCGCCTGCTGTTCGGACGTTCGAAACAATCGCTCACGGCCATCGAGGCGGCGCAACTGGCCGCCGGGGTGGCGACGCTGCTCAGCGGAAAAGCGGGCGTGATCGACTCCGTTCGCGATGCCGTAGGCGTCGATGTCCTGCGTACCGAATCGGATGTGGATGGCGGCACCAGCATCATCACGGGCAAGTATCTGCGCGACGAGGTCTTCGTCGGGGCCAAGCAGAACCTGCAGACCGGCCAGACATCGGGTCTCGTGGAGATCGAGGTGTTCGACCAATTCGAGATCGAGGCCGAATTGGGGTCCGAAGAGGCTAAAGGCTCGGTGGGATGGCAGATCGAGTATTGATGCTGCGCGCGGCGAGATACCCGATAACCCCCTGCGCCGCCCATGCGCCGGTCGCGAAGGAGGCCTGCAGCAGATAGCCGCCGGTGGGAGCCTCCCAATCCAGCATCTCTCCGGCCACGAAACTGCCGGGGCGGGCGTGCATCATGAACGCGGGGTCGAGCGCCTCCGCCATTACGCCGCCGGCCGTCGAGATCGCGCGGTCGAGGCCCGAGAGGCCGTGGATGATGAGCGGCCTGCATTTGATCCGCCTCGCGAGGGCCTCCGGTTCGCGGGGCAGATTGCGGTCTTCGTTCAGCAGGGCAGTCGCGGCGGGTGAAAGGCGGGCCTGCTTGCGAAGGATGTTGGACAGCGAGTCGCCCTTGCGGGCCGTTGCCAGCCGCTCCGCCAGCGCATCGCGGGTCAGTCCCGGTTTCAGATCTATCGAGACGATCACCTTGCCGACGGTCAGGGTCTGCTCGCGGATCAGACCGCTGAGGGCATAGGCGGCACCGCCTTCCATCCCCGTGCGCGTCAGCACGACCTCCCCTTGGATGGCTTCGCCTGAAAAATCGAACGTGACGGGCTTGAGCGGCGCTCCGGCGTGTCGTTCGACGAGATGGTCGCTCCAGTCGATCAGCAATCCCGCATTGGAAGGGCGGAGCGGGGCGACCGGCACCGATTGCGCCTCGAACGGAGCGACCCATGACCCGTCCGCGCCGAGTTTGGGCCAGCTTGCCCCGCCCAGCGCGAAGACGGTCGCATCCGGGGTTACGGTCAGCGGACCATCGGGAGTGTCGAATGTCAGCGCGTCGCCTACCCATCCGGTCCAGTCGTGGCGCAGGGCGAAGCGCACACCCTGCCCTTCCAGCCGCCCGAGCCATGCGCGCAGCAGCGGCGAGGCTTTCATCGCCTTCGGAAAGACGCGCCCCGAACTGCCGACGAAGGTATCGGCCCCCAGGCCGTCCGCCCAGCCGCGCAGCGCCTCGGGTGGCAAGGCATCGAGGGCGGGACGCAGCAGGGCCAGCCCGTCGCGATAGCGCCCGATGAACCGCTCGAAGTCCTCGCCATGGGTCAGGTTCAGCCCTCCGACACCCGCCATCAAAAATCGCCGCCCCGGCGTCGGCATCCGCTCGTAGACGGTAACGTCATGCCCCGCCGCCGAGAGGATTTCGGCAGCCATAAGACCGGCAGGACCGGCCCCGATGATGGCGATCACGATTTGCCGTGCGCCTCGTAATAGGATCGCAGGACTGCGTTGATGCGGGTCTGATACCCCGATCCCTGCTTCTTGAACCATGACAGGACATCGGGATCGAGCCGGATCGTCACCTGCGCCTTACGGCGGTTCTCGGGCATGACTACCTTCGCTGTCGCCCAGAATTCCGCATCGGTTTCGGGAATGTCGGAAAAGTCGATTTCCTCATCCGGCTTCGTCGCAAGCTGTTCCGGCGTACAGGGCTCAGGCTTCGAGATCGTCATAGGCTCTACGCTCCTTCTTGGTCGCTTTGCGCGCCGAGATCATGCGCGTCTTTCCATTGCGATCAGTATGCGTCACTACGATACAGCTAACGCCGAACAGTATTCCCGTCGTCACAGTGCGGATTTCGCCGCAGTCAAACCGGTCATCGATCCGTTCCAGCGTCACGCCTTCGAAAATCGCGACCGCATCCGCGAAGTCGCTCTGGTAGTTGCGATGTTCAGCGTGTTTCTCTCTTCATCCCACTCGAACTGCAATGTAACTACACACTGTCGTTATATCAAGCGGCGCTCATGCCTTCACCGGTTCCGCCTCCGCCACCTTCGCCAAATCCCGACAAATCGCGAACGCCCCCTTCATCTTGGCCGCGTCGTCGTCCCAGTCGCGGCGCACCACCAATTTCGTGCCCTTGACCTTGGCGAGATTGTTCTGGCCCGCGATCCATTGGGCAAGGCCTGCCGGGTTGGCGAATTTGTCGTTGCGGAACTGGACGGTCGCGCCCTTGGGGCCGCCGTCGAGTTTGGCGATGCCTGCCCGGCGGCACATGGCCTTGATGCGAACGATGGCGAGCAGGCTTTCGACTTCGGAGGGCGGCTTGCCGAACCGGTCGTGAAGCTCGGCGGCGAAGCCTTCCAGCTCCTCGCGGGTCGCCAGCGATGACAGGCGGCGATAGAGGCCAAGGCGCACGTCGAGATCGGCGATATAGGCTTCGGGTAGCAGGACGGGGACGCCGAGGTTTATCTGCGGCGACCAGGTGCCGCCCTCATCCGGCGCATCGATCTCGCCGGAGCGCATCTTGGCCAGCGCCTCCTCCAGCATGTCCTGATAGAGTTCGTACCCGACTTCCTTGATCTGCCCCGATTGCTCCTCACCCAGCAGGTTTCCGGCCCCGCGCAGGTCGAGGTCGTGGCTGGCGAGGTTGAAACCCGCGCCAAGCGTGTCGAGGGAGGCCAGTACCTTGAGACGCTTTTCGGCCTGCGGGGTCAAAGGCTTACGTGGCTTCGTGGTGAAATAGGCATAGGCGCGGGTCTTCGAGCGGCCCACGCGGCCCCTGATCTGGTAAAGCTGTGCGAGGCCGAACATATCGGCGCGGTGGACGATGAGGGTGTTCGCCGTGGGAATATCCAGCCCCGATTCCACGATGGTCGTCGCCAGCAACACGTCGAACTGGCCGTCATAGAAAGCGTTCATCACATCGTCGAGCGCGCCGGGGGCCATCTGCCCATGGGCGGTGGCGAATTTTACCTCCGGCAACTGCTCGCGCAGGAATTCCTCGATATCGGGCAGGTCAGAGATACGCGGCACGACGTAGAAACTCTGGCCGCCTCTGTAATGTTCGCGCAGCAGGGCCTCGCGGATCGTGACGGGATCGAAGGGCGCGACATAGGTGCGGATGGAGAGGCGATCGACGGGGGGCGTGGCGATCAGGCTCATCTCCCGCACGCCGGTCATGGCGAGTTGCAGGGTGCGGGGAATGGGCGTCGCGGTCATGGTGAGGACGTGGACGTCGGATTTGAGCGCCTTCAACCGCTCCTTGTGGCGCACCCCGAAATGCTGCTCCTCGTCCACCACCAACAGGCCGAGATTGGCGAATTTGATGCCCTTGGCCAGCAGAGCGTGGGTGCCGATGACGATATCGACAGTGCCGTCGGTCAGCCCTTCCCTGGTCGCGGCAGCTTCCTTTGCGGGGACGAAGCGCGACAACTGGCGCACCTTCAGGGGCAGGCCCCGGAAGCGTTCGGCGAAATTCTTGGCGTGCTGGCGAGCCAGCAGGGTGGTGGGCGCGATGACGGCGACCTGAAAGCCCTCCATCGACGCGGCAAAGGCGGCGCGGATGGCCACCTCCGTCTTGCCGAACCCTACATCGCCCACGACGAGGCGGTCCATCGGGCGGCCCGACCCGATATCGGAAATGACATCCTCGATGGCGGCCATCTGGTCGTCGGTTTCGGTATAGGGAAAGCGAGCGCAGAATTCTTCCCACACGCCCTCGGGCGGCGTGATGACGGGAGACTTTCGCAATTGTCGTTCGGCGGCGATCCGGATCAGGCGCTCGGCCATGTCCTTGATCCGGTTCTTCATCTTCGCCTTGCGCGCCTGCCATCCTCCGCCGCCGAGGCGGTCGAGCTGCGCGTTTTCGTTGTCGCCATAGCGGGACAGAAGCTCGATATTCTCGACGGGCAACAGCAGCCGGGCATCGTTGGCATAGTCGATGGTCAGGCAGTCATGGGGCGCGCCCAACGCCTCGACGGTTTGCAGGCCGACATAGCGGCCCAGGCCGTGCTCGACATGGATGACGAGATCGCCGGTGGAGAGACTGGAGGCTTCGGTAAGGAAGTTCTCCGCCGTGCGGCGCTTTCGCGTCTGGCGCACGAGCCGGTCGCCGAGGATGTCCTGCTCGGCCACGACCGCGAGTTTGGGGGTCTCGAACCCGCTTTCCAGCCGCCAGACGATGAGAGCGACGGTGCCCTTGGGGAGCGCGGTGATCTCGGACCAGCGGGCGACGGTGGCGGTCGTGCCGAGGCCATGATCCTTCAGCAGCGTGGCCATGCGATCGCGGGAGCCATCCGAATACGAGGCGATGACGACGCGCTTCTTATCGGCAATACGGCTCTCGATATGTCCGACGACGGCATCGAAGAGGTTCGTGCTTTCGGATTTGCCTTCGGCCTGCCGTTCGGCGGCGAAGCTGCGGCCCAGCTTGCCGCCTGCGTCGATGGTGTTCGGGCCGCTGCCGGTGGGGAGCGGCGAGAAGGCGCGCAGGGGGCGGGCGGTAAGGGCTTCGGCCCATGCCTGCTCGTCGAGATAGAGCATCGCGGGCGGGATGGGCTTGTAGACCGGCGCGCCCATGGTGCGCTCGTCCTGCGCGGCCTTGCGGGTCTCGTAATGGTCGAGAACGGTATCCCATCGGCCCGCGCGGATATCCTCGACCTGCGCATCGAAGCTGACCGGAGCCTCGGGAAGATAGTCGAAGAGGGTATCGAGCCGCTCGTGGAACAAGGGCAACCAATGCTCCATGCCCTGATGACGCCCCCCGCGCGAGACGGCCTCGTAGAGGGCATCCTCGCTGCCTGCCGCCCCGAACATCTCGCGATAACCGCGCCGGAAGCGTTCGATGATCTCGTCGGTCAGCGGGGTTTCCGAAACGGGGGCAAGCGCAAGGCGATCCACGCGATCGGCGGAGAGTTGGGTGGCCGGATCGAACCGCTTGATCGTTTCCAGCACGTCGCCGAAGAAATCGAGACGCAACGGCTTGGCGCGACCGGGCGGGAAGATGTCGATGATCCCGCCTCGAACCGCGAAATCCCCCGGCTCGACTACAGTGGAGGACCGGGTGTAGCCGTTACGCCCGAGATAGCGCATGAGGGCGTCGGGATCGATGCGGCTGCCTGCCCTGGCGGTGAAGCTGGCTTCCTTGATGATCTCGCGCGCAGGGATGCGCTGCATCGCCGCATTCATGCTGGTCAGGATGACGGAGGGGCGGACCCAGTTGCGAGAGAGGGCCGCGAGGGTCGCGAGGCGCTGGGCGAGAATCTCGGTATTGGGCGATACCCGGTCATAGGGCAGACAGTCCCATGCCGGGAAACGCAGGATCGGGATGCTCGGGCCGAAGACGCGCAACCCGTCGACCATCGAGGCCATGCGCGTATCGTCGTTGGCGATATGGATGACCGGGCCATCGGTGCGGCGCACCAGATCGGCAAGGAGGGAAGCGTCGAACCCTTCCGGCGCGCCGCCAACGCGCACGAGTCCGGGTTCGAGCGGGGCGGTCTGGGCAGGTTTCGGCTGGCTCATGGCTCGCGAGGTATCGCGCAGGCCCATGGGTTTCAAGGGCCGTGTTCGACCCATCGCACCGTACTGGCAAGCAATCTGCATTGGCGCGATCTGGATTAACCGGATCATGACCAGTGGTCCGTACTGTATCGCAACACCGAACTGGGGGCTGTGGCCAGTATGGCCTCGGAAGGATGCACGATGGGCGAACTGAAATTTCAGCTTCAACACTACCTTGCCGAGCTGTGGAAGCGACGCTGGAGCATCCTGCTGGTCACATCCCTCGTCGGCATGTGCGGTGCGTTCTTCGCGGCGTCCGCCAAGGACGTCTACACGTCGAAAGCCACGGTTTTCGTCGATACGACATCGTTGATGCAGAAGATCGTAGGCCGTGATTTCGCTCTGACCGATCCCGGCGTGGTGATCGAGAACGTGCGCAAATCCATGTATGCCCGCCCGAATATCGAAGAGGTCATCCGACGTACGGATCTCGATCTGACGCTGAACGACAAGCGGGACTGGGAATCACTGGTCAACACGCTGAGCGAGGAAATGAGCCTCAAGCGTCAGGGCCGCGATTTCTACAATATCGAGTTTTCGAGCGGCGATCCGCGCGAGGCGCGGAACGTCGTGCAGGCGCTGCTCGACCTGTTCCTCGAAGAAGGCCTGATTCGCACCGTCGCCGATGGCGAGGACAAGGAATCGGTCCGTCGTTATGTCGAAGGACAGTTGAACGAGGCCTCCACCCGACTTGCGGATGTCGAAACCCGGATCGCGGCCCATGAACGGCGGTATCGTGATGCCCTCTCGGGTGCCCCCGCCGTCGCAAGCGAGAAGCGCGGCATCGAAGCACAGGTTTCGCAGCTGGAAAGCGACCGCCTGCTCTATCAGCAGGAACTCTCCAGCCTGCGCTCGCGCCTCGCCAGCACACCGCCTCAGGTTCTGGAACGGGTGGTGCAGCCGCCGCAACAGCAGCGCGCCTACCTGCCGCCTCCCAACACGACGAAACTGCCCATTCCGCAAGGCCCGACGCCGGAAGAGCAGCAATACCTCGCCTTCCAGGCTCAGGCGAGCGCCACTCAGGGCGAAGTGCAGCAACTCCTGCAGCGCCTGACCCCGCAGCACCCGGACGTTGCCGCCGCCCAGCAGCGCGCCGACAGTGTGCAGGCTCAGCTCAACGGACTTCAGGCCGCTGCACAGCAAGCCAATGCCGCCCTCCAGTCGCGCATCCAGCAGGCCATCACCTACAACGCGCAGGTCGATGCCGAGTACCGGAACTGGCAGATCGAGAGCAACCGGCCCGTACAGCAGGCCCAGCCGCGTGAAATCTACGGCCCGAATCCGGCGCTCGCCGACCTGCGCTCGCAGATCGACCAGCGGCAGGGCCGCCTGACCGTGACCGAGCGGCAGATTTCACAGTTGCGCGACAAACTTCCGAAGCTTCAGGCCACCCTCGCGGGCCAGCCAGAAGTGCTTCAGGCCTATCAGAAGATGCAGAGCGAGCGGAGCAAGTACGGTGCCGAAACCGAACGCCACCGCGAGCGCCTCGAAAAGCTGATCGCGATCGGCGATCCGAACCGCCAGAACTTCGTGGACTTCCGGGTGATCGAGCCGCCGCAGATCTCCGTTACGCCCGCCGGACCGAACCGTCTGGTGCTGTTCCTCGGGGCGGGCCTGATGGCGATCGGCGCCGGGATCGGCACGGCCTTCATGCGCATCCAGATGTCCGACAACATGCCGACCATCACGCATATGAAGAATGCCTTCGACCTGCCCGTCCTCGGCAGCATCTCGATGATCGGAACGGCGGGGCAGAAGACGCGCACGGTGATGGGGAACCTCGTCTATCTCGCCATCGTCGCCGCGCTCGTGACCCTCTTCGCCTGGGTGACGTACCGGTATCACATCACGCTCTGGCGACCGGATGTGGCGGGCCTGATCGAGGCCGCGAAGAAGACATTCGGCGCGTTGATCTAAAGATTATTGCGGGCAAGCGGCGGGAGGAAATCCCGCCGCCTTGGCGCGCGGGAGGAACCCACCATGAGCATCATCGACCGTGCTACGACGAAACAGCGCACCGGCAAGATCGGAACCGGGCCGAAGCGGCTCGCCCCCGTTCCGGCGAAAGCGCGCAAGGAGCGTTCGATCCTCGATGATATCGACGCCTGGGAGCGGGAAAGCCCCCGTCCCGAAACACGGGTTTCGGATGACGATATCCGGGCCTTCGGCGAGACCTTCCGTTCCGCCCCGCAAGCCGCTGCACACTCCACTGCAAAGCACGACGCGAAGCGCAAGGTCGCCGAAACGCCGCCGCCACCACAGTCGCGCAGCAGGGAATTCGCGTTCGATTACAACCGATTGCAGAAATTCGGCTTTATAACACCTAAAGTCCGTCGTTCGCGCATTTCGGAAGAATTTCGCCTGATCAAGCGTCGCCTGATGCAGCGCATGTCGCTGTCGGCGAAGAAGAAGAAGGGTCAGGCAGGACGCGACGACCGCAACCACGTCATTCTCGTCACCAGTGCCCGCCCCAGCGAAGGCAAGAGCTTCGTGGCGATGAATCTCGCCCTGTCGATCATCTTCGACGAGGGACTCAACGTCCTGCTGGTCGATGGCGATGTGGCCCGGCCCTCGATGTCGAAGATTCTCGGTCTGCGGAACGACCTGCCCGGCCTGACCGACCTGTTGCTCGACGAGGATGGATCATTACCGGACGTTCTGTTGCGGGAAAAGGAACAATCCCTGAGCTATCTGGCAGCCGGCGCCATGGTGGCCTCCGCGACGGACCTGTTCGGCGGAGACCGCATGGAGACGCTCGTGGCGGATATGGCCGAGCGGTATGCCGACCGGATCATCATCTTCGATGGCCCGCCTTTGCTGGCCAGCACGGAGCCCGTCGCCCTCGCCGCGCATGTCGGACAGGTCGTCATGGTGGTCGATGCGGAAAAAACTTCGCGCGGTGCCGTCGATTCGGCACTGGATTTGCTTGAGACGGATCAGAACGTCAACCTGGTGCTGAACAAGACAACCGTCGGGAACCGCACCGAGCAATTCGGAAGCTATTATGAAGCATACAATCAAGCCTAGCCGTAAGGCCCCTCGCCTGTCTGCACGCAACAAGCTTCTGGCAGCCGGTAGTGCCGTGGTGATCGCGGCAGTCTCCAGTGCGCTCGTTGCCCAGACCGCCGGAGAGCGCGTCTATTCCGGCGGTTACGCGACCAGCGGAATCCCGGTTACGGACGATGCCTATGGCGACGTGTACCAGAATGGCGCGACCGGCCCCATCGCGCCGGTCGGCGTCGGTGCGGCCACTGCCCGCCCCGGTACCATCCAGCGCAATGCTCCCGTCACGCGGGGTCGCTGGACGACGCAGGTGACGCCCTTCGTCGAAGGATCGGTCAGCTATTCGGACAACGTCAACCTCGCTCCCGACGGGTTCGAGGAAGACGAGACGATCTTCACCGCCACGGCGGGCGTGGACGTAGCCATCCAGAGCGAGCGCCTGTCGGGTCAGGTTTCCTATGCGGCCAGCTACGACCATTATCTGAACGACACCAACGAGGACGGCCTGCGCCACAGCCTCGATACGGGCTGGTCCGCCGCCATCGTGCCGAACCTGCTGTATCTCGATGTCGGAGCGGGTATCTCGGAAGTCTATGTCGATTCCGATGACCGGTTCTCGGGCAACTCGCTCGCCAACCGCGACAACCGCAGCCGTGCCTATTACGGCCTCGTCAGCCCGTCGATCCGCAAGAATATCGGCGGCTGGGCGAATGCCGAGCTGCGCTATACCGGTCGTGGCGAAGCCTATGAAGAAGGCGACGTCGATGGCGGGTTCTCGCATACGGGCCGTGCATCGCTGACCTCCGATCCACGCAAGTTCCGTCGCTTCGGCTGGGCTGCCGTTACCGAATACGAGCGTTTCAACCCCGAGTCGGATGACGAGGATCTGGATCGCTGGACGTCCTATGTCAGTGTCGACGTGCCGGTTTCGCGCACGCTGGCCGTGACCGCGAGTGCCGGGTACGACCATTTCTCGGAAAACGTGAGCGACGATTTCGCGGGGGCCTACGGCAACGTGGGTGTGCGCTATCAGCCCAACCAGCGTCTTTCGAGCCAGGCCTTCGTCGGATATCGCTACGACGGCATGGATTACGGTGCATCGCTGACCTATGCGGCACAGCGCAATCTCGCCCTCTCGCTGGCGGCGCGCCGGGGTGTCCAGTTCTCGAACTACGACAACGACGAAGCCCTTCGCACGGCTCTCAACGGCAATGACGGCGGCCTCGCCGATAGCCTGAACCCGACCTTCGCGGTGCAGGACTCGGATGCGATCGTCGATACGCTCAGCGCCAATGCCGCAGGGTCGCTCGGCAAGACCGGGTGGACGGCCGGGGTCACGGTCCTGCATCGCGACTTCGATGCGGTGTTCGACGACGAGACGGTCGTGTCGGCCAATCTCGGCCTGACCCGCGCCCTGACGAACCGCCTTTCCGCCGAACTGGGCGCCGGCTACAGCAGCTTCACCCAGGACGGCACCGGCGTGAACGATTTCGATACTCTGGCACTTGGTGCCGGGCTGAACTTCCAGCTTACCGAAATTGTCAATGTTTTTGGGCGATACACTTACACGGAACGATTCGCGGATGATTCTGTCGATGAGTTCAAGGAGAACGCCGGGATCGTCGGCGTCACGGCAAGCTTCTGAACGAACGGACCGCATAGCGGTCCAGACCCAAGGGTGACGAGATGTACGAAGAATTCTACGGCCTCACCGCCAATCCTTTCCGCCTGACCCCGGACTCGAAGTTCTTCTATGGGTCCGAGGGACACCGGAAAGCGATGTCGTACCTGAAGTACGGCCTCTATCAGGGCGAAGGCTTCATCGTCATCACCGGTGGGGTCGGTACGGGTAAATCGACCCTCGTGGGTCAGCTCTTCTCCGAACTGGACGGCAACGACATCGTCGCCGCCCAGATCGGGACCACGCAGGTGGACGCGGATGACTGTATCCGCCTCATCTGCAACGCTTTCGAAATCGACGTGGATACCCGCGACAAGGGAGACCTGATCTCCGCCTTCGAGGAATTCCTCATCGAACAGAATCAGATGGGCAAGCGCGTCCTTCTGGTGGTGGACGAGGCACAGAACATGCCTCTCCGCGCGCTGGAGGAGCTGCGGATGCTCTCCAACTTCAATGTGGGCGGACAGCCTCTCTTCCAGAGTTTCCTGCTCGGCCAGCCGCAGTTCCTCCAGACCGTGGCCCACAAGGATCTCGCACAGCTTCAGCAGCGGATCATCGCGTCCTACAAGCTCGCCTCCATGAGCGCGGAGGAGACAGAACAATATATCCGTCACCGTCTGGAAATGGTCGGTTGGCAGAACTATCCCGCCTTCAAGCCGGAAGCGTTCGCACGCATCTACGATAAGACGAAGGGTGTGCCGCGCCTCATCAACACGCTGTCGAACCGCATCATGCTGTTCGCCGCGCTGGAGGAAGCCTCGGAAGTCGACCTCACGATGGTCGAGACGGTCATCGAGGACCAGAAGAACGAGGAAGTAGTCGGCGAGGAAGAGGCCGCGCCCGTTGCAAGCAGTGCCGCACCGGCCTCGGGCGATCGTCTCGCCAAGATCGAACGGGCCGTCACGGTCATCGCCCGCCGCCTCGAGAAGCTGGAAGATCGCGTCACCGAACACGACGAAGCGGTGCACGAGCTGATCGATCTGGCCATGAAAGCCTATGGCGGGGAAGAAGAAGACGTCGCGCAGCTCAAGCAGGCGTGATCGAACTTCGTATCGAACGCTGAAATCAACGATCAGCTTCCCCGGATGCGCTGCGACGTGGAGCGTTGCTGCACTGGTCCGGGGTCAGTCTCCGCTTCGACACACTCCGGACCGGCAAGGCGTCACTTCATGCCGCACAGCATCCGGGGCAACGCACGGGAGTGCAATTGGTGAAAAAAGCCACCACCGTCCTCCCCGGCGCCCTGACCATCGACGTGGAGGAACATTTCCACGTCCATGCGTTCGCCTCCATCATCGACCGTGACGACTGGCCGAAGCACGAAAGCCGGGTCGAGGCGAATACCGACCGCATCCTCCAGATCTTCGCCGATGGTGGCGCGACGGGGACGTTCTTTACCCTCGGCTGCGTTGCGGATCGTCACCCCGCCCTGATCCGCCGGATCGTGGAGGCGGGGCATGAACTGGCCAGCCACGGGCAGGGCCATCATGCCGTGTTCGATCAGGATCGCGCGGCTTTCCTAGAAGACGTGCGCCGCTCGCGCCTGACGCTCGAAGAGGTAGGCGGTGCCGCCGTTCGCGGCTATCGCGCCGCCAGTTTCTCCATCGATGCGCGCAGCCCCTGGGCCTATGAGGCGCTGGCGGAGGCAGGGTACGGGTATTCGTCGAGTTCGCATCCGATAACGCACGATCTCTACGGCGACCCGGACGCACCGCGCCATCCGTTTCGCGAGCCGAGCGCCGGGATGCTGGAAATTCCGGTCACGACGCTGCTGTGGCGCGGGAGGCGGATACCGGCGGGGGGCGGCGGATTCTTCCGCATGTTCCCGCTGAGGCTGGTGCGCGCGAACATGGCGCGGATGCGGGCCGAAGGGGTGCCGCCGAATTTCTATCTGCATCCATGGGAAATCGACCCCGGCCAACCCCGCATTAAGGACGCCCCCCTAAAGTCGAGGCTCCGCCACACGATTGGCCTCGGTCGTTGCGAATCGAAATTGCGACGACTTGTTGGCAGTGGCCCCGGCGGGGAACCCTGGACCCGAATGGACGAGGCGTATCATGGATGGCTCGACGATCTTCCCGCAACAGGGAACGCTGACGCCGACGATCACCCCGCTCTCGCCGGGTGACGAGGCGGATTGGGAGGGGTTTCTGGCCTCTCGCGACGACGCGACTCCGTTTCATACCCTCGCATGGCGCGATGCGGTGCGCGTGGGGCTGGGCTATGACACGCCCTACCTGATCGCGCGGATCGAGGGGAATGTGGTCGGCATCCTGCCACTGGTGCATGTGAAGACGCCGCTGTTCGGCAACAACCTGATTTCGACAGGCTTTTCGGTCGGCGGCGGTATTCTCGCGACCGACGAGAATACGGCGACCGCGCTGGCCGATGCGGCCATTGCGATGGGTACGGAGCGCGGGGTCGATTGTCTCGAATTGCGCGGTGAGACGGCGCTGTTCGATGGTTGGCCCACGAAGGCGGAGACCTATGCAGGCTTTCGCGCGCCCATCGCGGCGACCTCCGAAGACCGGCTGAAGGCCATCCCCCGCAAGAAACGCGCGGATGTGCGCAAGGGGATCAAGGCCGATTTCGTGATCGACACCGACGCCCCTGTCGCCGTGTTCCACGATCTCTATGCCCGCAATCTGCACGCGCTGGGGACGCCGATCCTGCCGCTGAAATGGTATGCGGCGCTGAAGACGGCGTTCGGCGATTCCTGCGAGATTTCGACGGTCGGGACCACCGAACACGGGCCGGTCGTGGCGCTGATGACGTTCTGGTATCGCGGCGCGGTCTATCCCTATTACGTCGGGGCCTTGGTCGAGGCCCGCAAGCTGCACGCCTTCGATCATGTCTACTGGGATCTCATGGAGCGGGCGGGCGAGGCCGGGATCGGGATCTTCGATTTCGGGCGTTCCAAGGCCGGGACCGGGTCGTTCGATTACAAGAAATACTGGGGCTTCGAGCCGACGCCGCTGGCGTATCAGTATCATCTGGTCAAGGCGACCGAGATGCCGGACGTGAACCCGAACAACCCCAAATACGCGCGTTTCGTGAAGACGTGGCAGAAATTGCCTTTCGGCGTGACGAAGCGGGTCGGGCCGTTCCTCGCACGGCAATTGGGGTGAGCGGGGTGCGTATAGTCGAGAAGCAAGGCCCGATCTTCGAGGTTATCCATGCTGCGTTCAGGGTTTGGCTGCCCCGGATGCGCTGCAACATTCCATGTTGCTGCGCTGGTCCGGGGTCCGTTCACGGCGGAGAGACCGACCCCGGACCAGCAGCGCAGGACTGCGTCCCGCGCAGCATCCGGGGATGCGAAATCTCAAACATATCGCATTTTGGATGCAAAGCGGAAAGAGCAGCATGAAACCCAAAATCCTGTTCCTCGCCCATCGCATTCCCTATCCGCCCCACAAGGGCGAGAAGTTGCGGGCGTATCATCTCATCAAGGGGCTGGCCGAGAAGTACGACGTCTTCCTCGGGGCGCCGGTGGATGACCCGGATGACTGGCAGCACCGCAATGCGCTGGACGATCTCTGCGTCGAAACCTGTATCGCGGACGGACGCGGGCGCTCGCGGCAGCGGGCGGCGGTCGAGGCAGTGGCGCGGAGGGAGCCGGTGTCGTTTGCCTATTTCCGGCACAAGGCGATGACCGAGTGGGTCCGCAAGGTGACGCGCGAACATCGCTTCGAGGCGGCGATCCTCTATTCGTCGGGGACGGCCCCGTATCTCGCGGCGATGGAGACGCAGCCCGAACGGCTGATCGTCGATTTCGTGGATGTGGATTCCGAGAAATGGCGCGTCCTCGGCGAGACGCAGGGCGGCGTGATGGGCAAGGTCTATGCCCGCGAAGCCGTGCTGATGCGCGCTGCCGAACGAAAGCTGGCCCAGCGCGCGGATGCGAGCCTGTTCGTCACCGATAACGAAGCCGCCCTCTTCGAGCGCGTGACCGGCGTGACCGAGCGCGTCCATGCCATCGGCAACGGGGTCGAGCTGGAAGGCTGGCAGGATGCGGATGCCCTGCCCTCACCCTATCCCGACGATGGACATGCACGGGTGATCTTTACCGGCGCGATGGATTACGTCCCCAATGTCGATGCGGTGACATGGTTCGCCAACGAAGCGATGCCGCGTCTGCGCGAGGCGGGGCGCAAGGTGACGTTCGTGATTGCCGGCTCGAACCCGACCAAATCAGTGCAGGCCCTCGCGCGCGACGACGTGGAGGTGACGGGGCGGGTGCCGGATATGAAGCCGTATCTGGTCCATGCCGATCTGGCCGTCGCGCCGCTGCAACTGGCGCGGGGCGTGCAGAACAAGGTGCTGGAGGCCATGGCCGCGCGCCTGCCCGTCGTCGTCACGGGCGCGGCGCTCGATGGCATCGGAGCCGTTCATGATGAGTCCGTGAGCGTCGCTGCGACCGGCGCGGAATTTGCGACGGCTATCGCGACCCTGCTCGACGATCCGGCGCGGGCGGCTTCCCTGGCGGGAGCGGCACGCAAACTGATCGAGAATGATTATAGCTGGGCGGCACGGATCGAGGCACTTGAGCGGGTCATCGCCGGTGCAGGGTCCACCGCCACATCGCGGAGCGCCGCATGACCACGACCGACTATTCCGAGATTTCCGCCCCCGGACAGGCCCTCACCGGCCCGTTCATGCGCCTTGCCGTCATGGTGGTCGTTCTGTGCGTGGCCCAGTACGAGACGCTGGCGAGCATGATCGATATCTGGTGGCATACCACGACCTACAACCATGGCTTCCTCGTCGCACCGATGAGTGCCTATCTGGTCTGGCGGCGGCGCGAGGAAGTGGCGACGCTGATGCTCGCGCCTGCCCTCGGCGCGCTGGTGCCGCTGGCCGGGTTCGCGACCATCTGGTTCACGGGCGAGATCGCGGGAGTGAACCTGCTGCGCCATGCGGGCTTCGTCGGGGCGTTGATGGCGCTGATACCGCTATGTCTGGGGTGGGATTTCGCGCGGCGGTTCCGGTTTCCGATCCTGTTTCTGGCCTTCATGGTGCCGTTTGGCGATTTCGCGATCCCGGCGCTTCAGGAACTGACGGCGGACGTGTCCGTCTGGTTCCTGCAATTGAGCGGATTGTCGGTCTATCGCGAAGGTCTGATGATCGAGCTGTCTTCGGGCCTCTGGGAAGTGGCCGAAGCCTGTGCGGGTATCCGTTTTCTGATCGCCAATATCTTCGTCGCCTTCGTCTTTGCCTATCTCAGCTATGACAAGTGGTGGAAATGGGCGCTGTTCCTGACGCTGGCCGTCGCCATTCCCGTCTTTGCGAACTGCCTGCGCGCCTATGGCATCATGATGCTGGCACATATGACCGACAATGCGCTCGCGGTGGGCGTGGATCACCTCGTTTATGGCTGGGTGTTCTTCTCGCTCGTGATGCTGCTGATGCTGTGGGTCGGGGGGCTGTTCGCCGACCGTGTCATCGACGATCCCGCGATGCAGCCGGTGGACGAGAGCGCGCCGGTCCAGCGACAGGGCACGTTTGCGGCCCTGATCGCCGGATCGCTGATCCTGACGGGTGGCCCCGCCGTCGCCGCCCTGACCGATCCGGTCGCCGAACCGCTGCCGCAGGAAATCGTGACGCGGATTGCGCCGGAAGGCTGGCGGGTGC
>ENA-ORXM01001986-ORXM01001986.1-marine-metagenome-genome-assembly--contig:-NODE-1986-length-25747-cov-4.118621_pt1 | contig 25747 bp, 19 predicted proteins | sample MGYA00237867_ERZ511480 | MGnify/ENA primary metagenome ERZ511480 (study PRJEB26309, sample SAMN06266103) | marine metagenome | isolation source: Algal blade | place: United Kingdom:Sidmouth, United... | reverse complement strand
GTTATAGGAATGCAGTTTGACAGAGGCTATTTGTCTCCTTACTTTGTAACTAATGCTAATAACATGACTACGGAGTATGAAAATCCTTACATCCTTATTCATGATAAGAAGATAAGCAATATGCAGGATATCGTACCTGTTCTTGAATTGGTAATGAACTCAGGTAGACCATTATTGATTATTGCTGAGGACATCGAATCTCAGGCATTGGGTGTTTTAGTTGTAAATAGATTGAGAGCAAATCTTAAAGTTGTTGCAGTGAAGGCTCCTGGTTTTGGGGATAGAAGAAAAGCAATGCTTGAAGATCTTGCCATCTTGACCGGAGGTACCGTTATCTCTGAAGAACAAGGTTATAAGCTAGAAAATACTACACTTGACTTATTAGGTCAATCAGAAAAGATCACTGTAGACAAAGACAACACTACGGTTGTTAACGGAAAAGGTAAGTCTAAGACCATAACTGCTAGAATCAATCAGATCAAGCAGCAGATCGAAACGACTACGTCTGACTATGACAAAGAAAAACTTCAAGAGAGACTTGCTAAAATGGCTGGTGGAGTTGCTGTCCTTTATGTCGGCGCTGCTACTGAGGTTGAAATGAAGGAAAAGAAAGATCGGGTTGATGATGCGCTTCATGCAACAAGAGCTGCTGTTGAAGAGGGTATAGTTGCAGGTGGTGGTGTTGCTCTAGTTAGAGCAATCAAATCATTGGACAAACTTACTGGTGAAAATGAAGATGAGAACATCGGAATTGCTATCGTAAGAAAAGCACTGGAAGCTCCTTTAAGAACCATTGCTGAAAATGCAGGTGTTGAAGGTTCTGTTATTTTCCAACAGGTATTAAAAGCAAAAGGATCCAATGGTTACAATGCCAAGGATGACAAGTTTGAAGACTTGAAGAAAGCTGGTGTTATTGATCCTACTAAAGTAACTAGAATTGCACTTCAAAATGCTTCTTCTATTGCGGCTATGATCTTAACTACAGAATGTGTTATCAATGATAAGGCAGAAAAAGACGCTGGTGGTCACGGAGGTGGAATGCCAATGGGCGGTGGAATGCCAGGTATGATGTAATTTAAATTATACGTAAATTATAAAATTAGGTCACTTCAGAAATGAGGTGGCCTTTTTTTGGTTAGTCGTAAGTCTGTGGTCTGTGGTCTGTGGTCTGTGGTCTGTATTCTTTTGAATTGAACCTTGAGACTAACGACTAGTCTTCAATAATCTCATAATCAATGTTTTGCTTTCTCAATAAACGGTAAGCTGAGCTGGTTGTTTTTTCTGACACTTCAATTTCAACTGGATCTCCGTCAAGAAGGATTTCCGTCATCTCGAATGCTAGGGATGAATCCATGCCCAAAGCTATTTCTTCAAACATCTTTTTAATCGCACGCTTGTCTGGTTTCGGTGCATCACAAGAAATAAGGTTAATCTTCATCTTTAATTTTTTTCAAATGTAGGTAAAAAATGTTTATCAGTTTATCTGGGTAATTTTGATGATTGGCATGTTTTAGGATTTGATCATTTGTCGCCTTTTATTTCTACAATCATTTCGATCTCAGCGCATATGCCGCCTGGTAGCGCATTGGTACCTACTGCAGCGCGTGCATGTTTACCTTTGTCGCCAAAAACTTCTACCATCAGATCTGAAAAGCCATTGATAACTTTGGGTTGATCCATAAAGTCATCTGTACATTGGACAAACCCAAGGACTTTTACGATTCTTATTACTTTGTTTAGGTCGCCTAATTCATTTTTTAAAACAGAGAGCTGTGCTATGCCTATTTGCCTTGCAGCTTTATAGCCTTGTTCTATACTAAGATCCTCCCCTAGCCGACCGGTGATATTTTTTCCATTATCATCTTTAGGGCCTTTTCCTGCAAGGAAAATCAAATTGCCCGTCCTGACTGCGTTGACGTAATTGGCCACTGGTGGAGATGGAGCTTGAAGTTTTACACCTAAGCTATCTAATTTCATTTCGAAATTTTGCCTTACTCCTACTTCTGTTCTTTGTATAGGAGTACAAGATATTAAAGTAATAATCAAAATGATTGAACACAAATAAAAATTTAGGGATTCCATTAAAATGAGCTATTAATATTATTGGTTATGCTATGACCCAATGGTAAAGTAGTCGTAAAGCTACTATCAAAATGAGTAAGCCAGAAATTCTCCTCACATATTCGGGGTTAAACTTTTTTACGGTCATATTACTTCCGATCTGCCCTCCTATGAATACTGTTGCCATCAACGAAATAATAACAAGTGGCGATGCACCTAAGCTATTTGTAATAAGTTGTCCTGCCAATCCTGCTGCAGAATTTACTAAGATGAATAAGGCAGTGGTGGCTGCAATTACTTTGGGAACATTCCATCTTGTAAGATGTAAAACTGGCGATAAGAAAATGCCTCCTCCTATGCCGACCAAACCTGATAAAAATCCAATTCCTCCGCCAATGAGAGCATTAGACAATTTGGGTAATTTATTGCGCTCCAGGCCGGGACTTTTAAACAACATCAACAACGCCGCAGCAAGTAAAGCGATACCCAAGATGATGAAAAATACTTTTTCATTGATCTTGTACCAACCGCCCAAAAAGGCCATAGGAATACTGCACAATACTAAAGGCCAGACTCGATTTAACTTCAATAGGTCATTCTTTTTAAAAACATATACAGACCCGGTTACCACAACGATGTTACAGATTAATGCTATAATTCGAATGTCTGTGTAATCAATCGGAAAAAGTGCCAGAATGGCCAGATAGCTAGAGCCACCTCCAAAACCTGCAGAAGCGTAAATGATCGATATCAAAAAAAAAATTGGGATCAATAATAATAGATGTTCCTCCATTCGACGTTTAGACAGTTTGCTTAATTCGAGCAATGAAAATTACAATTTATTTCTGAATTTTCTGCTAAACTTGATGTATTCATGGTATCAAATTCTATCAGAACGTAAAATGATTCTTATATTCCAAACGAAAAGAAGTACAACAACAATTAACCAAACATACATCCAAACAGTGGCTGGTATTAAAACGAATAGATCTGCATAAGCAGCCAGATCAGAACTTGGACCAACATTAAAATCTTGTATGATATGCAAGATTGAAGCCAGTCCCAAAAACATCAGAATGATTTGATCAATCTTGGTATATTTTGCAATCAAAAGTAGACCGACGGCGAACACAACCAAGAATCCAATAGCAAACAAGTCTCTGACCCACAACCCAGCGACAAGTATCATTAGAGCTGCAATAACATAAATAGCAGCTTTGGAATACTTTTCTTTTTTTGCTCCTATGTAAAAAAGTAGGTTGCCTAAGATGGCTGAACCTATGTATCCCCCCATTAAAATAATTGCACGATTTCCTCCTCTACTTGCGGTCAATCCTGAAGCATCTTGATTAATATCAAAATTCTCAACAGATCCACCTGTGATAATAGCCCCTAACGCATGTCCAAATTCATGTAGGAAGGTTACAAACAATTTAAGGGGATACATGATCTGGTTGCCTATCTTCCCTCCAAAATAAGTCAAGCCAAAATAAACAGCAAGTATCCCAAGTACTATAAAAAGGGTTTTATTTTTCATCTTGAAACTTTGTGTTTAAGATAAATATAATTTGAAGTTATCTGTAAGAATTAAAGATGTAAGTATGTTTTATATCGATGAATGAAGTGCTTGACCTATTGGATACTTAATTTTGAGTGTCCGAAAGTCTTATCAATAAATAAGACCTTAATAAGGTATTGTCCTGGGATCAAGTCAGAGGTGCCAAACTCGTTTGAATTATTTCCTGAGAATTGCTTTAGTTGTTTCCCTGCATAATCATAAACAATAACTTGATCGATTTCCTCGTCTGCAGGTATAACCAATCTAAAAGTAGCTCCCGCTGAAATAGGATTTTGAATTAGTTTTACTTCTCCATTTCTAGATACTGTTGAGGCAGCGCTTGTCACGCAATTTGAGTCATCAGCTACCCAATTGAAGGCCTCGGTTAGTATATTATTTCTATTTGGAAAATCAATCGTGTGCCCGACTCCTTCCATAAAGTTGGTCTCCAGACAAGCATCTTGATCAGTCAAAGCAGCCACCAATGGGTCAAACCTGACGGTAGGAGAATCATTTGATCCATGGATCAAATAAAATTTTTCCAAAGCAGCATTCTCAAGTACACCATTGATTTGCTGTGTACCATCAACAGCAGCACCAATAACAATAAAACCTTCAAAATTTTCATGATTGGTAAGACCATAGGTATAGGTTGTACGTCCACCCCACGAAAATCCAATTATATATTTTTCATCTTGATCCACATTATACCAAACAGCCATTGAATCCAATAAAGTCGTTGTAAAAGCAACATCAATAGGATCATCAACGGCGCCATCTGGGCCTCCATCTGGGCAAACCAATAGGAGATCATTAGTCTCGGCAAAGGCAATTAAAGTATCTCTCCAAGCTTGTCCATCCCATCTATTGGTATTTAAAGGATGGAAGCCTAACATAAGGGTATTAGGTGTATTGGCATCATAAGAAGAAGGAATATATATAGAATATTTCTTGGCTGGATCTGTTTGAAATGAAAAAGATCCATCAACAGATTCTTGAGCATTTATACTAAAACATGCCAAGCATAAGAACATTAAAAAGTACTGAGTGTATTTCATTTTTTTTTGCAAAGCTAGTCTGAAAAATTTAAATAAATGGTCTAATCTACGACTTATTCTAGATGGTAAGCAAAACTGAGGGGAAATCTTCGAAGTTCTCCATTTTCTAACTGCACCAATAGGTTTGTAAAATAAAGACTAGAATTTTCTTTTATGGTTTTTAATCTCTTTTCTATCTCAAAATCGTTGATATCATCAAATACATATTTTATACTTTTATCATTATCACCCACGATTAGTAACTCTCCTCTAAAAATTTTTAGCAGTTTATTATTGATGCTCAACTGTAAACCCCCTTCACTACAGATGAAGTCTTCTAAACAAATCGTTTCTGCTCCTCTGGTACTCAAATAGCTCTTCCAAATTAGTTCAGGCTTTGAATTTTGAAAGTCAGTAAAATCAGGATATTTGTGTCCACTTTCAAAATGATCTGAAAGCACCTCTACGTGCTTTATATTTTCTTTTTTAACAATGCCCTCATTTTCATTTACGGTCCTTGAGATTGTTTTGAAATTTGGAAAATTCATTATTTGGACATTAGGATTCGTTTTGTATTTTTCAACCATCCATTTATAATCAGGATTCTCCAGATCTAATTTTAAAATTGACTTTCCGTTATAGTCATAAACAAATTGAAAATCAAATTTCTCCTCCAGATTTACAATTCTGTCAAGTCTTTGCTTTGGGATCCACGGACCTTCTGGGTTCTCTAAAACAAAATCAAAAGATTTCACCTTGCCATCTAGATCTTGATCCTCATATTCATTAATGAATAACCTTGCATAAGTGATGACGCCCTCTGACTCCTCCAATAGCTCTTCTATTGATTCCGGATTAAGAGAGCAAACCCCATTAGCACAATCCAACCTTAGCATCATAGGACGGCGAAATGTCGAAAAGTAAATGTAAAAATGAACATCGGTCAATTGAATATTTGACAGCGTTTCCGATGTTACAATAAATTCATCCCCAATTTTGTTCATAAAATCCTGAAGAAGCATATTAGTTGAGCCCCCGTAAACGTTTGGATTTCCCATTAATTTCAGAGGTACAGATTTGTCGTCTCCCCACTTCAATTTGTAATTCGACAATTTAGACTTTTCTTTTTTGTAAATAGGTTCTGCATATTTGAATAAAAGAGAATCAAAGTCAGATTGGATCCCATAGCCTAATATATCAGCTTCAGAATCTGCTCTTTCAATATAAAATTGCATCAGTGCTGATTGCCCTGAATTCGATCTCAAAAAGATGTTTACATGATCTCCTAATTTTGCCGCGGATATCAATTTATCCAAACAATAAATCCAAGCTTTATCTTTTTTACATGATTTTACTTCCATATCATTTGTTATAACAAGATCTGCTTGATCCACAATTTCCTTTTTACCGTTTCTAATGAGGTAGATATCTTCTGATGTTATTTTTAATAATTTTTCTCTAGTAATGATCTGTTCAGAATAAAATTTCTTCGTTTTGTCAGAACTTAAATCTGTTGCTTTGAATTTTGAATTTCCCCAATCGATGTAAATTTCCTTTGCCAATTCTTTTACTTCATCAAGGTCTTCTTCTATTGTTATGTAAATAGTCAAATTTTCTTCAATCTCATCTGCTTTGAAGTTCCTTAAAATCACCACGTTATTGGGATGAATAATATTTTGGAATTTTGTTATGTACTCTGTTCCTTTATAAAGCTTTGGATCTTTTAAAGAACATGTCACATTTTCGAAGATTAATTGTTCTTGGTCTTCTTGTTTTAAAATGTCAAAAGAGAAATTCCAAATAACACCATCTGTAGATGAAGTAAGCACGGGTTCAAATGGAAGGCATTCTAAAAATTCTGTTTTTCGCATATTCATAAACAGCTCATAATCTTTTTCTTCAGATGCTTTTGTTATAACTGTATCAATATGTTTCCAATTAAATTGAAACCTCTTCTTTGGTTGTAATATTTTGTCTTCTGTAATAGCAATCTCAAGATCTATATGCTCTTTTATTTCATTGAAAAAAACAAAATCACTTAGATGAATTGTAGATCCTATTGTTTTTTGCTTAATATCAGCCATCGCCTCTTTTTTCCCAAGAAAGGAATTCAACTTGATCTCTCTTGAATAAAATTTACCTAGATCAACTCCAGAAATAAAAGCATCAAATTCATTTTCAAGTTTTACTTGAACAGAAAACTCATCTACGATAGAATCCCCTTTATTAAGCATTAAATTTGGTGCTTGGCCCATCGCATCATACCAAGTTGAATAAGGAACACTGGATTTTGCCTTAAAATTTCCTTTTTCATCTTGTTTTATCGATAGAGCTATGTTGCCCCAACTAAAAAAGTAAGTAGAAGGAGCATACCTATATTTCGAACATACTAAATTGGATGGCTCTATTTGAAAAGTGCTTTGAATCAAAGCGGGATTTTCTAAGTTTAAAAAACGATCAGAACCAAAAGTAAATATGGTGAAATATTTATCTTTTTCATTATCAGTTAAAAAGAGATAAACCGAAGCTGATTTGCCAGAAAAGGACAAATTTTTAAGATTACTATATAATTCGTTTTTATCACCTTTGTATTTATAGGAAATATCCTCTGAATCTTTTATTATCATTAATAGACTATCAAAATTAACATCCACATTGGCATTTTTTTGCAGTCTTGCGAATTCACTTTCCCATGCGTTTAGGGAACCAAAGTGCGGCACTAAATAAGGAGAACTAATGGAGCCAATTTTATTAAGGCATAATTTGCTGACTTTTTCCTTTGCCTTATTACATGAGTTAGCCTGAACAAAATTCAAATTTATATCATCAGGATAGAATTTTTGAGAAATTGCTTCAGTAAAACTAAAGTTATAGTCAGATTTTAAGCTCATACAGGCAAATTCCCAAACATCATCGAGTGATTTTCTTTTGAAGTGTACACTAGAAGCATTTTTGAGCGAGTCTTGCAAAAATGCCTGATTTGTAAGGTCAAAATTTCTTAAAAGGCTAAAATGTCCATCATTGTAAGTAATAAAACAAGAAAGAATTTTTGATTTATTGGAATTTGTCACTAACTGTAACAAATCTTTTCCTAAGTCTTTATTTAAACTAAGTTGGTTTTCAATGATCAATTCACCATCCAATACAGTAGACCATTTTAAGTCTAACAAGTTGATATTCTGAATATTGCGAGGATTAAAAGAATAAAAAAGACAACAACTAATAAAGAAAACAGTAAAAATAACCCAGCCTATTAAATTAATAGGTCTCAATTTTGAGAACAAACCTTTCGAGAGAGTTGCAATCATTTTTATTTTTGACTGTGATGTGAATGTGATATTTATAAAAATAAGTGGAATTGAATGAATTCTATGTTAATGAATTCTAAACAAAGTCATATTAACAATTTTTAACATTTTTGTTGCAATATTTTAAATAAAGTACTCAATTTAGTTACTTTTGTTGATCATTGATCGTCTTACTTTACAATTTCCATAACATATCACCGAATAATAAAATTTGATCAACAGATAATGACTCAAACTAATTTTAAAATACAACTTTTTAATCACTTATTAACTTAATAACTAGTAACAATATGGATTATCTTAACCAAGCTTTAGAAGGCTTATCGTCTACGATGGGAACGAAACTACCTGGTATCGTTGGAGCAATTGTAGTTTTAATAATCGGATGGATTATTGCAAAGGCCCTTAGCGGAGCAACAAGAAAAGTACTAAACAGTACAGATTTAGATAACAGAATTTTTAAAAGTGCACCAGGAAGCACAAGTATCGAAAAACTTATCTCTAAGATAGTTTACTATGTAGTGATGCTGATCGTTCTTCTTATTGTATTAGACATGTTAGGAGTACAATCAGTTTTAGACCCACTTAAAGATATGGTCAACACATTCTTATCTGCAGTACCTAATTTAATTAAAGCAGGTATTATCGGATTTGCTGGTTACATGATCGCAACTATAGCTTCAGAAATTGTTGGAGCAGCAGGAGGTGGTTTAGAGAATTATTCAACAAAACTAGGCCTTTCTTCAGACATGGACCTTTCAGGGTTATTGAAGAAGTTAGTTTTTGTTATTCTTTTTGTTCCTTTATTAATTTTAGCAATAGATGAATTAGGGATGGAGGCAATTTCAGGCCCTCTAAAAGGAATGCTAAACACTATGATGAGTGCAATTCCTAAATTATTGACCGCAGCAATCATATTAGGTGTTTTCTACTATGGTGGAAAATTTGTTACAGGTATTTTGCGAGATATTTTAAACAACCTAGGTATTAATAGCATGGGTGAGAAAATGGGTATTTCAAACATCACAGGAAATACAAACTTGTCTTCTTTGGCAGCAAATTTAGTTTTTGCTTTCTTGATGGTTACAGGTGTTATTTCAGCAGTTGAAATCCTTGAATTTGGTCAATTATCTGTAATATTGAACAATCTTCTTCAGATGTCAGGTCAAATCATATTTGGATTGGTTATCTTGGCAGCTGGTAACTGGATATCAACAATGGCAACGGGTGCTGTTACTGATTCAAGTTTAAAGCCTTTTGTTAGAGTTGCTACAATGGCATTATTCTTAGCAATTGCACTAAGAACAATGGGTATTGCAAACGATATTGTAAACCTTGCTTTTGGATTAACTTTGGGTGCTGTTGCTGTAGCAGTTGCATTATCTTTCGGTTTAGGTGGAAGAGAAGCTGCTGGAAAGCAAATGGAGCATATCCTTAGCAAATTCAGAAAGAACTAATAACTAGACAACCGAATTCTTTACACGTTGTTCTACAAAAAAACCTCTCACTTACTAAGTGAGAGGTTTTTTTTTGGCAGTTGCTAGTAGAAGAAATAATGTCCGAACACGAAAACGATATAATAATAGCTTGCAGAAAATGATTATAAAGAACTACGGAATACCTTTATTTTCTGTCAAAAGTCAATCTTTGACCTCGTTTAGATTCATCAAAAACACCATTGTTGTATACATGATGACCAGAAACAAAAGTGGACAAAACCTTACCTTTAAAGGTAGTTCCCTCCAAGGGAGACCAACCGCATTTGTAGAGTATGTTGTTTTTTTCAACAAGGTGTGATGCATTGGGATCAACGATGACCACGTCCGCTATTTTACCTTCATCAAGAAATCCTCTATCATTTATTTGAAAACAAATCGCTGGACCATGGCACATCTTTTCTACGATGCGCTCTATAGAAATAAGCCCTTTATGATAAAAACTAAGCATAACGTTGAGAGCATGTTGAACCAAAGGAAGGCCAGATGGCGCATTTCCATAAAGACCATTTTTCTCCTCCATTGTATGGGGAGCGTGATCAGTAGCAATGATGTCTAATCTATTGTCAAGGAGTGCAGGTAGCAAGGCTTCTTGATGTTCAATAGATTTTATAGCCGGATTGCACTTTATCTTAGAACCTAATTTATCGTACTGAGAAGCATTAAAATAAAGATGGTGTACGCACACTTCAGAAGTTATTCTTTTTTCTTTTAAAGGAATGGTGTTATCAAACAAAGCCAACTCATCTTTTGTAGAAATGTGTAAAATATGGAGTCTACTGTTATGTTTTTTTGCAAGATCTATGGCCAAGGTAGAGGACTTTAGACAGCCTTCAACATTTCTTATCAATGGGTGGGCCGACATTGGGATATTTTCTCCATACTTCTCACTAAAAACCTTAAAGTTGTTTCTAATGGTCTCCTCATCCTCGCAATGTGTGGCAATTAATACTGGAAGCTTTGAAAAAATATTATTTAAAGTCGTCTCATTGTCGACAAGCATATTACCAGTGCTTGATCCCATGAAGATCTTCACCCCACATATATGTTTTCCATCCGTTTTGAGGACTTCTTCTATATTATCATTTGAGGCACCCATAAAAAAGGAGTAGTTGGCAAGAGAATACTTTCTTGCGATCTCATATTTTTCTTCAAGTAAATCTATAGTGAGCGCCGCTGGCTTGGTATTGGGCATCTCCATAAAAGTAGTGGTTCCACCAGCAACTGCAGCTTTTGCTTCTGAATAAATATTAGCTTTATGTGTAAATCCAGGTTCTCTAAAATGTACTTGGTCATCTATTATACCGGGCATAACAAAGCAACCCGCCGCATCGATTTCTTTAGCACCTTCTGAAGTGATGACTTTGTCAATTTTGGCGATTTTGTCATCTACTATTAGAAGGTCACCTTCTAAGATGGTTCCTCGATTAACAATTTTGCCATTCTTTATTATGTATTTACCCATAGTTGATTTGCTAGATAGCAAAGTAAAGCATATGAATAATTAAATTCAAATTTACGTGATTTTTTTTAGTTTTGTTCTGTGTAACTATTAATAAAATTTAGAACATTGAGCAACGAATATTTACTAAACAAAAAAATTGGAATATTAGGGGGCGGGCAATTAGGCAAAATGCTATGTCTCGAGGCAGCAAGATTAGATCTTGATATATCTATTCTGGATAAAGAACCCACCTTTCCTGCTGCAAAACTCTGCCAACGATTTGTAAAAGGAGATTTTAAGGATTATGATGATGTCATGGCCTTTGGCAAAACGGTAGATATATTGACCATCGAAATTGAAAGTGTCAACATCCAGGCATTAAAAGATCTTGCAAAACAAGGAAAGATAGTACATCCAGATCCTTATCAATTGGAGATCATAAAAGATAAAAAACTCCAGAAAGAGTTTTATATCAAAAATCAATTTCCTTGTACCAATTTCAAAGCATATAAAAATAGTGAAGAAGTCAAAGCAGCCCATCAAGAAGGAGCTTTTGAGATTCCTTTTGTTCAAAAGGCTAGAAAAGATGGTTACGATGGACGTGGTGTGCAAGTGGTAAGGTCAGAGCAAGACCTAGAACTACTTTTGGATACACCTTGTATTATAGAGCCTATGGTTGATATTGCAAAGGAAATTGCAGTTATTGTAGCGCGCAATGATAAAGATGATGTTAAGACCTTTCCAGCTGTAGAAATGGAATTTAATCCAACTGCGAATTTGGTGGAATATCTATTTTGTCCTTCTTATTTGGATGATATTCAAGAGGCTGTTGCCCAAAAACTTGCTAAAGATATCATTAGGTCTTTTGACATTTGTGGATTGTTGGCAGTAGAGATGTTTCTTACAAATTCTGGAAAACTATTGATCAATGAGGTAGCTCCTAGGCCGCATAATTCTGGACACCATACTATTGATAGCTCTGCGACTTCTCAATTTGAACAGCATCTTCGAGCAATACTAAATATGCCTTTAGGCTCAACAAAAACGCTATCTCCATCTGTAATGGTTAATCTTCTTGGTGAGGAAAATGAGCAGGGACCAGTAAAATATTGTAATATTGATAAAGTAATGGAGCTGTCTGGTGTGCATTTGATGTTATATGGCAAAAAAACTACTCGACCATATAGAAAGATGGGGCATGCAACTGTAGTAGCAAGAGATTTGGATACAGCACGAGATAAAGCAGAACAAATAAAATCATTGTTAAAAATAAAAAGCTTCTAGATATGTCAAAAGTGATGGTGAGTATCATAATGGGATCAGATTCAGATCTGCCAATAATGCGTCAAGCGGCTGATTATCTAGAATCCCAGGAGATTGCTTTTGAATTAGAAATCGTTTCTGCACACAGAACTCCTGAGAAAATGTTGCGCTTTTCAAAAGCAGCACATTCTCGCGGAATCAAAGTTATCATAGCTGGTGCAGGAGGCGCAGCACATTTGCCTGGTATGGTTGCTTCATTGTCTCCTCTTCCGGTTATTGGTGTTCCCATAAAATCTTCTAATTCCATAGATGGTTGGGACTCGGTGTTGTCAATCCTACAGATGCCAAATGGGGTACCTGTAGCAACAGTTGCTCTAAATGCAGCAAAGAATGCGGGGATATTAGCACATCAAATCTTGGCAACTTCCAATGAAAGTCTTCAAAACAAAATGATTGCTTATAAGGAAGGACTAGCGACCAATGTCTTGGATAGAGATAAGAAAGTCCAAGAAATCGGATATAAAAACTATATAAAGTAATATCCTTAAAAAGACCTTTTTATTCGCTTGAATTAAAACATAACACTAAATTCAGATGTTTTTCTAACATAAAAACTTTGTAACATGCGAGTATCTTTCTTGAGTACCCTTTTGATTATTGGCCTGTTGTCTGCTTGTAAGAATACACCAGCAGAAACGACAAATACCGTTAATCAAACCATAGATTCCAAGTTGAACAGTAGGAATTTAATTCCTACGAAGCAAGGTCTAGACATCAAAGTGCATGATGAAAATACAAAAGTTGAACAAAATTCAACAATTCCAAATACATCAGAAGCTAAAGGAGAAAACATAGAGCTAATTGAGAAAGAAGCAAAAAAAGATGTACCAGTAGTCTCTTCTAAAAAAGAAAAAGTTGAAAAAAAATCAACCCAAAAACTTTCAAGTGTAACTAAACTTGAAGAAGCTATAAAAGAAGTCGAGATCAAAGTGAAAGAAGAAGAAAAAGCTGAAGAAGAACCTCCTGCAATAGTGAAGGAAGCGAAAAAAGTGGAAGCTTTTTCTCATGAGGTATGGGACGAATTACTTGAAGCTAATGTCTCTAGCACTGGAAAAGTTAACTATCAAGGTATTAAGAAAAGTGAAACTAAATTAGACGCCTATATAAAAATGCTGTCTGCAAATACTCCACAATCTGGTTGGGATCGTGAGAAAGAGATGTCATTTTGGATCAATGCATACAACGCAGGTACTGTCAAAATGATACTAAATAATTATCCGCTAAAAAGTATAATGGATCTTCACGGAGGAAAGCCTTGGGATGTAAAATGGCTAGAACTGGGTGAAAAGAAATATTCTTTAAATGAAATAGAGCATGACATTCTAAGACCAAAATTCAAAGATGCTAGAATACACTTCGCTGTAAACTGTGCCGCAAAATCTTGCCCTGCACTATTAAACAAAGCTTGGACACCTGATAATCTTGAATCCAATTTTGAAAAACAAACAAAAGCTTACATAAATAACTCCGCTTTTAATACTATCTCAGAAAACAGTATTCAAATCTCTAAAATTTTCGATTGGTATGCTTCAGACTTCGGAGATATAATTACTTTTTTCAACAAGTATTCAAATGTGAAAATTTCTCCTAGTGCAAAGGTCAGTTATAAAGAATATGATTGGAGATTAAATAATTAATTTTAGTTGTTATTTGTTATTTGCACGGATGCCCTGGGAATTATTAATTAATAAAAGCAAAATGACAGCATGAATTGATTGGAAATCATGCGGTCCTTTTGCTTTCATATAGATGTAGTAAATTATCTATTTTATTAATTCGTATTTATATTGAACCATCTCGATGACAGGAGTTTGAGTTTCTGGGTCGACATTTTTTAGGAAGATGTCAATATCGATGGTTTCAGATTCCTCCTTTTCTGTACTATTAAAAACAACATCTATAGTTCCTGTTTCTCCAGGTTTAACAGGCAATCTTGGATAATCTGTTGTAGTGCAATCACAAGCAGATATCAGTTCTATCTCAATGGGTTCATTGCCTGTATTTGTAAATTGGAATGAAGTTTCTTTTACCTCTCCTTTTTTGACTTTGCCTAAATCGATCATTTTTACATCCCAAGTTACCAACTGATTTTTTTCATTAGAGCTATCATGCTGAGCTATAAGGGCTGAGGATAACACGACGAGCGTAATAACGGTAAATATGATTCTCATTGTAAGTTATTTATTTTGTTCTTTTAATTTGTCATTAGCAATGATCTCTTCAAGCACCTCACCCAATTGATCCGCTCCTACCCTTTTCATGATGATCTCTTTCTTATGGTCAAGGATGTACAGCTGGGGTGTAGATTTCACATTGTAAAGTACGTTGTATTTTGATCTAAAATATGGATCATTGAGGTTTAGCCATTCCAACATTCCAGGTTCTTCGTTCTTAATATATTCTGCACAAGTTGGTGTGTCTTTATACGTTCTATGGCAGATCGCATACATTGCCACACCTTTGTCCTTGTACTTATCATAGACCTCGATCATTTTAGGCATTGCCTTTTTACAGTGCCCACAATCAGGTGACCATATGTATACAATGGTATAGAGACTGTCAATATCATATAGGGCTACTTTCTCTTTTAGCTTGAATCTCTTGTGCTCATTTTCTTCTTTCATGACAGCCAATGTACTATCGATGTCCAATTCAGGAATACTTATTTCTGGAGCTTGTTTTCCAATTAAAATAGGCTCCAATTTTTCAGCATCATCAATGATCTTGGCAAGTTGTTCTTCATCCGTCCAAGGTGCTTTTCCTTTTTTATAGTAATTTTTAACCAAGTGTACATACACCTTATCCATTCCTACGATCTTAGACTTTGCATATTCACTCAAATACTTTATTAGTAAGTATTTATAAGTTTCCTCATTAGGCTCTGCCAATTTTAGAACCCGATCTAAAGAAATGGCTATAGAGTCAGGATGCTTTGGAGTCAGATTTTTGAAGTAACCGTCTATTTTCTTTTGAAGAACAGAAGATCGGAGCAAGCAGGGATCAGAAAGATCGATATTATCAAACCAATGTTTTTTTATGTAGTAGTACCTATTTTTTTTGCTTTCTTCATCTGTTCCAAATTCAGGAACATCGATTTCCATGCTAGCTTTGATTATTCTAGATGTCAATCCGTCTGATTTACTAATAATTCCTTTTTGATAGGCAACCACATCAGTGTTGATGTCCTTCAAACTTTGTTCTAAGGCAGCGCTGTCCTCTTTTTTATCTTTGGCAGTTTTTATCTTTTCATTTATTTCTTGCGCCTTGGGACCTTGTAAGGAAAGAAAATTCATGTATTCATAAAACAGTTTGTTCTCTTTGGAATCTTTGACTTTCATTGCTTTGACTGGATTTAAAGCGTCTGTTTTGACAGAAAAATGTTGCTCGTTGTCATCAATGAGAAGTTGAAAATAATTGTTGTCTGGTGGCATAATGACCAAATATATTCCGCAATCAAGAGATTCGTCTCCCTTGAATACAAATTCCTTGGTTGTAGGATCTATGGCGACTGTGTCTTTGATGTATTGTTTCGACCCAAAATGATAGCCAAAAAACAGTGTATCAGAATTAAAATTCTCTAGATTAACTTTTATCTCGTATCCATCCTTTTGGGCCTTTAAAGGCGCTAAAGGGCTGAATATCAGTAATGCAAAGGATATTGCAGTAGGTAGAATATATTTCATAGATTCAAATTACCGTGTAATTACATGTAAATTTCATAAAATCCCTCTTATTTACAATTTGTCAATACATTTTTAGAAAAAGTTAACAAATGTAATAAAAAGAAAAAGCGTCCTAATTCTTAAATTAAGACGCTTTCAGAATTGATATTGTTGCTTAAGGAAAACTTAAAATTTATTACAAAATTTTAGTTCGATCCCTTTATTTGCTCTTGTTTTTTCTGTAACTCTTCCTCTGCTAATTTGATCTTATCTTGGAGTTGTCTAAGTTGCTCATCCGCATCAAGTGCTTCTTGCTTCTTCTGTTCCAATTTTGTCACTTCTTCAGCAATCTTAGTTGCAGTTTCCTCTTTGACTTTATTGATCTGTTCTTTAGATTGCTGCTTAGCGTCATAGATAGCATCTGAAGCTTCTTTTTGTGCTGCTGTTATCTCGTTTAGAGATTGTGTTCTAGCTTCTTCAGCCTCGGTTCTATACCGCTCTTTTTCCTCTTGTGTCTGATCTCTTACTGATTTTCTTTCTTTTTCGTTTTCTTCTCTAAATTGGGCAATTTCCTCTCTTCCAGCTTTTTCAGCCTCAGCTACTTCCTCAGAAATTCTTTGCTTTTCTACTTCAATTTTTTCATTTGCTTCTGCGATGACTTTAGCAGCTTCTTGTTTTGTTGCTGCAACTTCATTGGCAGTCTGTTCTTTTAATGAAGCTATTTCATCTGCAGACTCTTCTTGAACTTTTAGAACCTCCAATGCTGATTCTTCTTTTGCTTTTGCAGATTGTTCTCTGATTAGTTTGATCTCTTCTGCTGTCAGCTGCTTAATGTTTGCAATTTCAATTGCAGCGTTTTCTTTAGATGTTATGATTTCGTTTGCAATTTTTTCTCTTTCTGCAGCTGCTGTCTCTTGAATTTTTTGAACTTCATCTGCTTCTTTTTTCTTTATTTCAGCCACAGCGACAACAGATTTTCTTTTCTCTTCGGCCATTTTTATGGCATTTTCTTCCATTGCTCGCGCTTGTTGTTCTTGGATAGCCGCAATTTCAATTGCGGCCTCTTCTTGTGTTTTAGCTATGGCAGAGGCAGCTTTTTGTTTTGCGTCCATGACATCAGAAGAAGTTGCGTTCACCATCTCCTTTTCCTTGGCTTTAGCCTCAGCGATCTTTGCTGCAACTTGTTTTTGAATCTCAGTTATTCTATCAGTAGCCAGTGCTTGAGATTTTGCTACCTCTTCTGCATAAGTTGTTTTTGCTTCGTCTGCGTTTTGATTTGCCTCTAATATAAGTGAAGCAGCTTGTTCTTTAGAATTAGCAATTTCAGAACTAGCGCGCTGTTTTGCTGCAACCACTTCTTCTGCTGACATTGCCTTTACGGTGGTTTCTTTTTCCTTTGCTTCTTTAACAGCTAACGCAAGCTCTTCTTCAATCCTTGATATTTCAGCAGCGGCTTTGTTTCTTGCTGCTAGAACTTCTTCTGCGATCTTAGCTTTTTGCTCATCTGCTTTTGCTTTAGCTTCTGCAACTTTGGTTGTTTCTTCTTTATTTATCTCTTGGATTGTTTGGGATGCCTTTGTTTTAGCTTCTTGTACTTCTTTGGCAGCTTGATCTTTTTCGGTCTCAACAGCCAACCTAGTGCTTGCAACTTCTTCTGAAGCTTTTTGTCGAGCTTCTGCAACCTTAGTTGCTTCAGCTTCTTTTTCTTTAGCAGCAGCTTCCTTAAGATCTGCTATTTCAGAGGCTTGAGCTTCTTGAATCAGAGCCTTTTCTTCGGCGCCTTTTCTTCTAGATTCGGCTACTCCAAAAGCAACTTCTTGCTTTTCTAACACACCTTTTTCTCTTATCCTTGCAATCTCCTCAGCCGTTTGCTCTTTCACCTCTAATATCTGCTCGGAAGCAGTCTTCTTCGTATTGATGACATCCTCAGTTGTCTTATTTTTTTCAGTTTTAGCGGTCTCTCTAGCTTCAGCGATGACCTTTTGCGTTTCTTCTCTAATTCTCAATAACTCTGCAGTGGAGTTTTCGCGAGCAGAGGCAACTTCATCAGCATATTCTAATTTTGCTAATTCAAGTTTTTCCTTAATTCTATTAATTTCTTCTGAAGCTTTATTTCTTGCTGCTGCCACTTCTTCCGCAGATTCTACTTGAGCTTGTTGTATGGCTTCATTGGCTCTTTGCTTTGCTTCAACAACATTTGTGTTTATCTTTTCAATAGCTACGTTTGCGTTCTCCTTAGCTTCTGAAACAGAATTGGCAGAGGCAGCAATAGACTTTTCTTGGGCAGCTTGAGCGTTCTTTTTAGCTACAAGAACTTCTTCTGCATACAGCGCTTTTTGTGCTTCTGAAGCAGCTCTAGCCGCTGTTACATCTTCTTGGAAGCCAGCTATTATTTTATCTGCTTTATCTCGTTCTAGCTGAATTTGCTCTCTTAACTTTTCTTTTATAGTTGACAATTCTTTTCTCAAACTTGCTAATTCTTCATCATTGAGCAGGCTTATATCTGCGACTTTTCTTACTCCTGAAGCTGTTGAGCTGACAGAAGATCCTTTGGTGGGAGATCCACTGGAGTTTGGACTAAAATCATTGCCTGAAAGTACCACATTTTTTACTTGTGATTTATCTAGTGATGTTGAAAAGCATTTAGCACTTTGGGTAAACTCTGCTTGACGGTTTGAATTTACAGTAAACTTTCTCATCTGGTTACTGATGTTATTTTTAATGTAAATGGTGGTGATAGTCGCCGATGAGAACCAATCTATAGCGGCAAGGTCTAATTGCAAAATGTTTTCATGAACAGGATTCCCTGAGGAGCGATTTACCTCGCCCATTTCCACAAAACGATAACTCTTTCTTGTATTTTTACTATCTGTGAAAATAATTTCGTCATCCTGATTAAATTCTACACCATTTCTAGAGTAGACTTTTGCAGTTACACCCTCTTCATTGTTAATAAACTCCATTCTATAGGTGTAATTTCCTCTGACTACAATTGTAAAGGATTTGGTCCTAAGCAGATGAATTCCTGAGACTTTTTTGTTTTCAACTATAACAGAACCACAGTTTTGAGCCTCCATATTTGGAGTTACAAACATAGTGATCAAACAAATAGAAAAGAGAAATCGGTACATATACAGATATTTAGATGGCTTTCGTGCTTTAAGATAAAATAATTGCTTGCAATTAATAGATTTAACAGTATAATTCTACAGAAAAGATGCCAGATAATTTAAAGTTTTGATGGATACCAGTCAAGTTAAAATTCTTAAAATCACTAGATTATAGAGATTTTAGTGAATTAAGATCAAGATCATCAATTTGCTTTTTCAGAAGCAAGTAAGTAAAGAACAGCCATTCTAATGGCAACACCATTTTCTACCTGATCAAGAATGATGGCGTGTTCGGAATCTGCCACCTCACTACTTATTTCTACTCCTCTATTCATTGGACCAGGATGCATGATGATGATCTCCTTATCCAATTGCTCCAGGTGCTCCCGATGGACTCCAAAGTGAAGGGCATACTCTCTCAGTGAAGGAATGTATTTTATATCTTGCCTTTCTAGTTGAATTCTCAGGACATTTGCCACGTCGCACCACTTCAATGTATCAGCGATGTTATAACTTACCTCAACTCCAAGTTTTGCGATGTATTTTGGAATCAAGGTAGGCGGGCCGCAAACGCGGACTCTTGCTCCTAGTTTTTGCAAACAAAAAATATTGCTTAGGGCTACTCGCGAATGTAGAATGTCGCCAATGATGGCAACCTTCTTCCCTTTTAAGCTCCCAAGCCTTTCTCTTATTGAAAATGCATCTAATAACGCTTGTGTCGGATGTTCATGGGTCCCATCACCAGCATTTATGATGTTGGCCTTTATATGTTTTGAAAGGAAGACCGGTGCCCCAGGTGCTGGATGTCTCATTACAACCATGTCTACTTTCATGGAAAGTATGTTATTTACGGTGTCAAGAAGTGTTTCTCCTTTTCCTACTGAAGATCCTGATGCTGAAAAATTCACAACGTCGGCTGAAAGTCTTTTTTCAGCAAGTTCAAAAGAAATCTTTGTACGGGTAGAGTTTTCAAAAAATAAATTAGCAACGGTCACATCTCTTAAAGAAGGTACTTTCTTGATTGGTCTATTAATGACTTGTTTGAAATTGTCGGCAGTTTCAAATATCAAGTTGATATCCTCTTCTGTCAAGTTTTTAATTCCTAAAAGATGTCGACTACTCAAAGACGCTCCACTCATTTTCTACTGGCTTCTTCTTTATTTGCAAATAACAATACATTATTAATTCCATCCAGTTCAGCCCAATTAACTTTAACATAGGCTTCATTTAAAGCATCAACAGTCATTCCAACATAATCAGACTTGATTGGCAAATGTCTATTAAATCTTCTATCAATTAAAGAGAGTAATTCTACTCTTTTGGGTCTACCAAAATCTTGTAAGGCAGTAAGGGCTGCTTGAACAGTCCTTCCAGTGTATAATACATCATCAATTAAAATGACAATCTTATTTTCAACCAAAAAATCAATTTCAGTACTAGATGCTTTGAGTGGTGTATCTCTTTTGCGGAAATCATCTCGGTAGAAAGTAATATCCAATTTACCGTAATGGATCTCATCAAAAGCAGATATTTCGGTGAGACCAGCATAAATTCTGTCTGCCAAATGGATACCTCTGGGCTGGATACCTATTAGACAGATATCGTCATGATCATCGTGACTTTCTATAATATTGTAGCAAAGCCTTTTGATCGTTAGGTCTATCCTTTCAGATTCTAATATAATTCGACCTTTTTTCATCTTAGCCATAAAAGTAATAAAGAAAAAGTAATATCATTGATGTATAGGAACTTTTACGGGATTTCTATCACAATAGATCAATAAACTCTTCATTAATCTCTCTATTTCTTCGTCACCTATAGCCATAACAGACTTTAAGAGCATTTTATCTCCTTGAATCAGTGTCGTCAAATTTTGCTTATTAAAGGGTAAAATTTGTCCTGTTTCAAAGTCTAGTATAAACTTTTTTAACTCTTCTTCTGTGGTTTCTAGTTCAGCAGTTCTAAAAGGAATTCCAGTTCTTGGGTTGAATGCTTGAAAAGTCCTTTGAACCTTTTTGCTTGAGTTGTATTGAAATAGTGAGATGGCTCCTCTTATTTTCAGTATCGAAAAAATAGCCAAGCCGGAATCTGTTTCTTTGAATGTATTGATATATGGCAGCCCACCCAGACTAATTCCCCAAATCTCATTAATATTTAGCTTAGAGCTATCTTTTAATGCTATACCCTCAATATAGGTTGTCGAAGAGATCGGATTTGTAAAAATGTTAGATCTCAAATCATCCCAGAAGTAATCGGGAGAATTTGTTTTGAATGCATTAAAGTTCAAAAACAACCCATCGACGAATCCAAAATTCTTATTCAAATAGCTGCTATCTTGATCATTTTGTGCAAAAATGCAATGAATCAATAAAAAGAAGCAAGTTACGATTGAGTAAAATTTTTTCATTCAAACAAGAATTGCCACAAGTTTAAGAAAAAAGTCCTCCCTTTAAAAATAAAGGAAGGACCAATCCCATTAACCGTCAAACTATTATTCTTTAGTGTTAAAATTTAATTAGTGCGTTTGTTGTTTTTTGTAAGTCCCCTTGAATAATAGAGTAATAGTATAATCCTGGATTGATGATTTGTGTAGCGTCTAATCTGATTTTTTGAGTTCCTTTTTCATAAGTAGCTGTGTTTGATAGGATCAATGTACCATTGTTGGAATGTACTTCGAGCCTTACTTCGGATTTCTTTAACAAGTCAAAATATATTTCTGTGAAATCCACAAATGGATTTGGATGATTATACACTTTCGAATTAAGCGAGATCTCCTGTTCAATTTCTTGGCTTTCTTTAGTATAATGGAGTTTCAAATCTATTATCTCTAAATCAGTGTTGTATAATTCAGAATTAAATTCTCTATTTAGAACACCAACCGATTCTGATAGGTAGGTGTCTTTCTTTACCTTGACATCAATATATATTTCTACATCTTTATTAATTGAATGTGTACTGTAACTAACCCAACTTAAAAATAAGCCCTCATCCGTATTATTAAAGTTGGATTTATCAAAGTTTTGTAGGTTGGAAGAAAGATCTTTCACTTGCAAGTTTTCATCCTCTATTTCAAAAGCAAGTTGAAACCCTTCAATATTTTGAGAATTTTCAAAGGAAATTGGAATTCTAATATTTTCACCCGCTCGAACAAAAGAGTCTTCAATTAAAATCTTACCCTCATCATTATTTCTTCTTCGAGGATTGGCAGAAGCATTGATGTCACCTATCTTGACGCCAGTATATTCAAACCTATTCATAATAGCTCCTGCTTCAAAGACCTCCTCTACATCGATATCAGGAGAAAGTGGATCAGAAAGATCTACGGAATTATTGATTATCTGCCAGGAATTATGGTTTTCAAATCTAGTCGTTTGAAAAAGGATCAGGTTTCTTAATTCTAATAAATCTCTGATGGTAATGGTTCCAGAATTGTTAACATCTGCAGCAATGTATTGGTAAGGACTGCTAAAATTGATCACACCATTGATATGCTTACTAAGAAGCACCAAATCGTAGGTAGAAACCCCATTCAGATGTTTTGTGTCTTTTGTAGTCTGTAAATTATAGCGATCTGCCGTTGGAATATCTGAAATTTGAAACTTTCCATGAATGTCAGAATTTGTCTTAAATGAATTCTCACCTTTTAAATTAACTTTGACAGCTCCAACGGGTTCGCCAAATGAAGTAGTTACCCGTCCTTGAAGATTAATAAAAGAAGGTACTGATCGACAAAAGTCATTTTGATCTTTGATCTCAATTAAGATCGTCTCTTTAACAATTCTTCCAATCTTATCTTCTAATGTTATGGTTATCTCATTATTACCTATGTCATCGCAGTCAAAAACGCTTTTGCTCAATCTTAAATCATACTCATCAGTACAAGTATTGATCAGCAGCGGAAGGTTTACAGCCTCAATGCTTACTTCCTTGTTTGCTTCTAAGTTGAAGGAAGGCTTTGAACCAGAAGCACTCAATTCAGGATGTGGGCAAGAAGCGATGTTTATAGCTGTTTCTAGGATTGACATCCACCCACCATCTTGGGTCCCACTTGGGAGTGCATTCCACCAGCCCCATCCCAGGTATATGATTTTTCCTTTGCCATATTCTAAAATTGATACTGAAGAAAAGTCAGAATTATTTATGTCTGAATAAATTGAAACACTAGAGACTGGCAAACCAGAAGTAATAAAAGCTACGGAATTATTATTAGGTATCTTATCAGGTGAATCTGAGAAACCATACTGATCTCCTTGAGAATCTTTTAAACTGTGGCCAGTTAGGGCAACTTCAGATGTTTGCAAAGAAAAATTGAAGATTCCGTTCAATAGATCCGTAGCATTTTGGGCATTGGCTTCATTAGGTGCAACTACGCCTGAGATTATTAACCCTCCACCGTTGCCAACGAAATTTTTTAAATCTTCCTGTTGCTTTGAGTTTAAATCTAGGAATAAGTTTTTTCTCTCGAGTTCAGGAATTATTAATAGATCTGATTCAATGATATTAGCAGCGGTAAATTCATTGATGAGGTTCATGTTATAACCCAGCATACTTATGGAGGCATACAAATTAGAACCTTCCGCGAAGATATTACCTTCATCAATCTGTATATAATCACTGTGGTAGAAAAGTCCGATTTGTTGTGCGAAAGATTCCGATAGCATAAGTCCTAACCCTAGCCATATAGCGACCAGAATACCAAGGGTACGAATACGTGTTATGCTCACAGTGTTCACCATGGGACAAGTTTTGGATCATTAAGAATATTTGTTTAAGCCTTGTTTTGAAGTGGGAGGAATATTGGGTAGGGAGTAATTACAAGTTAAGCGAATAACCGATCACTTAACATACCCTCATTTGGCTATTTATCAGATGGGAAAAATACTTTATTTGATAAAAGAGAAAAGAAGTGTAGTAAAAAAGATGAAAATAGGAAGGGAGATTCATGAACTTAAAAGACCGGCCACTTAAATAAAGTGAACCGGTCTTTTAGTAGTTGAAAAAGATTTTTTCTAGCTATTATCGAATCTTAGTAAACTTAATAAGATCAACAGATTCTCCATGCGTAATTCTCAAGTAGTATGTACCAGACGGTAGAGTATTAATACTTAAAGGCTCATTCATATAACTATTTGAACTTTGCAATTTGAACTGATTGAATTTCTTTCCTGAAGTTGAAATTACTTCAATGTTGACCTCCGAGTCAATTGCTATGAAACTCTCTAATGTCAAAGTGTTTTTGACTGGGTTAGGGAAGATTTCAAAGTTTTTACCATTGGTTTGAGGTATCATTTCTACCGAAGCAATATCAGAGAAAGAATAAGTACCTAAACCATCAATTATTTTGATTCTATAGTGATTCATTCCTTTTGTAGGATGCATATCGATATAATCGTAAAGATTCAAGTCTTTGCCATTATTGTGGCCATCAATTTCTCCGATAACTTGATAATTGGCACCGTCAGTAGATCTTTCGATATCATATCTTGAATTGTGCTCATCATTGCTTGTGATCCAAGAAAGTCTAACAACTTCTTCATTTCCTGCTCTAACTTGTTCAGCAGTAAAAGTTGCTACAACTAAACAAGAAACAACTTCGATGGTTACGATATTAGATTCAATTACAAATGTTTCACAACACTCTCTTCTAGCGCATCTAGCAAAGAATTTAGTCTGGAAAACAGGACCAGGATTTAACTCTTCAACGTTAGAGTTTGGAATATTTGTCCAAGTAGCAGGATCCGCAGGACCAGGTACATTAGAACAAATCCAAAGGTATTCGATAGGCTTTACACCTCCTCCACCTGCAGGAGAAATTGAACCAATTACATTTGGAGTTTCACCAGGACAAATAGTTTGATCAGGTCCAATCTGACCTCCAAAGTTTACATTAAAGCAACATCTGTAGATACCAGCGTCAAAAGAAAGTTCTTCTTTATCATTACCTAGTCCGTCACCATCAGTATCAATTACATCTCCATCTCCATCGCCATCAGTATCAAGCACTTCAAACTCATGAGATTTCCCATCTTCGTCAACATCTGAATCTGTAACATCAGAAGCACCATCTCTACAAGTATATTCTGTATCGTCGTAGATGATCGTTGCACCAAATAACAAGTACCATTGCCCTGGAGGTACACACTCGAATAAGTATAGTCCATCAGCGTCTGTATTGGTTAAACCATTAGGAGCTTGAAAATCATCTGCGTTTCCACAAATACCATCAGGTCCAGGAGACATTAATCTAACTGGCACACCTTCAACACCATCCTCGAAAGGGTCTTGTTCACAATTTTCATTATTATCCCACCATACGTAATTTCCGATATTGATACCTCCGTCATCTAAGCAAGATTCGGCAGTTCTAGTACAACCAGAAACCACATCAGTTACGGTTACAGAGTAACATCCTTCTGCTAAACCAGAGGCAGTAGACTCAGTCGTTCCATTTGACCACTCGTAGGTGAAGTCTCCGTTTCCTCCATCGATTGTAATATCAAGTACACCATCTTCCATGCCGCAAGAGCTGATCTCTGCAGTGGTAGTTATAGTAGCGTTGAAGTTACCAACAATAATCGTTGTTGAAGCTGTTGCAGTACAACCATCTTGGTTTGTAACAGTTACTTCAACATCATAAGTACCTGCCATATTCATGCAATATTCAGGTGAAGCAGCAGTAGGATCATCTAGATTTCCTCCAGAAGCAGTCCAAGCATATGTAAATGAAGAGCCACCTGTTGCATTAGCT
>ENA-ORXM01001985-ORXM01001985.1-marine-metagenome-genome-assembly--contig:-NODE-1985-length-25750-cov-3.830055_pt1 | contig 25750 bp, 25 predicted proteins | sample MGYA00237867_ERZ511480 | MGnify/ENA primary metagenome ERZ511480 (study PRJEB26309, sample SAMN06266103) | marine metagenome | isolation source: Algal blade | place: United Kingdom:Sidmouth, United... | reverse complement strand
TTTAAATAGCCTGTTTCACGTGTTTGCAACATCTTGGCGAATCGGTAAGTTCAATGGTATTGGAGTGATTGCCTCGCAGTTTGGCTTGGCCTTGAGTTTTTCAGTTCATAAAGTATTGGCGTCTTTGAGTAACAATTTAGATGTGGTCTTAATTGGTCAGAAATATGGAGAGCAACCCACCGCCGAATACTACAAAAGTCAGGGTTTCAAGAATCTACCTATTGCGCATGTTGTCACTCCAATTGCACAAGTGCTACTCCCAACCTTATCGAAATTGCAAGATTCGCCAAAAGACCTTGCAAGGTTTTTTCTTCGGTCTCAAAAACTGATTATTTTTCTTTTACTTCCTGCTTACTTATTGTTGTTTGCCCTAGCAGAGCCATTTGCATCAATCTATTTTTCAGAAGGTGAAACTGACTGGAACATTCCGCTTATTTCTAACTTACTCAAGGTGTTTAGTTTGAGTGGCATTGTGGGCATGTTCAATCCTGTTTTTTACTCATTTTTTCAGATTACCAAAAGCAGTAAACAAATCAACACCATCATTGTTGCGCAGCGTCTCGTTTTTGTATTATTGATTTTGTTTGCGGTACAGTATGGCTTGCTCATACTCGCAATTGGTAAACTTGTGGCAGAGGCAATTGCGTTGATAATTAACTTGTTTTTTGGGAAGAAATATTTCTATCGCGCACAGCTTTATGCCTTGCTTCGCTATTTGCCGCTTGTTCTACTGTTGTCTTTTGTTTCTGCTGCAGTCGCTTTTTTCACCTTTCATCATTTGCCTCTTTTTTCATCTACCATCTTACAATTTCTCACTGCCTGTGTGCTCAGCGCCTTTATCTACTTGTCCTTATCGTTTTTGTTAAACAAGGGCGGATTTCAGCTATTTCAAGAATTGGTTTCCTCGAAAATCAATAATGCTGATGAGGGTGTTGATGTAACGTAATTTTGAGGAAATGAAAATTTCCATTTGTCTTTGTACTTACCAAGGTGAAGATTATTTGACAAAGCAGCTTAAAAGTTATGTAGCGCAAACGGTTTTGCCAGATGAGCTCATTGTGTGTGATGATGGTTCAACTGATGGAACGTTAAAAATCTTGCGTGATTTTGCTCAGCGTGCTCCATTTTTAGTAAAGATTCATCGAAACGAAAACACCTTAGGGCCATCGAATAATTTTATGAATTGCATGCGGAATGCTAGTGGAGATGTTGTTTTACTTTCTGATCAAGATGACATTTGGAGTCCTCAGAAAATTGAAGTATTTAAGAATGTGTTTTCAAGAGATAGCGAAGTAAAATTCGCCTACTCCGATGCAGAATTGATTGACTATAAAGGCAATAACATTGCACCCAGTTTTTTAGCGGTGAAAAAAATAAATGAAAACAGAAGGCAGTATGAATCTCTGAGTAAGTTTCTATTTTTTAATCACGGCTTTGTGAACGGCTTTTTACTCGGTTTGCGGAAAGAATTTATAAGGCAAATGTTCCAATTCATTGACGAAAAGAAATACACCATGCAATTTGGCCATGACCATTTTATAGCTGTAATGGCTGCACATTTGTATCAGAAAGAACAAATTGTTGGCATTAATAGCCCTTTAGTAAAATACCGACAACATGAAGCGCAGGCACTAGGCGCTGCACAAACAGATAATAAGCAATCTGCAATTGAGCGTTTGCGTACAAAACAGAAAAACAAATCAACTCATGTTAGCGAGCACCTTATTTATCTCAAAAAATATAGAAATATTCTTTCTTTACAAGGCGCAGAGCCTGATTTGTTAATTTTTGCAAATAACATGATTGCATTTTATGAAAAGAGAATGTTACTGACGGAGCAACCATTATTGAATAAGTTAACCAATGTGTTTAAGCATACGGTTGCGGGAACCTATTCAGCTTATAGTGCCAATTCATTTAAAGAAATTGCAAGAGATTTACTTTAACTCTTCCCATGAACGACAAAACCCAAGATAGTACTCAATATATTCTTGTTACAGGCATGCATCGTTCGCACACCTCGGTAATTTGTAATTGGTTACATGACTGCGGTTTGCCTTTTTACGGTAACCTCATTCCAGCTTCTTATGATAATCCAAAAGGTTATTTTGAAAACATTTTAATTCGCGATTTTCATAATCAATTCTTGATGGATCAAAACGTTGGTTTATATCCTTCAGCCCCACCACAAATCGTTGCTACACACAAACAAGTAGTAGAATTACAACAAATCGTTCAAAGAGTTTCTGAGTCTGAGGTTAGTGCAATTAAAGATCCTAGAATTTCGCTGCTGTGGGAAAGCCTTTGGGAGAAAGCAGTAACTAAGCCATACTATATTTTCATAGTAAGAGAGCCAGAACAGGTCATTTTCTCCCTAATGCGTAGATTAGAGCGCGAAGTGCAAAACACAACAGGATTGTTTGGACTTTATTTACGTGCGAAATGGCCCTGGAGCAAACAGAAATGGAAGAAACGCTTTACGAAAGCGACGCTGGTTCATAACCACTCTATATTGCGGGCTATGCAGACGCTACCAACCGAACGATTTGTTTTATTAAGCTCGCAAGACTGCGAAAATTATGCTGAGAAAATCATCGATAAAATAAACCAAAACCTCAAGCTTGATTTAGAAGTTAAGCCATTTAGCAGCGTTTTTGAAACTACGCTGACTAAACAAGCACCAACTGATTTTCTTTCTAATGAAGAACGCCAACAAGTACAGAAACAATTTCTTTCGTTCTCAGAATTTCGATTTTCATGAAAACTTCGATCATTCTTTGTACCTACCAAGGCGAACGTTTTTTGGAGCAACAACTCCAAAGTTTACAAGACCAGACTTTGATTCCAGATGAACTCATTATACAAGATGATGGGTCCACAGACCGAACAGTCGAAATCATTGAAGAGTTTACGAAGAAATCTACTCTCCATATTAAATTTTATAAGAATAAGACTCAACTTGGGGCATGCCGAAATTTTCTTTCTGCAATGCACAAGTCGACTGGAGATATTTTGTTTTTTTGCGATCAAGACGATGTTTGGGTTCCACAGAAAATTGATGAAATGGTTGCCGCGTTTGAAAGAAACCCTGAAAAATTGATGGTGATTTGCAACGCTGAGTTGATCGACGATGCCGGCAATACAATTCAAGAAAATTATTTTCAGTTCACGAATATGGGTAGAAAGTTGCCTCTCGTTGAAAGAAACCTAGAGTCTTATTTTTTAAAATATCCTGCCATTGTAAACGGTTGCTTTATGGGGTTTAGAAAAGAGCTACGCACACAATCAAAAGAATTTAAAAAAGAGAATCCAAACTTTGAATTTCAGTTTTTGCACGATCAGTATATTACTTATTTGACTTTGGCAACCCAACCAAAACATAGTGTTTTGGCATTGCCAAACAAGTTAGTTCTACACCGCCTTCATGAAAACCAGGCAGTGGGAGTTCATGAAGCCTCTAGTAAAAAAACCTCATTGTCTAAAGTCAAAATTGGGAAGGAGCAACGGTTTCAGTTTCGCATAAATTGGTTGCAAAGAATTCATACGTTTTTAAGTAAATTGAATACTAACCAAGCATATTTGCAAGAATTAGAAACAGCGCAAGAATTTTATACATTTCGTTTGCAACAAATGAATGAATCTACAATGAAAAGACTCCCCAAGACACTTCAAAAATTTGGACTCAAGGCTTATCATGCGTACACAGAAAATGCATTGAAAGAAGTAACCCGTGATTTGATATGACAACCACAATCTTGCTATGTACTTACAATGGAGAATCATTTCTTGAAGATCAGTTGAATAGCTACCTCGGCCAAACAGAGCTTCCCACCGATCTCTACGTTGCTGATGATGGATCAACAGATAACACGCTCAGCATTCTCAAAGCTTTTGCTGATAAAGCGCCCTTCCCTGTACAAATCCATCAAAACAAAGAAAAACTAGGCTATGCAAAAAACTTCCTCACTCATTTACAGCACACAACTGGAGACTTGGTGTTCTTATCAGATCAAGATGACATTTGGCTAAGTACAAAGATTGAGATGCATAAGCGAGAGTTTGTAGAAGATCCATTTCTGGCCCTCACGTTTAGTAATGCAGAGCTTATTGATGAGACTAACACCATTATTGCCAAAGATTATTTTTCTTACCTCAGCATGATTGATAAATGGGATAATCTTACGCCCGATCTGTTTGCCTTTTTATTAAAAAACAACACATTTGTGAACGGTTGTTTTATGACTGTTTCAAAAAAAGTAAGGCACAAAATATCTGCTTTTTTTTCAGACTACCCAAACTATGAGTTAGAAGTTGGGCATGATCAGTTTATTGCTATGCTTGTTTCTTTGGTATTTCCACATGATTTTGTACGTGAAGTGCTGCGTGTACTCACTCAACATAGAAAACATGATACTCAAACTATGGGGAACGAGTATGGTGAAACTGTTGGGGTAAGGGAGATAATTACGACGAAGCAACTCACTAAGCGAGCACATATTCAACAGCACATAAATCACCTACAACGTATGTTAGGGCTTGCAACGCTGCTTAAACAAAACGACCAAAAAGAACAAATAAGTCGGTTTCTCAGTTTTCATCAAAGTCGGCTTCAGCAAGCTGATCAGTCGTTGTTTAGTCGTTCTTTTTTTGTATTTATCAATGCCTTCACGTTCAACTATCATAAACGCACCCAATTTCCTTTGAAAGAAATGAGTAGAGATTTATTGTAATTTATACACACTTTCATTTTTTTTTGAATTATCCTTGTAGTTACACTTTATAGTATGAATAAAAATCGATTCGCATCTTGGGGTTTCGACCTCGATAGACCACTTGTAGTCAGCGGCCCATGTAGCGTTGAAACAGAAGAGCAAGTAATGACCACCGCATTGCAGTTAAAAGACTATGACGTTGATATTTTGCGTGGTGGAATTTGGAAACCCCGAACTCGCCCTAACTCTTTTGAAGGAAATGGGGAAAAAGGCTTGCCATGGTTAAAAGCTGCCGGCGAGGCAATTGGGCGACCTATTGCCGTAGAGGTTGCCAACCCTGAGCATGTTGAAGCTTGTTTAAAAATTGGTGTCGATTATCTGTGGATTGGCGCTAGAACGTCGGTAAACCCTTTTGCCGTACAGCAAATCGCTGATTCATTGGCTGGTGTTAACATTCCAGTAATGATCAAGAACCCGATTAATCCTGATTTGAAATTGTGGTTAGGTGCGGTAGAACGAATCGAAGGCTCTGGTGTAGAAAAAATTGCTGTGATTCACAGAGGATTCTCGCACTTTGGCGGCAGCATGTATCGTAATCAACCCATTTGGCCAATTCCAATGGACTTTAGACAAGAACGACCTGATATTCCCATCATTTGTGATCCAAGTCATATTGCGGGAAAAAGAACTTTGTTGTTTGATGTTGCACAACGCGCACTCGATCTAGGTTTTGATGGCTTGATGATTGAAACACACATGAACCCTGATGAAGCTTGGAGTGATGCAAAACAGCAGATCACCCCAGAACGCTTTCACCAAATGACAATAGATTTTCGCCAAAGAAACAAAGTTGTTGATGATGAAATGGTTGATGAACTACGTAAAGCCTTGTTCCAACTCGATCAAATATTATTAGAAATGGTGAGTGAGCGCATGGAAGTTGTTCGCGAAATTGGGCAGATTAAAAAGGAGAAGAATATTGCAATTTATCAGCCACAACACCTGGCAACAGCAATGAGAGAAAAACTTGAAGAAGCCGACCAATTAGGTTTATCTCCAGAGGTGATTACCAACTTGTTTACTGCCATTCATAACGAAAGCATTCGCCAACAAAGTGAAGTGTTTTACGGAAAGAAATTTGCGGATACAGTGTAGTTGTAGCCAATTAAAATATGAACGAACAAAACACTTCGTTTGATAAACAAAACTTGACCATAAATAGTGGGAAATGGAGTGTCGAACTGGATTACGAAAACTGGCATTCTGACAAGAAAGAAATAAGACCAACTCAATGTGACATCATTATTGCATTATCAGAAGAAGGCGATTTTGACTCAGTTTTAAGATTGGTCATTTCTAATGAAGACATGCAAAAAACGTGTCTAATAAAAGGCATACAAGGAAGTAGTTATTTGCACCTAGCTGATGAGAAGGACAATTCACAATCTGTGAAAATTGATGATAATAATCTCATATTAAGTTTAGGTTTCAATTTCATATCTCTAAACCTAAATCAATTGACACTTAATTGGAATTTGAAACCTGATATGGCTGAAGTTTTCGAATTTTATGATTTCCAAAATGACTATCTATTAAGAGGCGAAGTAGAGATTCATAGAATTGATAACAAAGGTCAAATTAAATGGAGTTACGGTGGAAGAGATATCTGGGTGAATATGGAAGGAAAACCAGAAGTTCAAATAGAAGAAAACACAATCCGACTTTTGGATTTTGACTCGAACGAATATTTGATTGATTTTGATGGAAATACTCTTGAAGACAATCCGATAAAAAAGGCTATAAAACCGAAAAAATGGTGGCAACTAAATAAATGAGAACTAGCTAAAACACGGTATATAGCAAATTAGGGCGTTCGGTGGTTCAAGAGAGTTCAGTGCTATTTACAAATACCTACAAATCCTTGATTAGGCTTTTAAAATGAATAAGATAAAAACAAAATACAACGCTTTGGCTCAGTGCAAATTTGAAAGTTTATCCCCTTCTACTGCCCTATTTGCCATATACTAAACTTTGCGCAGCTATTCAACATTTTATTTTATTGGAACAAAGAGTAACTGTTTCGTGCTAAAAAAAGGTTGCTCAAAAAACGTTGAAATAGGAATCAGATCGTAATCTTTATTGATTTCTTCAACTTCTAGAGTTAAATCTCCGCCTTTTAAAGCAATTAACCCGTTTGGAAGGTCATGAGTATGAACTTTTTTATACAAATGCTTGGTCCAAGTGAGTAGCTTTTGGGTTTTAGCAACGGCACGAGTGACAACAAAGTCGTATTTAGCATGATGTTCCTCGGCTCTAGTTTTTTCTGCAGTAACGTTTTGCAAGTGTAATTCTTGAATCATGTGATTAACTACATTCACTTTTTTTCCAATACTATCGATGAGGTGAAATTTAGTTTCGGGGAATAGAATTGCTAGAGGAATACCTGGCAATCCACCGCCAGTTCCCAGGTCAAGAATTTGAGCATCACTATCAAATACTATTAGCTTAGCTATTGATAAGGAATGCAGAATGTGTTGTTCAAAGATATCTGCTTCGTTTTTACGGCTAATCAAATTAATCTTGGTATTCCAATCTCGTAACAACGCTTCATAATCCATCAGCTTTTGAATCTGATCTTGATGCAGTTCTGGGAAATAATGCTGTATTAATTCCATTTTTTGTTTGATCTAAGTAAAGATAAAAGCCCGATGATTGGTTGCAAGAGTAGCCAAAGAATTTGGTAAATCGGAGTTGCCAAGGCGAGATCTTCTTGTTTAAGCTTTCGTAAAATAATAACATTCAAAATTTGCTGAATGAGAACAACGAACACAAGAATGAGAAGTGCGAATGGTCGTAAGGCTGTGGTCAGCAACCAAATAAGAGAAAGTAAAAACAACCACTGTGCAATGGGGTAGAGAAACAAAAGAAATAGGTGCAATGGTTTGTAGCGAAAGCCAACACTTAAATGTCGCTGCTTTTGGCGGAACCAATTTAAAAACCGTTTTGGTGCATGCGACCAGGTATAAGAATCGGGATGTAAACAGACAGTTGTAGATTGTGGCTTTGCGACCATATTCACATATAAATCATCATCTCCAGATGCGCTATTACTTTCGAGAATGGTCGTGAATTGTTCCAGAAATACAGAACGTAAAAAACCCATGTTTCTTCCTACACCCATGTAAGGTAAACCCCTAAGGGCAAAGCCTGCGTAAAACATTGCTGTAAGTATGGTCTCAAAGCGAAATAAACCGCGTAAAAATCCAGTTTGTTTGGTGTTTGGTGAAATGCCTAAAACCAATTTTGTTTCGTTGCCAAACGAAGCTGACATATGTTGCAACCAAAACTCACTTTCAGGTACACAGTCGGCATCAGTCACAACAATATATTCATACTTTGCTGCTGTAACTCCGGCATAGAGTGCTGCCTTTTTACCAGCTCTATTTGGCACGTCTTTCTTTACAACGCATGTTATGTGGGTAAACTCCTCCTGCAAATTAGCAAATACTGAACTTGTTTCATCGGTAGAATGGTCATCGACCAATACGATTTCAAACTGTGGATGGTTTTGTACTGCAATCTTCGGAATGTTCTTGCGAAAGTTATTACCTTCATTTTTTCCGCAAATCACTACACTCACTGGCTTATATGCATCAAAATCAAGTTCAACATGTGTTGCAAACCCAAATTTTGCAAAGAAAAACCAGTAGTAAAACTGCATGATGAGCATGCTAACAATAAATATGAGAGTAATGACGGCCAAATGAAATACTTTTGCAAAGCGAAAATAAGCTGCTAAAAAACAATGAAATTTGATCTTTTACAACTCGATGAACAAAGTAATGCGCGAGCCGGTGTATTACAAACCGATCATGGAAAAATAGAGACGCCCATCTTTATGCCTGTCGGTACCTTGGGCACTGTAAAAGGAATTCATTTTTCTGAACTTGATGATCCGATTAAAGCCCAGATTATATTAGGGAATACATACCATTTGTACTTAAGACCTGGCATGCAAATCATAGAAGAGGCTGGTGGGCTTCACAAATTTATGAATTGGAATAAGCCCTTACTTACTGATAGCGGCGGTTATCAAGTTTACTCCTTATCTGGGCAAAGAAAGTTAACTGAGCAAGGAGCCACTTTTCGTTCCCATATTGATGGCTCAAGTCATTTATTTACCCCAGAGAACGTAATGGATATACAGCGAACCATTGGTGCTGACTTCATTATGGCCTTTGATGAGTGCACTCCGTATCCTTGCGAAAAAGGCTATGCCGCAGATTCTATGCATCGCACGCACCGTTGGTTGAAACGTTGTATTCAACAGTTTAATGAAAACGAGCCCAAATATGGTCATCAACAATGGCTGTTACCTATTGTACAAGGCAGTGTTTACACAGATTTACGAAAACAATCTGCAGAGTTTATCGCTAATTGTGATCAACCTGCAAATGCAATAGGTGGATTAAGTGTTGGAGAACCTGCCGATATGATGTATGAAATGACCGAAGCAGTCTGCGACATTTTACCAAAAGATAAGCCCAGATACTTGATGGGCGTGGGCACGCCCGCAAACTTACTTGAAAGCATTTCGCGCGGCATAGATATGTTTGATTGCGTATTGCCTTCTAGAAATGCAAGACATGGATTGCTCTACACGAGTAACGGCATCATCAATATAAAAAATAAAAAGTGGGAGAGAGACTTTTCTCCTATTGATGAAACAATTGATGTGCCTACGAGTAACCAACACAGTAAAGCCTATTTGAGGCATCTACACAAAACAAATGAACTTTTGGGTATGCAAATTGCCACTCTCCATAACTTGAGCTTTTATTTACGGCTTGTGAAAACAGCGAGAGAAAAAATCATTGATGGTAGTTTTGCCACTTGGAAAAACCAGATGGTGCCTAAACTTGAGCAGAAAATTTGAAAATTTTAGATAAATATCTCGGTGGTCGATTTGTGGTCACCTTCTTTTTTATTATCGGCTTGCTCGTGTTAATCTCAATTGTAATTGATCTTACCGAAAATCTTGATGATATGCTTGAAAGCAGCGCCCCCGCAAAGCCTATCATTATTTACTATCTTAATTTTATTCCTTGGATTTTGTCAATCCTGGCTCCGTTATTCGTGTTTATTTCTGTCATTTTCTTCACGTCGAGACTAACGAATAACAGTGAAATCATTGCAACAATTAGTGGTGGAGTTAGCTTCTATCGTTTACTCGTGCCTTTTATGGTTGCCGCAACATTCTTGGGCACCTTATTTTTTTTTAGCAACCATTATTTATTGCCAAAATCGAATAAGCAAAAAATTGATTTTGAGCAAGAATGGCTTGGCGATGCAGCCAAAATTGGAAATAACGTAAACAACATACATATGAAGTTAGATGAAAATCAGATTTTATATGTACGTAGTTATTCTCGTTCTGCAAACATTGGTTATGAAGCACATTTAGAAACCTTTGACGGGAATAGCGTCATTGAAAAGTGGAAAGCACGAAGTATTGAGTGGATAGATTCTCTTCAAAAATGGGAGTTAAAAGGCGTGGACACGCGCAAGATTACCGACAATAATGAGGTGCTCACATCAGAAAGAGAGAAAATTCTTGAACTTGATTTGGTGCCTCAAGATTTTGCTTACATGGATAACATTGATATCGTTAAAAATGTGAGAGAAACACTGACAACACCTGAACTGAATCGACAAATAGTACGTGAACGTAAAAAGGGAAGTAGCTTGGTTCAATACTTCTTAATTGAAAAGAATAAGCGTACAGCAACGCCTGTTTCTATTCTTATTTTTACAGTAATGGGCGTCTCTATTTCTTCAAGGAAAACACGGGGCGGAACGGGTATTCACCTTGCTTTTGGCCTACTGCTTAGTGCCATTTTTGTAGTCCTCCTAAATTTTTCTGAAACAATCAGTGAAACTTCTGAGATACCAGCGATGTTAAGTATTTGGCTACCTAATATATTGTTCGCCGCCATCACGATTATTCTTGTATTGAGGGCTCAGAAGTAACTTGTAAACATCACTATTTAGTTACAATGTAAACTTTTTGGCAGAATAAATAAATTTGGCTTCAACTTTGCAAATAAGTGTTTATATGAAAAGATTACTGGTAATTATTTTGGCTTTTGTTTTGTTCGCCAATTTGGGTCATGCACAATCGTCTGCCGAAATTAAGTGGGTTGATTTTGAAGATGCCATTGCGATGCAAAAAGAAAAGCCATCGAAAATTTTTCTCTTTGTTTATACAGATTGGTGCGACTACTGTAAATACACAAAAGAGACTTTACTTAAACATCAACCCTTTATAGATGCGGTGAATAATGATTTTATTCCTGTGCAGTTTAATGCCGAGCAAACCAAAGAGGTTCATTTTATGGGCCATGACCTCGGAATTCAAGAAGATAGTGGTTATCACTACTTGCCAATCATCTTGATGGAAGGAAAAATGGAATTTCCCGGCTTCTTATTCATTAATGAGCAAACCCAAGTAGTGAGTAAACAAAATGGCGTAAAAGATGACGTGAATGATTTTACTGATTACGTCCGCTACATTGGCTCAGATGCCTATTTATCAACAAAATGGTTAGATTATAACAATTAAGATATGAAATTAGTACAACTTTTTATTAGCTTTCTTTTATTCTTCACGGTTTCAACAAATGTGTTGTCACAAGATATTAATTGGGTTAGTTTGCAGGAGGCAGAAACGCTTCAACAAGATGATCCAAAAAAACTTATGGTATTTTTTGAAACAAGTTGGTGTGGCTATTGCAAAAAAATGAAATCCACTGTTTTTAAAGATGCTGATGTTATCAATTACTTAAACGAGAATTATTACCCTGTTAAGTTTGATGCCGAGAGTAAAACTCCTCTCAGTTTTGATGGCATTGAGTATAGTTTTGATGCCGATAATGGCCGCCGAGGTGCACATGAGTTAGCAATTGATATGTTGCAAGGCTATATGGCCTACCCAAGTGTTGTTTTCTTAGATGAAGATTTTGTTAGTATCAGGAAGCTTATGGGTTTACAACCGGTTGAATTGTTTTCTACTTTTTTGAAATATGTGAATGAAGATGCTTACGAAAGCCAAGACTGGTTTGAGTATAGCGGTCAAACAACTTCAAATTGATCTGAAGAGTTCCTTTTCATCTCATTATATTATTCAGCGCAGAGGGAAATGCATGCTTTGGCAGATTGCGTTTGTTTGAGTTGGTCGTTTCATTTGCGTTAGTTTATCGGAACTTTGTATATTCATCTGCTCATTAAGTATGTTATAGATGACTTCCGTTTTACAAAGCGTGTATACACTTGAAGATTCTAAGATCATCGATCGAGCATTTCGTAGACTCGAGCGATCTTATAAAGGAAGACTTACACCTCAGAAAGAAGAACTTGTCCGCAAAGCGTTCAAAATAGCCGCAACGGCTCATCAAAATGATAGGCGAAAATCTGGTGAGCCCTACATTGTACACCCAATTGAAGTCGCTCTAATTGCATCGAAAGAAATGGGCATGGGCGCCACCACTATAGCGTGTGCGTTACTTCATGATACGGTCGAAGACACCGAAATTACACTTAATGATATTCAATCTGAGTTTGGCGAAAAGATTGCATTGATCATCGACGGATTAACAAAAATTTCTGAAGTAGTTGACCTAACTTCTGGCTCTATACAAGCCGAAAACTTCAGGAAAATACTACTCACAATCAGTGAGGATGTCCGTGTGATTCTAGTGAAACTTGCTGATAGACTGCACAACATGCGCACTCTCGAAAGCATGCGTAGGGAAAAGCAACTAAAGATTGCAAGCGAAACTCTGTTTCTTTATGCCCCTCTGGCGCATCGTTTCGGGTTTTATAACATAAAAAGTGAGTTAGAAGACTTGTGCCTGCGGTTCATGGAACCTGAGGTGTTCAACGAAATTTCTGAAAAACTAGCTGATACCAAACTATCCAGACAGCGTTACATCACCGAATTTGTAAAGCCGATTAAAAAAGCGCTCGAAAATGCTGGATTAGAAGCAACAATCAAGGGTAGGCCAAAACACATCTATTCAATCTGGAACAAGATGAAAAACAAGAACGTAACCTTCGAAGAGATGTACGATTTGTTTGCTATCCGAATTATTCTCGATTCAGAGCCTAAGCAAGAAAAATCTGACTGTTGGCGCGTATATAGCATCGTTACAGATTTTTACAAGCCTAACCCTGACCGATTAAAAGACTTCATCTCAAACCCCAAAGCAAACGGTTACGAAAGTTTGCACACAACGGTAATGGGGCCTAAAGGAAAATGGGTTGAGGTGCAAATTCGTACAGATAGAATGCATGCCATTGCCGAACAAGGCCTCGCCGCTCACTGGAAATACAAAGAGGGTGAAGAAGATTCTGAAAGCACGCTAGATCGGTGGATTCAACATGTGAGAGAATTGTTGCAAAATCCGGAGTCGAATGCCATTGAGTTCATCAACAATTTTAAAAGTGAATTATTCGATGAAGAAATCTATCTATTTACTCCAAAAGGAGATGTGCAGATGCTACCGAAAGGCGCTACTGCATTAGATTTCGCCTTTGCCATTCATACACAGGTTGGTAGTCAATGCATGGGCGCCAAGGTGAATCATAAACTCGTGCCAATCAGTCACGTTCTCTCAAACGGAGACCAAGTAGAAATCATCACCTCAAAAAAACAAAAGCCTTCAGATAATTGGCTCAAAATTGTACAAACCTCTCGGGCAAAAAGCAAGATTAGATCAGCCTTAAAAGAAGAGAAGAAAATTATTGCTGAGGATGGGCGTGATATGCTTGATCGGAAGTTGAAATCAATGAAATTGCCTAGCAATCATGATAATTTACATGAAATAACAAATCACTTCGGGTTAAAAACAACACTTGACTTACATTACGAAATTGCCTTAAAGCATATTGACTTATCTGAATTGAAGAATTTTGAAGTCAAAGGAAAGCGTTTATTCGCACCGCAAAAAAAATCAGAAACAGAGACTCAACCTGTAGTCATTGAAAGCGTGGAAGAAAAATTGATGCGACCGCGGAAAGATGCAGAGTTGATGATTATGGGTTCTGCAAGTTCTGAACTTGAGTATAATTTTGCTCCTTGCTGTAAACCCATTCCTGGTGATGACGTGTTTGGCTTTATTACCATCGGTAAAGGCATAAAAATTCACAGAACCAACTGCCCTAATGCTGTTCAAATGATGAGCAAATACGGCTACCGCGTCGTAAAAGTATCTTGGACTAAGCAACAAGAAATCGCGTTCTTATCTGGTATTCAAATTAGAGGATTTGATGGTAAAGGTTTGATTAACAAAATCACGGGTATCATATCTACAGACATGAATTTGAACATGCAATCTTTAAATGTCTCAAGTGAGGATGGTGTGTTTGATGGGGTAATTATGATTTATGTGAGTGATACCAAGGAGTTGAAAAATTTAATTCAACGAATTAAGAGTATGGAAGGAATTATTAAAGTACACAGAATTTAGATGTGGTAAATTTGTTCTTATGCAACATCAACCCGTAGAACAAGGACAACTTGTTGATCAAGATAATTTTCAGAAAGTAAAAGAAGAGTTTTCATCTTTTCTTGAGACACACGGCCACAGAAAAACACCGGAACGTTTTGCTATTCTTGAGGAAATTTACAGTCGGCAAGATCACTTTGATGCAGATGCTTTGTTCATGGATATGAAGTCAAAAAACTTTAGAGTGAGTAGGGCAACGGTATATAACACACTCGAAATTTTGACGAATTGCAATTTGGTCATCAAACATCAGTTTGATAGTAATAACGCCTTATACGAACGGGCGTATGGCTTCAAACAACATGATCATTTAATTTGCAAAGGGTGCGGAAAAATTGTTGAGTTCTGTGATCCTAGAATTCATGGAATCACGAGCATGGTTGGTGAATTGATGAAATTCAAAATAGATGATCATAAATTGACGCTTTATGGTCTTTGCGGGGACTGCCAAGATTGATTTTGAAAAGCTGAGTTGCCTTTCAACTAAAAGTTACCTACATTCTCAGTCATCCAATTTGTATAGTCGCTCTCAAGTTGTTGAACAATTTCTGGATACTGTTCAGACAAGTCTGTTCTTTCTCCGGGATCGTTTTTTACATCAAACAATTTCAAGGTACCATCATTTCGAATTGGCTTTATGTATAAATTACTTGGTCGGCTTTTCCAATGGTTTTCTACGGCATTTGTGAGTTTCCAATCTCCTTTTCTCACCGCCCAATTTTTCTGCCATTTCCAAACTAATAAGCGTTCGGGTTGTGGCTTCATCAAATCTTGGCCATCAATGGTATCATCATTGAGTTGAATGCCAGTAATTTTAGCTACGGTTGGTAAAATGTCATTTGCAGAAACGTACTCATTTTCAACACTTCCAGCGTCAATTTTCCCTTTCCAACTCATTGACATCGGCACACGAATACCACCTTCCCAGAGCGAATATTTACCTCCGGTAAGTGGGCTATTATTAGCGCCTGTTAAGGGTGAGCCACCGTTGTCAGATACAAAAATGATGAGTGTTTCCTCATCTAAGCCTTCAGCTTGTAATGCATCCATAAATCGTCCGATGTTATCATCGAGGCAATTGAGGTTTGCTAAATAATATTTTCTGAGGTCTTCATCTTGAATATCACCGAGGCGAGAATATTTGTCATAATAAGCCAAGTAGCTGCCTACATCATGTTTGCCAAAAGACAACGAATCTGCGGGATCATAATTAGCAATGGGATCGACATCAAACTTATCTAGATATTCTTGGGGCACTTCGTGAATCAAGTGATGTACAGCGCTATAGGCCAAGGTCAGGAAAAACTTGTCATCTTTTTTTCGTTTGATATAATCAATGGCTTCATCAGTGAGAATATTTGTTAAGTAACCTTCTTCGTAGCTTTTTTCACTCATATTGTGCATGAGTGGGCCTAACACCGCACTTGTACCTTCGGGATCTGGGGTGCGATCTTTTATTTCTTTAGATAATAACCAATAGTCATGGGCATGAGCGCTAAAGCCAAGAAATTCATCATAACCATGATTTAACGGATACTCACGAACATCGTTTCTATGAAAATTTGTTCCTAAGTCATTCTTGCCTATTCGAGCAGTTGCATAGCCCGCTTGTTGCAGGTATTCGGCCATTGTTTTGGTAGAATCGGGTAAACCAGGCCCCCAACTTGCATTTTTGTCCCATCTAAACTGGTTTTTACCAGTTAAAATCGCCACTCTTGAAGGACTACAAACTGGTGAAGACGTATAAGCTTGAGTGAACCGAACACCAGAGTTTGCCAATTTTGCCATATTTGGTGCCTCAACTCTAGGGTCGTGATTTGGAAATGCCTCAAAATCTGCGTATCCTAAATCATCTACTACAATCAGTATAACATTTGGTTGACTTTCATCGTCAGAAGTGTCTTTACTGGGTGTGCAAGCAAAAACAAAAAGTAGTAGGGTGAATATTGAAAGATTTTTCATAGTCATAGTTTTCATGTTGGCGATCAATCTAAGGGGTTGAGCAATGTTTTACTTGTCAGTTTTTTGGTAAACACGTACATAATCAACAAGCATTTCTGCAGGAAATATTTCATCATCAATTCCTTCTCTACCGCCAAGCATGCCACCAACTGCAATGTTTAATTTCAAGAAGAAGTTATCATCAAAGGGCCATTCTGCCGTGGTTTTATTTTCATTTTCAATCTCGTTGTACATTGCATCATCTAAGAAGAACTGCATGTTTTTAGGCGTCCATTCTACTGCAAAAACATGGAATGAATCATACGGTTGGTCAATAAATATTTTCTTGCCTTTGTGCGTGCCTTTCATGTGGTTATAAGCCTCGGTATGGATAGTCGAAAAAATAGAATCGGGCCGATGCCCAACGTGTTCCATAATGTCTATTTCGCCACAGGTTGGCCAAGCCACTTCTGGAAAATCTTCACCGAGCATCCAAAAAGCCGGCCATAATCCTCTTCCTTCTGGTAATTTTGCACGTACTTCAATTCGTCCATAGGTCCACGCGGCTTTACCTTTTGTAGTTAAACTTGGTGCAGTATATTCTGCAAATTCTCGGTTGTTCTGCCAGCGCTTATGTTCGGTTGATTCGAAGCTTTCATTTTTTACCTGCTCTTTAACTGCCGTCATGATCAGCATCCCATCCGCAACGCGCGCATTCGTCAATTCATCAGTATAATATTGCGCCTCTTGGTTTCTAACCAAACCTTTTTCAAACGCCCATTTGGTAGAATCGGGTTTGCCTATGTAGTTAAACTCGTCTCCCCAAACCAATTCATAGCCCGTAGAACTAGGATGCTTTTTTACGCGCTCGAAAGCGAGTTCGGGTTCATCTGTTGTAATAAAATCAAAGTCATTGGCAATCAACCAATCAATGGTAGAGGCATCATTCACCGTCCAGGCATTGAGACTTAAATTGTGTTCACGTGCGCTCGGAATCAACTCATTATTGCTCAAGTAGCTGTTATAATGATAATCTAAGCCAGTGATACCATCTGTTTTTAACTCAAGCGGCGATTTATCGCCTGTGAGATATTGAGTTTTCACAGTCGGGTTAAGCTCATGGATTTCTTTGAGAATATCGTAACCAAAACTGATGTATGAATGAAGGTATGCTTCTGCTTTTAATTCTTCAACAAGTTGTACCGCTTTTAGAGCCATAATTTTATTTCTATCAGCGTTATCTGATGGTTTTAGCTCACAAACCAATCCTGTTGTTGTGTTATCAGCCATGCCAGCTTGAATGAACTCCTTCAAGGTAGGCAATACCTCACCGTTTGGCAGTTTGGTTTTAGCCAACTCTGCGTAATTCGTTTCTTCAATATTCAAACCGCCATATTCAGGATCATGAGTAACGATCAGAACAGTATCTTTTGTCATTCTCACATCAAATTCTGACCCAGTGCAACCTAATTCTATTGCTCGTTTTAAGGCTGCAATCGAATTCTTTGGCAATCCATCGGTTTTCCATGCACCTCGGTGAGCAACAACTACGTTTTCAGCAAATTGAATAGGCTGTTGTTCGTTCTTTTCGCAGCCAAGTAATAAGAAGGATAGGATTGATAAAAAGAGAATTTTGGATGTCATTCGGCGAAACCTTCAGAAAGTTAATTATTGAATTCGAATGTTAAGTTAATGTTAAATCTGAGGATAAAAAAGAAAGAGTTGAGTTATTGAATTGGCAATGCTTCGCCTTCTTGATAAGTCGCAAAAACAATAGATTGTATTTTCCACTTATCATCTATTTTCACCAGCCGATAATAGTTAATTCCTCTTTTATCAATGGGTGCGGTTGCGGGATTGCCGAGAAAAATATGATACGCTTGTTTGGCTTCAGCAATTCCTTTCCAAAAAGAAATATCAACAGAAACTTGTTCTTCGTAAAAGTCATTCTCTTCAAAGAAAGGACCATTTCTCTCTTCGTACTGTTGCGGTGTGAATGTATAATATTTTCCATCTTGACTGACGCCTATGCTTGCATCTGGTGTGAACATGTCTTTGAATGATTTAAAATCACGTGGACCGGCCGGGCCAGAAATCAAATCGAGAGTTTGGCTCAAAACAAGTTGAATAGCTACATGGTCATCATATTGTGTATTGTGAGAGTTGAGTGATTTTGTGTGACAACTCCAAAGAAATACAAGAGCGAGACTTAGTGAAAAATATCTCATTAGTTCATGTCTTGTGCTCCTTTAAACAATCTATTCCAGCGCATGCCAACATTGCCCGGGCCGCTCTGTCCGCTCCAAAAAATGAATAGCGGTTTACCAACTATATGATCTTCAGGTACAAAGCCCCAATCTCTACTATCAAGTGAACTGTGTCTATTATCACCCATCATGAAATAGTAATCCATTTGGAAGGTGTATTCATTCGTTTCAACGCCGTTGATTTCGAAGCTACCAGAATCACTCATATTAATCTCATTGTGTTCATGTATACCAATGGCTTCACGATAAATATGGTAATTCTCAGTTGTTAATTTAATCGTCTCTCCTTTCTTGGGAATCCAGACTGGACCAAAGTCAGAGACCATCCAATTTTTATCTTCACTGTCTATAGGAAATCCACTTGTTTTTTCTGAAGCATTTTCGGCAAAGTAAATTTTAAGTTGCTCTACTCTCGGATCCTTTCTTAATTTTTCTGCTGCCTCTGGTGTGGCATCCACCCAAAAGTTAGAACCATCGAAACTAGGGTTAGTGTTTCTGTTAAAATAATTTGTATATGCTCTTATGCCATAGTCTCTCAAGTCTTCTCTTGGAATTGTGGAATTCAACCTGCCTTGATATTTGTATTGCATAAGCGCGGGGTTTTCAACTTGCTCTCCATCAATAAAAAGTTGATTGTTTTGAACAGAAAGTTCATCACCAGGCATACCAACAATTCTTTTAATGTAGTGTTCTCGTTTATCTACAGGTCTAGATTTATATTTTATGCCTTGATAGTAGACCTCCGACCAACCATCTTGCATATTGTATTCAAAGGGAATATTAAACACCACGATGTCGTTTCGTTCAATTTTTTCTAGGCCAGGAAAGCGGTAATAATCCCATTTTACGAGCTCGGTGTATGCTCTTGATTTTGTTCTTGGAATTGAATGATGAATTAAGGGCAAGGCCAATGGCGTGTTTGGAAGTCTTGGCCCATAATTGAGTTTACTCACAAACATAAAATCCCCAATTTGTAGTGTCGGCTCCATAGATGAAGTGGGTATTTTATATGCCTCAATTAAAAACATACGAATAAGGTATGCCGCAAAAATGGCAAACACTATACTATCAATCCAGCCCCGAGAAGCTGATTTTGGGGGGTGACGTTCCCCTTTTCTCAATCCATCAATGCCGTAATATTCTTCCTTCTTCGAAAACCCAAGATAGGGTAGGTAGGCAAAAAACCCAGCTACGCTCGCAAAATGGTGCCACCAGTCATAATGTTTAAAAGATTTTGATAGCCCAATGAGCATGTATGAGAGGTAAAATAAATTTACGATTGGGATGAACAACAATGCAATCCACCATTGAGGCTTGCCAATTAGTTTTAGCCACTCAGATGCGTTTAATAAGGGAACAAAAGCTTTCCATCCGGCAACTCCCGCTTTCTCAAAAATTTTATACAGCCCAATATGAGCTGCAATCACAAATATGATTAATACAATTAATGTCGTACTCATTCTTTTTTAGTTAAGAGGTCTTCCATACCAAAAACACCTTGTTTGTCAATTAGAAACTCAGCTGCTTTCACTGCACCTTGCACAAAACCATTTCTTGAATATGCCTTATGTTGAATGCTAAACTCATCAATAGTGTTTGCAAATGTAAGACAATGTGTGCCCGGTACTTCTCCAATTCTTTTTGCTTCAATTGGTATCAGTTTATCTTGATTTGTTTCATCCATTGTCCAACCTGAATACTTGGTCATATGCGCCATCACGGTTTCTGCTGTGGTGATCGCCGTACCACTCGGCGCATCCTTTTTATGAATATGATGTGTTTCTTCAATATGCACCAAATAGTCATTATGCTCATTGAATAAAGTAGCTGCAAACTCACTTACTTTCCAGAACAAATGAACGCCGATGCTAAAATTAGAAGAGTAAAGTAAGGCGCCATTATTCTGTACAACATATTGTTTTACTTCATCCCAATCAGAGTGCCATCCCGTAGTTCCACTTACTACGGGAACTCCTGCAGATACACAACCCGTAATATATTTTTTTGCTAACTCAGGCTGTGAGAAATCTATGGCAATATCTACGTTATTTAGAAAGCTTGTGTTAAACTCCTCAGCATTTGAGCTGTTCACTTTCTTTGTGATTTGGTGTGATGTATGTTCATTGCAAAAGGCTTCAATTGCTTTTCCCATTTTGCCATACCCAAGTAGCGCTATTTTCATTATTGATTGATTGGTACTGAAAATAGAACTGCATAATAAGGTTGCCCGTTCATAAGATCAAACACAGGGCTTGCTTCAAAGGTTAAATCATCATCTACAGAAAAATCATAAAGGTGAGCATCAACTGCGGCGTCAATAACGTTGAGAGCATATACAACGCCTGTCGCAATATATGCAAGGTCTCGCCATTCTCTCCACTGTTCTAGATTTTCGGCGAGTTTATCTTCGGGTAAAAGACCCCGAAATCCAGTTGTTTCTCCAATTGCTCTGTATTCCAACTCTCGCTGGTATTGTCTGTGTAGGTCTCTATTTTGCACGGCAATGTATCCGCTAGTGCCTAACGCTGCATAAACGATTGGTATTTTCCAGTATTTTTTGTTGTAGGCTTGGCCTAAGCCAGGCAGTAGGGCAGAGTAGTACGCAGCTTTGGTTGCTGAATGTTCTTTTTCTTCTCTAATAATTTTGTATTGCGCAGCGGCATCAATTAAATTTCCAACATACACATAAGTTGTCGCGGCAGTCCAAATGTCTTTTGTGCTTCTATGCTCTTGCCGTAGATCGTATAGCTCATCAAGCGTGTAAATATCAACAAATTCATCAATGGGATCATCGAAATTCAGAAGTCTATTTTCATAGCCATCGGCAAATGGTTTGTACTCATTTGTGGCATTAATTGTATTGTATAACCCAAAACCAAAAGTACCTAAAATGATTCCGGCTTTTGTGTATTGCTTATTCCTAACTTGCCCCCAACCAGGAATTACAGCAGAATAAAGGGCATTGAGTTCATCTGCAAATTCATCTTCAGTTTCCACGGAAACCGAATCTGGAATTTCTTCAAACCCAGCCGTATCTTCACGCTCAACCGGTTCTACAGGAGGCGGTGCCGCTGGTGGTTTCACCTGTGCCACCGAACAAAAGCTCAAGCTTAGAAAGAATAAAACGAAGTATGGGTTCATTATTGGTCTAATCGTTCAATGATCTCATTGAGTTCATTCTCAGAGGTAAACGGTATAACAATTTCACCTTTTCCCTTTCCCTTTGAACGAATGCTGGCTTTTGCGCCAGTGAGAGAACTAATGATACTCCTAAACTCAACCCAGGCTGCAGAAATCTCTTGCTTTTTTGGAGAGGTTGAATTAGATGTTTTCTGTTGTTTTACCAACCGTTCGGTATCTCTAACCGACAAACCGTTCTCAATGATCTTCTTACAATACTGTTCTTGTAGCGAAAAAGTTTCTAACCCAACCAAACAGCGCGCATGGCCCATAGAAATAGATGATGCCTTCAGCGCTTGTTGAACTTCTGGCGCGAGATTTAGTAAGCGTAAAAAATTTGTGACATTGCTTCTGCTCTTACCTACACGATTGGCAAGTTGCTCTTGTGTAAGAGAACATTCATTAAGTAAACGATCGTAGTTCACTGCAATCTCGAGCGCATTCAAATCTTCACGTTGAATGTTTTCGATCAGGGCAATTTCGAGCATTTCCTGATCATTGGCTTCGCGTATAAAGGCAGGAATTGAGGTTAAGCCTGCAATTCTACTTGCTCTAGTTCTCCGCTCACCGGCAATTAATTGAAATTTGCCAGTTTTGAGCACACGAACCGTAATGGGTTGAATTACGCCATGCACTTTAATTGATTCAGCGAGTTCTTGTAATGAGGCTTCATCAAAGGACGCTCGTGGTTGAAATGGGTTCACTTCAATCTTATCTAATGATATTTGATCAACACCAGTCTTTGGATTAGCTGTAAGTTCGGCATCAGAAAATGCTCGCCGAGGTTGATTATTGTCTTTATCAATATCTTGCAGCAATGCGCGAATACCTTGGCCTAAAGCCTCTTTCCTTTGTTTTTTCATGATTCACTGATCATTTTATCTGCATATGATAAATTAGTCATTTTGTTGTTTTGCAAAATTTCTCTGGCTAAGTTCATATAATTGATGGCTCCAACGCTATCAGCATCATACATAATGGCAGGCATGCCAAAACTAGGGGCCTCGCCAAGTCTAGTATTTCTATGAATGATGGTCTCGAACACCAACTCTTCAAAGTGGCGTTGCACTTCTGCAACCACTTGGTTAGAAAGCCGCAACCGCGTATCATACATGGTCAACAAAATACCTTCGATATTTAACTCAGGATTGAGCCTGTTTTGAACAATTTTAATAGTATTAAGCAGTTTTCCTAATCCTTCGAGTGCAAAAAATTCACACTGTACTGGAATAACCACAGAGTCTGCAGCTGTTAGCGCGTTCACAGTGATTAGACCCAAAGATGGAGAACAATCAATAATGATAAATTCATAATTTTCTCGCAGAGAGCTCAACACCTCAGACATGATATTCTCTCTGTTCGGGTGATTAATTAACTCTATTTCCGCTCCAACAAGATCTAAATGGGCTGGTAAAATATGTAGGTTTGGGGTTTGGGTGGTAAGAATGTTTTTTTTGGGGTCTTCACCATTAATTAGACAATCATAAATGCTTGAAGAAATATTTTTTGGATCTAGACCTACACCACTTGTTGAATTCGCCTGAGGGTCTGCATCAATCACAAGAGTTTTCTTTTCAAGCACAGCCAAACTCGCTGCTAAATTGATTGAAGTGGTTGTTTTTCCAACACCACCTTTTTGATTCGCTACTGCAATAATTTTTGCCATGTGCTTAACGTCTTTTTAGACTTAAAATTTATCAAAATATGTATTTGCTAAGTTACTCAAATTGCACCCATCAGCGTATTGTTTTATACCCAGTTGTGGAAAAGTAATCTTCACTAAAAAACATGATACATTTGCTCAAAACTTTTCAGCATGTATAAGCCTGCGAGTACAGTATTTATGGTTCGTCCAATTCATTTTCGGTATAATGAAATTACCGCGGCTGATAATGCCTTTCAGCAAGAGACAGACTTAACTCACTCAACCATTCAAAGCAAGGCTGAGCAAGAGTTCGATGCATTTGTAAAAACCCTTCGTGATCATGGAGTTGATGTGCGTGTTTTCCAAGACTCAAGCACAAAAGACACGCCAGATTCTATTTTTCCAAACAACTGGATTAGCACGCACATGAATGAGACCATTATTCTGTATCCTATGTTTGCTGAGAACAGAAGAGATGAGGTAAATATGAATTTTGTTGAACAGCTAAAAAATGATTTTGGCTTTACAAATGTGATTGATCTCACAGACTATGCGGATAAGAATCAATTTTTAGAAAGCACTGGCAGTCTGGTACTCGACAGGGTAAACAAAATTGCCTATTGTAGTGTGAGCGAACGCACCAATGTTGAACTGGCAGAAAAATGGTCTGTTCACACTGAGTATGAGCTTGTGTTATTTCACGCAGTTGATGAAGATCAAATCCCTATCTATCATACAAATGTTTTGATGGCAATTGGGGAGCACTTCGCAGTGATTTGTTTAGATGCTATTTCAGATTTAGACGAACGCGTAGATGTGATTTCTATGCTAGATGAAACAGAAAAAGAAATCATAGAAATTACATTTGAGCAGATGAATCATTTTGCCGGGAATATGATTGAACTTGCTAACCAAGAAGGGGAAAGCTTGCTCGTTATGTCTCAAGCAGCTTATGATTCATTAGACCAACAGCAGCGCTCGAAGATTAGTGCTCATTCAACCATTGTTACAGCACCTATACCAACTATTGAAAAACATGGTGGCGGTAGCGTGCGGTGTATGATTGCAGAAGTTTTCCCTGCGACTACTTCCCGAGTTTAGTTGGTAAATATTCAATTTCGTTAAGTTGAACCTTTTGCTTTTTACCATTCACAGTATAAACAAGTTGGTTTGGCTCATCAACCATAGGCTGTTCTTTTCCTATAATTACCGGACCGCCATTTTGCTTTACAGCCGTTATCTCCGTCATACCGTTTTCTAGTGTTTCTACTGAAATATCAAGTTTTGTTCTGTTATAAATTATTGACTCAAACGTAACATCTTTTTCAACGTCTTTTACGTATACATTTATAAATTCGGTATTCGAGCTTTCATTTACAACAATTTTGTTGTGTGTGGTGTTATCAACAATAAAATGTGAGGTGCAACCGTAAAGGAAGAAGAAACAACTGAAAATCAAAATTGTGAGACTTTTTTGATAGGACTGAAATAATTTCATTTCGATTAATTTAGTTAAACTTACTGATAGTTTTTAAATAACGACAAAAATTCTAGCATGTATATATTTCGTTCTGCTATAGCAAAATTTTTTATTTTATCTCTATTTAGCTTATTTATCATTTCTTGTGGCGATGATGATATAAGTGATACAAGTTGTGAAACATGTGAATTTACTTGTCTTGATGATAGTGAAACTAACGTGTTTAGAAATGATTGCATAGATAACTATGAATGTCAGTATTCAATATATGCTCAATCTGAAGTGGACATTAATGAAGAAATTGGTTATACAACTGGAGGTAAAAGTGTCTTCTTTATGAAGAATTCTACAGAAGGTGATATTGCAATTGCCGACGATGAGTTTACAAATAATTTGGTGTTTGAGTTGCAGCCTTCTCAAACAAAATTTTCTGTAGAAGACGAAGAGCTAATAAATATGAATACTTATTTTCAGAGAATTTGTTATTGTACAGAAACGGATTTTATTGCGATTAATTCGGGCTGCATGCAAGGCGAGCAACAAGAGGATGGTACTTGGTTTGTGCAGGGAAGTTTGTTTGTTCCTTATATGTCTGGGGATATAGAGATTAATTTTGATGCTAAGTTCACAAATTAGATGCACAGTGATTAATGTATATTATTTATTAGAAAGAAATTTCCCAACCATTTTTGATTCATATCCGTCTTACTTAATAAATAAAAAGCTATGAAATATTTACAAGTATTATTAGTCCTTTGTGGAATTATGTTTGCTTCATGCGAAAAAGATGAATATGATCAAATCTCACCAGAAACCTGTGAGGATACCATGGAGTGTCTAGACAATTGTCTTTTTACACTTTCGAATCAAAATGGGAAAGTATCATTTGTACCTTGTTACGATACTTGGGGTATTTATTACAAAGAGGATCCATCGCAGGAATATGATATATTAACCTT
>ENA-ORXM01001984-ORXM01001984.1-marine-metagenome-genome-assembly--contig:-NODE-1984-length-25768-cov-8.138765_pt1 | contig 25768 bp, 24 predicted proteins | sample MGYA00237867_ERZ511480 | MGnify/ENA primary metagenome ERZ511480 (study PRJEB26309, sample SAMN06266103) | marine metagenome | isolation source: Algal blade | place: United Kingdom:Sidmouth, United... | reverse complement strand
TCGAAGACTCGGCGGTCGCCCAGCGGCTCACCGAGGTCGACGGTGGTTTGGTTGAAGCCGCCGGGTGGGCAGTTCTCAACGTCGACGAGTACCCGGATGCGTACATTGGCGAAGTTCTCGTCGAGTTCGGCGTCGGCGCTCAGGAACGTCTCACACTCGACCGGATCCCACGTGAGGATCAGCGACGAACCGTCGTCGCCCAGCGTTGCGGTCTGCACGATGCGGTCTTCTTCTTGCACCGGCGGAATCGTGTTGTCTTCGCGCCGACAGCTCGACAACACGAGCAGCACAACTACACAACTCAGCGCAACTGTCGAGCGGCGGTTCATGCGATCACCGTACATGGCTCGGTGATGGGTATGCGGGTCGAGTAACGGACGGTTACCTTCAAGACGTGGCTGCAATCGAAGATCCGCAAGAATACGCACTCGACGTGGGGGCACGGGCGTCGGCGATGAAGGTCTACCAGGTCGTTGTCACCTTCATACGCAAGGTCATGAACCCGTACTTCAAAGTCGAGGTTCACGGTCCTGTCGACAACCTGAAGGTCGATGGCCCGCTGATTCTGGCGCCGGTGCACCGCTCGAATCTCGACTCGCTGCTGGTGGCAGGTGTGTCGACTCGGCGATGCCGGGCACTGGCCAAGCACACCATGTTCAAGAACAAGCCTTTTGCCTGGTTGATTGCATCGCTGGGTGCGTTCCCCGTAGAACGGGGCACCGCCGACCGCGAAGCCCTGCGGGCTGCTCGCATGCTGCTCGACAGTGGCGAAGCCATGTTCGTCTTCCCCGAAGGCACCCGTCAAGAGGGTCAGCAGGTGGGTGAGATCTACGACGGAGTTGCCTATCTGGCGGCCAAGACCGGAGCACAAGTTGTGCCGGTCGGCATTGCCGGCACCGGCGAAGCAATGGGTAAGGGCACCAAATTCCCCAAGCGGGTCAAGGTCGTCATGGAAGTGGGCGCGATCATGCAGCCCCCAGCGGCCAGTGGCAAACGGGTAACGGTCGGCGACCGAAAGCGCTTCAGCGAAGAACTGGGCTCGGTGCTGCAGGATCTAATGGACGAGGCCTACGCCAAGCAGGCCGCATCATGAACGGTGAGCCGATTGGGCACCCGGGATTGGCCGAGTTCGGCGAGACGATCTTCGCCGAGATGTCCGCACTTGCCGTTCGCACCGAGGCGCTGAATCTCGGTCAGGGTTTCCCTGACACCGATGGTCCCCAGGAGGTGCTCGACGCAGCTGCGGCGGCGTTGGCCGGGGGAGTGAACCAGTATCCGCCGCTGCCGGGTGAACTCGATCTGCGCCAGGCTGTGGCCGGGCATCAAGAACGTTTCTGGAACCTGAGTTTCGATCCTGCTACCGAGGTCCTGGTCACCGCCGGAGCCACCGAAGCACTCGCCGCCAGCTTGTTGGCGTTCGTGCGCCCGGGTGACGAAGTCGTGATGTTCGAGCCGTACTACGACAGTTATGCCGCTGGCGTTGCGCTCACGGGCGGCACCCGGCGCGTCGTCACGTTGCGCCCGCCCGAGCCCGGCCAAACTGGTTTCCAGTTCGACATCGACGAGCTGCGAGCGACGATCACCCCCAAGACCAAGGTGCTGCTGTTGAACACGCCGCACAATCCAACGGGCAAGGTCTTCACACGCACCGAACTCATGCAGATCGCCGAACTGGCGCTCGATCATGACCTGCTGGTCATCTCCGACGAGGTCTACGAGCATCTGACCTTCGACGACGCCACCCACATTCCCATCGCCACCCTGCCGGGTATGGCCGACCGGACCATCACCATCAGCTCGGGCGGCAAGACGTTCTCGTTCACCGGATGGAAGGTCGGCTGGGCGTGCGCCCGCCCCGAACTGATCAACGCCATTCGCTCGGTCAAACAGTTTCTGACGTTCGTGAATGCCGCCCCCTTTCAACCGGCAATCGCCGTTGGCCTTCGTCTTGGTGATGACTACTTCACCAACTTTGCCGCCACCTTGCAGGCCAAACGAGACCGGCTGAATGCTGGTCTGGTCGATGCTGGCTTCCAGGTCTATTCGCCGCAGGGCACCTACTTCACCACCGTCGACATCCGGCCGCTCGGTTACGACGACGGCCGAGAGTTCTGCCTGGCGCTGCCCGAACTGGTTGGCGTGGTCGCCATACCCAGCCAGGTCTTCTACACCAACAAGCACGAAGGCAAGCACCTGGTGCGGTTCGCCTTTTGCAAACAAGACTCCATGCTCGACGACGCCGTCGACCGTCTGGCCGGCCTTCGCCCTGAGTGAAGGAGCCGCAGATACGAAACACTGGCATTACCCAGCGGTGTCTAGCTCGCGAGCACTAGCTCGGCGTCAGGCCTTGACCTTGATGCGGGCGAGCACATCCTCGACGAAGCCTGGCGCGAGCTTGGCGGTGTCGCGAGCACGCATGGACTGGCCGGCGATCACATTGGCTCCCAATTTGCGTTCGAGGAACTCGGCCATGTCGTCGATGGCGCGCCCGGCGTTGAGCGCGTAGGTCATGAACGCAGCGACCGGCTTGTCCCACAACATGGGCATCTTGGCCAGGCGATCGGTGTCGGCGGCGTGTTGGCCGATCACGAACAGGCCGTGTACCCAGGTACCGACACAGACGAGGTCGGCCGCCGACACTTCGGCAAAATCCAGTCCGTCCCACGGTCGCACGAGCACGTCATGGCCTCGGGAAGCAAACTCGCCGCCGATGTACTCGGCGGCCCGCTCGGTGTTGCCCGATCGACTGCTGTAAGTAACAAGAACGTTCACGAATGAGAATCTACAACAGATCCTCGACACCCCAAACCATCGCGTTTGTGAACCGATCGACAGAGATAGCCGTCCGATCGGTTCAGAAACGTCTCAGAGTGGTGAGACGCCGGTGAACTCGACCACGGCATGGCCTTGAGAGCGTGATGCTTCGTAGTCGACCTTGCCAGTGGCCTTCCATTCCAGGAACTCTTCGGGGTCGACGATGGTCTGGGTGACGGCGCCGGTGTCGGCGTCGAACACGAAGTGTTGGGGTCCTCGGGCTTCGGGGCCGGTGATGACCTGGTCGTGGGCATCGAAAAAGCCGGCCCACTGATCGGCGATGTCGTCGGCCGACAGTGCGCTGGTCTCGGCCAGCGTGGTCGTCTTCGAGCGGGCGAGCAGCTGGACCCAGCGGAATGCTTCGTTGCGCACCATGGTGCGGAAGGCATGGGTTTGGGTGACGTCACGTCGCTCAGGCAGAACGGGCTCGGGGTCATCGGTCGGGTTGGTCAGGCGTTCCCACTCGTCGAGCAGGCTGGAGTCGACCTGGCGTACGACCTCGCCCAACCAGTCGGTCAGGTCGTAGAGCTCGTCGGTCTTTGCTTCTTCGGGAACGTTCTGCACCAAGCCCTTGTAGGCATCACCCAGGTAGCGCAGCAACACACCTTCGGAACGCTTGAGGCCGTAGTGGTGCACGTACTCGCTGAATGTCATCGCCCGTTCCCACAACTCACGAGCAATCGACTTGGGGCGCACGGTGTCATGGCCCACCCACGGCTGATGCTGGCGGAAGATATCGAAGGCCGGATACAGGAAGTCGGCCAACGGTTGTGGTGCTTCGAGTTCGTCGAGCTTCTCCATGCGCTCGTCGTATTCGACGCCCGCCGACTTGAGCTCGGTCACCAGTTCGGTCCGGAGTTGGTTCAGTTGCGCGGCCAAGATCACACCGGGCGACTCGATCACGGCTTCGACGACGCTCAACACGTTGAGTTCGTAGTCGAGCGCCTGGCGGTCGAGCGCTTCGATGGCTTCGACAGCGAAAAGCGACAGCGGTTGGGTCAGCGCAAAATCATCTTGCAGGTCGATGGTGACCCGTACGGTGCGTCCCATGTCATCAGGCTCGCTCAGGTGCTCGACAACCTCGGCGTCCAGGAGCGACCGGTAGATGCTGATCGAGCGTTTGATGTGGTCGCGCTGGCGTTTGCGGGGTTCGTGGTTGGTCAGCAGAATGTGCTTCATGGCGCTACAGCCGTCGCCCGGTCGGTCGAGCACGTTCATCAGCATCTGGTGCGTGACGTCGAAGCTCGAATCGAGCGGCTCGGGATCGCCTTCGATCAGCTTGGTGAAGGTGTCTTCGGCCCAATGGGTGTAGCCGCGCTCGGGTGGCTTCCTCTTGACCAACTTCTTGCGCTTCTTGGGGTCGTTGTTGGCCTTTTGTTCAGCCTTGATGTTCTCGACCACGTGGGCTGGAGCCTGGGCCCATACATCGCCGACGTCGTCGAATCCCTTGCGGCCGGCGCGACCGGCGATCTGCTGGAACTCGCGGACCTTGAGTGTGCGGGTGCGTACGCCGTCGTATTTGCACAGCTGCGAGAGAAGCACCGACCGGATCGGCACGTTGACACCCACGCCCAACGTGTCGGTGCCGCAAATCAGTTTCAGCAGGCCCTTCTGTGCCAGGCGCTCGACGAGCAGCCGATATTTGGGCAGCAGGCCAGCGTGATGCACGCCAATGCCATGGTTGACGAAACGCTTGAGGTCCTTGCCGATGGGGCTGTCGAATCGAAAGCCGCCGATCTCGGCCTTGACGGCGGCCTTCTCTTCCTTGGTGAGCACGTTGGTGCTCATGAAGTTCTGTGCTGCCTCGGTGGCGTCGCGCTGGGTGAAATACACAATGTAGATGGGCGCACGGTCCGCTTCGAGCAGGTCTTCGACCGACTCGAGCAGCGTCGACTCGCGATAGGCGAAGCGCAGTGGCACGGGCCGTTCGGTCGTCTTCACCAGGGTTGTCGGTCGACCTGTGAGATCCTCGAGCCCGGACTCGAATCGTGTCGTGTCTCCGAGCGTCGCCGACATGAGCAGGAACTGCACATTTGACAATTCGAGCAGCGGGACCTGCCATGCCCAGCCGCGCTGGCGATCGCTGTAGAAGTGGAACTCGTCGATGATCACGATGTCGACGTCGGCATCGGCGCCCTGGCGCAGCGCCATGTTGGCCAGGATCTCTTGGGTGCAACAGATGATGGGCGCATCGGGGTTCACCGACCCGTCGCCGGTGATCATGCCCACGGCGTCGGTACCGAAGTCGCGACATAACGCAAAGAATTTCTCGCTCACCAGTGCCTTGATCGGCGCGGTGTAGAAGCTGCGCCGCCCTCCGGCAAGACCGGCGAAGTGGGCCGCAGTGGCGACCAGTGACTTGCCCGACCCGGTAGGCGTGGCCAGGATCACATTGTTGCCCGACAACAGTTCGAGGATGGCTTCTTCTTGTGCCGGGTACGGGTCGATGCCGGTCGATTCGAGATAGTCGAAGAACCCCTCGAGGATGTCGTCGGTGTCGTCGGTGTCGGGCAGTCGGCTGAGGAGCGGGAAATCGCTCATGCGGCAACCGGTGCTTCGGTACCGAAGACCTGATCCCAGAAGCTGCAGGTCACACCCAGATTCGCCGAGGGTGACCCGAAGTGGTGCCGGTGGTGGCGCTCTCGTAACCGTTCACCCCATTGGGTGCGGGCAGGGCGGTGATGGAGGTTCCAGTGACTGATTTCGTAGGTCGAGTAGCCGAGTGAGAACGAGGCGGCTGCCGACCGGGCAAAGGCCGCAGGAGAGATGGTGGCCAAACCCAACGACAACAGGGCCGACGCAGCCGCTACTGCACTATGGCCTGCAATTCGAGCGGGAATGCACGTGGCCAGGGGTTCGCGATGATGCGCCCGGTGCAAGCCGCCGAGTGGTACCCGCGAGAGCCGACCTTTCCCGAAGGGGCCGTGCAGCACCCAGCGGTGTGACACGTATTCGGTGGCCGTCCATGTCACGGCTCCGGCAGTAACACCAGCGGTTATCTGCAGAAGCAATCGGTTCATCACAGCAGCCATTGTGCCGAACCCACGCCGTGTTGTCCACGCAGGCACCCGGCAACCCGGGCGCTACTGCTATCGCTCGTCGAACAGCGGCACCCGAACCTCGATGCGAGCACCGGGTTGGTTGTCACCGATCGTTAGCGAGCCGCCGAGTTCGCTCTGAGCGATCGTGCCCACGATTGTCATGCCCAGGCCGGCGGACTCCGGAGCGGGCACGGGCGCGTCCAGATCACCGAACCCGATCCCGTTGTCGGCGATGGTCAACACCACGGCGTCGGGTTGGGTGCGCAGAGTGATCGTCACGATCGAGCAATTGGCATGATCGATGGCGTTCTGCACCAGTTCGCTCGCAATGAGTGCCAGAGGTGTGGTCAGGTTGTTCGGCAGAATGGCGGGGTCACAGTCGATGTCGAACTGCACCGGATGGGTGGGGTCCACGAGCGAGTCGCGAACCATCGCGGTGAGCATGGACAGGATCTCGCCGAATTGCACTTCGTCGTCGGTGCGATGAGACAGCAGCTCGTGCACGACGCCGATCGTGCGAATGCGGCGCGCCGACTCGGCCAGCGCCGATTTGGCGTCGTCAGTGCCCACCCGCCGGCTCTGCAACTGCAGCAGCGATGACGCAGTCTGCAAGCTGTTCTTCACTCGGTGGTGGATCTCGGCGATGGTTGCGTCCTTGGTCATCAACAGACGATCTCGTTGGCGCAGCTCGGTGATGTTTCGCAACAGCACCAGGGCTCCGGTGACCGCAGTCTCGGTGAGCAGCGGCACGCAGTAGGTGCTCAAAACGCGGCTGTCGACTTCGATTTCGTCGGTGTAGTCGAGCCGATTCGCGAATGCCTGTCGAACACCGGGAGCGTCGATGCCCATGTCGCCCAATCGATCACCCAGGTTGACCATGTTGGCCCCTACCTGGCGCAGCACGGTGAGCGCGTTGGGTGAGGCGTATTCGAGCTTGCCCGCCTTGTCGAACAACATGATGCCGTCACCAACACGGGGCGGGTGATCATGGCGCCGGGTCTCGACGCCGAACGGAAAGCTGCCAGCTGCGATCATGGCAGCGAAGCGGCGAAAGGTGGCGAAGGCGTGCAGCTCCAGGTCGCCGGGCATGATCTCGATGTGAGGCGCAAACTCTCGAGCCAGCACCGCCACGATCTGACCCTCGAATCGGATCGGCACCGCCAGCGTGCGAATCCAACGGCCCTGACGGGGCAGGAAGACCCCGCCGTCCATCACCGCTCCTGACTCGAAAGCGTGCGTGAGCAACGGGCGGGTACTCATGGGCAAGACCTCGTCGACCTGGTCGACGGGGTAGATCGTGCGGGCATTCATCGGCCGCACGTGGGAGATGATGCGAAACCCGTGCCCTTCGCTGCGCATGATGAGCACGTCGGCCTGCGACAGGTCGGCCAGCATGGCGCTGGCTTGGGCCAACCGGTGGAGATGACGTTGCAGCCCAGGCGACTGGGTCTCGGCTTGGGACCAGGCGCTGGTTGAAATCATGGCAGCGCTGCGTCGGCAGCAGCTGCAGCTGCTCGTTCGGCACGTATCTCGCGTCGAGCAACCATGAAACGGTGCACCACGAAAGCCGCGAGTGCCGCCCCGACGAGCAGCAGCACATAGTTCACCGGGTCGAGTCCAACGGGCTCGGTGAGGTCGAGTCCCTTGGGTTCGGGTGCACCTTCTTCCCAGCGGAACGTGAACGTCTCTTCGGTGAAATCGCCATCGATCCCATTGGCGGCCCATGCGACCAGATACTCACCGGGCGTCATTATGGGCTCGACGAGGGAGATGACGAGTCGCTGATCTTCGCGGTTGACCTGCCCGGCGAGTTCGTTGCCGGCAGGGTCGAACACGGACGCAGTCTGGGGTTTGGTGACGTCGAGGTCGAAGAACTGCATGGTGATGGAGTGGATGGCGCCGCCCACGACTTCGTTGCGGTCGGGCGATGCCTGGCGAAGTTCGGCGTGGGCAGATGCGGGGCTCGGAGCAACGATGGCGATCAGCACCGTGAGCAGGATTGCCACGCCGAGGAGTCGCCGGAATCGAGTTGGTTGCCGCTGATTCTTCACAAACTGCATTGTCACGAGACTATCCAAGACCGTTGGCCGGCCCTGCGCAGTGGCGGGGAAGCCGCGGATCAAGATGCGTGAGCTTGGTTGCCGTGGGTCACGGGTTCGTGAAGTGCCCTTGAGTAATGTCTGGCTTATGCGGGCCTATTGGCTAAACACCGCAAGCTGGTCCCGCATCGTGACCCAGCGAGTGCGGCGTCCGGAATCCATTGCGGAACGTCTTGCATCGCGTCGTCGACCAGATCAGCTGGTTCCGCCCGATGGGCAGCTGGTGTTGATTGGGTGCAACCACAGGTTCGACCCGCGCACGGGCGAACCGGTCGACCGCCGAGAACTGCTCGACCGGGTAATCGAGGCTCTCTCGATTCCCGAAGTCGACGGCGTAGTGGCGTCGGCTGACATGCTCGAGGAGCTCACGTTGCTGAATGTGCTCGAGCATCGCCTGGCATTCTGCACGACCTCTGGCGATCCGCACGTTGGCGCAGCGAGCGGTGGTACGAGCTCACGGGGCGGGGTGGCGCCATCGACTGTTGCGGCCGGCAATTTCGATGGCGGGGTGCTGTCACCGCGTTGGGGAGCATCCGGATCGCGACTTGGATCGCAACCGTGGAGTGTCGCTGCCGATGTTGTCGAACTGGGCACCAGCGGATTGCCGGCGGTCGTCGATGTGCACATCACGAACCCCACGGGCGGCGCCGAATTCGACACTGCATGGTCGGACTGGATCGGTCCCCTTCATGCCACCACATCTGCCCTTGCGACCGGCGCCGGCGTGTGGATCACGGTGCCAGCAATCACCGGTCTTGCGCATTTGGCCGAGGCCACGGGCTTCCCCATGCTCATGCGCGACACCGAGCTTCCGATTGCAGCTCGGGCCTGGCAGAGCTTCTTCCGAGAAGAGCTGCCGCTGACGATCCGAGGCATGATCCCCGGTGCCAGTGCGCTGTTCCCCCTAGAAGGAACCGTCGCCGAAGCGAGCGCAATCATTGCGCGATCGGTGCGCGACCGGGTGGCCAACCCGCGAGCCGCCTGACGAAGACCCGTCAGCCGCCGAGACGAGCCCGAGCAGCGGCACTTCGTTCGAGCAGGTGCGCTGGCACCAATGCCCGGAGTTTCGCCAATGGATCGTTGGGATCGACAGCCGCGGCGGCATCGCCACCCGCATCGGCGGCTACTTCGGCTCCACTGGCCGCAGCTTCGGCCGCAGCGATTGCTCGTTCTTCGGCCAGTTGTTTCTGTTCGAAGAAGTAGTCCCAGTGTTGGGGGCGCACGAGTTCGTTGGTGTCGAGCTGGCCAACGTCGACGCCGTTCTCGAAGAACACCCAATAGCGAGTCCACGCGAAGCCGTTGATGACCTTGATCTTGCCCAACGTGCCTTGCGGAACGCCTGGAAGATCGGTCGTTGCCTTGACGACGTCGTTCTTCTTGAATGGCGTGTCGGGCTCAACAGTTTTTGTAAACAAGGGCATTGGCGTGCGCAGACCAGAGTCGTCGAGAAACAGGACCTCGTAAACCTAGCAGGGCATCACAAAATGGCGGTGCTGCGAGAAGGTTCAACACTCGCAGGGTGCGCGTTGGAATGAGCGCAAGCTGACCCTGGCCGAGCGGCCCTCGAGCGCATCGATGAAGAGCGGCACGTGAGCCTGGCCGTACGTGAGCCTGGCCGTTTCCGAGCTTGTCGCTATCCGCGCAGCTGCGAGAGACCCAGCACCCATGGCGAACCCGATATTGTTGCCTGGTGGCTCACGCACCAGACGACCTGTCCGCCGACGCTCTCGAGTTCCTTACCGAACGACATCTGGCGACACTTTCGCTGGTCGGCGTCGACGGCTCGCTCCATGTCACGCCCGTGGGCTTCACCTGGGACAACGCGACGCAGACCGCCCGGGTGATCACCTTTGCCCAAGCCAAGAAGGTGCGCTTGATCGAGTCGGCAGGAACGCTCGTGGCCGCACTCAGTCAGGTCGATGGTGGCCGCTGGTTCACGCTGCACGGCGCCGCCACAGTGAGCGCAGACCCTGTCGTCAACGCTGATGCCGAGCGTCGCTATTCGCAGCGCTACCGACCACCCGGTGACCGCGGTGCTGATCGCCGCACGATCGAGGTCGACGTCACCAGGATCGTCGGGCGCGTCTAGGCCGTTGGGCTGATACGTGCGGGCGACGGTTGCCGGCACCCGGTACCCTGTATTCGATACAAGTTCGGGCAATGCCCGTGATGCGAAAGTCTGCTCTCATGTCTGATCTCGAATACGACGAACGTCCGTGGGGCAACTACCAAGTGCTCGAGGATTCACCCTCGCACAAGGTAAAGCGCATCACCGTCACGCCGGGTGCGCGGCTGAGCTATCAGCGACACCAGAGGCGAGCCGAGCACTGGTATGTGGTTTCGGGCCAAGCTCTGGTGACACTCGAAGACGTCGAACACACGGTTGATTCGGGTCACGCAATCGACATCCCCCGCGGGTCTGCGCATCGAGTTGCGAATCGCGCCGACGAAGCGCTGGTGTTCATCGAAGTGCAGGTCGGAGACTACTTCGGAGAAGACGACATCGAGCGACTCGAAGACGACTACGGTCGAGGCTAGTGACCACATCGGAACGCACCTCTGAACGGCAACACCATCGTGCCACCAAGCTGCCTGTCCCTCGGCTTGTTGCAGTGTTTTTGGCCATTGCACTGCTCTTCGCAGGATGCGCGGAGTCGGTCGAACCACTACCGGCCGACGTAGCCGCCAAACTCGACATTGCGAACAATTCCATTGCCGATCTCACGCCCGATGGCGGAGACGACGTGCCGGGTACCGAGCTGCGCCGAGCTATCGCCGATGCGCAGAGCGCCGGTACCTCGCTACGAGTCGTGGTCGCCGCAACCGATGCCGAGGTCGTATCTGCGCGATCGGTAGTGGAGCGTTATGGCGGCACGGCGTTGTCGTATCAAGCTGGTGGATCCGCCTTCGAAGCGGCCAGCCGCGACATGAGCGCCGACCAGCTCGAACGAGCCATCGATGCTGCCAAGGTCGAATTCGACATCGGCGAGTCATCGGCGGCATTCGTCGACGTGATCGCCACCGAGGGACTGGACCCGCTGGGGCGCACCTTTGGCCGCACGGCGCTGCTGTTGTTGCTCATTCCCGCCGGCCTCTTCATGCTGTCGGGTGCATGGTCCTATATGCAGGCTCGCAAGCGTAGGCTCAGGCGCCAGCGCGAGTTCGTCGAACGCAAGGCGGTGCTGACCGACTGGGCTGCGCAACTCGGCCCCGAGGTCGAGTCATTGCGACCGCTGGTTGCGGCGTCACACGACGACTCGGCCCAACAGACATGGCACGAATCACAGCAGTTCGTCGACTCGATCTCGAAGGCGCTCTCGAGCGCTCGCAGCGCTGGCGAACTCGACGCAGCCGAGATGCGTATCGGCCGCACGGCGATCAAGCTGCGCGACCTGCGCGGTGCGGTCGACCACTGATTCACGAGTAGCGATGCCCGAGTGCTCTCGACCACTGTCTCTCGATCAGTGAACGCCGACGTATGACGACACTGGTCGTCACCGACCTCGACGGCACCCTGTGGGACCACGAGTTGCGGTGTCATCGCGCCACCCGGGCGGCAATCGACGAGCTTGTCAGCCGAGGCGATGTAGAACTGCTGGCGGCCACGGGCCGCAGGCGCAACAGCGCTCGACGAGCGTATGAGATGAATGGTTTCACACTGCCGTCGGTTCTCTTGAACGGCGCGGTCGGGTTCGATTTCTCCGCCGATGCCATTTTCCATCAGGTCACGTTCGCCGCTGCGGACCTGCGCCAGACGCTCGATGTGCTTGCCGACTTCGGGCTCGCACCGGTGGGGTATCTGACCGACACCCGTGTGTTTGCCATTCCGGGGGTGACGACAGGCGCGAAACACCTGCATTCGCTTGGTGACGATCTGCATTGGTCAACGCTCGAAGAGCTGGCAGTTCGCGCCGATGTGCTCGGTATGAGCATGCTCGGCATCGAGGTCGCTGCGGTCGAACCTGCACTCGGCGCACTGGGCGTGCTGGCTGGCGTGCAAGTTGCCGCCTATGGCGACCATGTGTACCCGCCGTACAGCCTCATGCTGGCGCCGGCGAACGTCACCAAAGAAGTCGGCATCCGGGCCTATATGGCCCATGCCGGGATCGTGCCGGACCAGATCATTGCGGTGGGCGACGGTGGCAACGATCTCGAGATGTTGGCCATGGCCGATGTTGCTCTGGCCGTGGTCGGCGGCGACCAGCGCGCCCTCGATCTGGCCGATCACTTCATCGAACGACCCGAAGATGGCGGCTGGGCCAAGGTGCTGGACTTCGTCTGAAGTCGCGCCGGCGAACGGTCAGCTGTTGCTGATGTCGTTGAACTCGATGCGCCGGTTGGCGAAGAAGTCTTCTTCGGTGACCTCGGGATCGACCTTGAGATCGGTTTCGCCGAAGCCAACAGGCACGAGCATGTCGGGATCCACGCCACCGTCGACAAGATAGGCAACAACAGATGCCGCGCGGGCTTCGCTGAGCGCCTGGTTGGCGAACTCGTCGCCTTGGCTGTCGGTGTGGCCCTGGACTTCGAAGATCGTGCCTTCGGGGAGCGACGTCAGGGTGACGATCGCTTCATCGAGAGTGACCTGTGAGTCGGGCAGAATCTCGGCGCTACCGAGGCTGAACTGAATGGGATTCAGCTCGAACGCAGCATTGACGTCTTGCGCAGCCAGCGAGCGGGAGATCGACCCGGGAACAAGCACCTGTTCGATGATGTGTACCACGCCATTGTCGGCCGTGATGTCGGCAGTGACCACGCCCACGCCGCCGGTCAGGGTGCCATCGTCGTTGACGGTCAAGATCTCGCCGGCCAGAGTCTCGAAAGTGGCGCCGGGTGTCAGATCAGCGGCAGTGACGACACCGGGCACGACGTGGTAGGTGACGGCGGTCAGCGTCTGGTCGTCGTCGAGGCGTTCCAGCACAGGACCGGCGGAATCGAATGCATCGTTGGTCGGGGCAAAGACCGTGAATGGGCCTGCATCGGGATCGGCCAATTGGCCGGCCAGACCGAGGTCGGTCACGAGACCAACGAGCGTGGAGAGTTCAGGGGTGCCGACAGCGAGATCAGCAATGGTGATCGCAGGAACCGGTGTGGGCTCTGGCGTTGGCTCCGGCGTAGCGGTGGGTTCGGGAAGGGCGGTGGGATCCGGCTCGGGTGCAATCGTGGGTTCCGGTTCCGGTTCCGGCTCAGCTGCAGGTTCGGAAGCGGTTTCCACCTCGGTGGTCTCGTCGCCATCGTCAGCAACGTCGGCGCTGCTGGTGCACTGCCACAGCACCAGGCCCGCGATCAGTGCGATGATCGGCAGTAGCACGGCGGTCCAGCCGAGTCCGTTGCGATCGCGATCTTCTTCCACCGGCGCAGCCAGCGTGGTAACGGCGCCGCCACCAGCCACGGCAGCACCAGCAACACCTGCGGTGGATGCGGCTGCCATGGGTGCGGCGGCGGGGATCAATGCGCCCAGACCGCCCGCATCACGGACTGCAGTGATGCCTTCGATGAAGCCGGCTTGGTCTTCTTCGGCATTGGTGGCCAAGATGTCGCCGAGCGGCCCGCTCGCCCCGAACGCAGCGAGTTGTTCGCCCAGTCCGTCGGCATCGAGCCCGTCGTCTTTGATCATCTTCGAGATGAAGCCCATGACTGCAGGGGTCAGCATCGGCAGCAATCGCGACACGGTCGAGATGGCACCGCCGGAGTCGGCTGCCACGTGCGATTCGATCGCACTGCGCTGGCTGCCGAACAGTGCCCCCACCAGCTTGGAGGCCACACCCGTCTTGTCGCCCTGGCGGAAGAACGATCCCAGATGACCGATGAAATCGCCGCCGTCGTCGCCGAGCAGACCCATGAGTGCGCCCATGCCGTCGCCTCCGGATTGTGCGCCCAGCCCGCCGAGAATGGCTGGCAGGCCAGCACTCACCAACGAGTCGGTGTCGGAGCGGGAAGCGCCTAGGGAACTGGAGAGGTCACCCAGAGCACCCGAAGCGCCGAGAGCATCACTGATCTGATCTAGCAAGGTCATGGCAGAAAATGTAACGAGCCCAACGGACCAGCGCACCATTCTTGTGACAACGACTTTGGGATCAGGCTCTGAGCGCTTCGGCCGACTACCTTTTCGGACATGTCGAATACTGCAGACGAAGCCCAGACTCCCGAGGCCATTCACTATCCCGGCGCGGTCGCCGAACGCTCGCCCGATCGCCCCGCGCTGATCATGGCATCGTCGGGCCAGGTCGTGACCTATACCGAACTCGACGACATGGCGAACCGTTTGTCACAACTGTTCCGGGCGGCTGGACTCGAGCGGGGCGACCATGTGGCCTTCTGCATGGAGAACCGGGCCGAGTTCCTACCGATTGCCTGGGGTTGCCATTACGCGGGCCTGTACTACACGGCGATCAGCTCCCGGCTGACATCCGAAGAGGTCGAGTACATCGTCAACGACTGCGGTGCGCAGGCCTTCATGGCGTCTCCGTACAAGGCCGAAGCTGCCACCGCGATACTGGAGTCAACGCCCGACGTTCGACTTCGTCTGAGTGTTGGCGGCCACATCGATGGCCACGAATCCTTCGAAGATGCCATTGCGGCGCAGCCAGCCAAGCCGCTGGCTGACCGTAGGGAAGCTTCGGACATGCTGTACTCGTCGGGCACGACCGGGCGCCCCAAGGGCGTCAAGGTGGCTGCGCCCGAGGTGCCACTGGGCACGGCCCCGGCCCTGCTCATGCTGGTGACCATGCTGTTCGGCGTCACCGACGGCTGTAAGTACCTTTCACCTGCGCCGCTCTACCATGCGGCGCCGCTGCGCTTCTGCATGACCGTGCAACGCGTGGGCGGCACGGTGATCGTGATGGAACGGTTCGATCCCGAGCACGCACTACAACTGATCGAAGAGCATCAGGTCACCACGAGCCAGTGGGTACCGACCATGTTCGTGCGCATGCTCAAGCTCGACGAAGAAGTGCGCGCCAAGTACGACGTGTCGTCACTGGGTGTTGCCGTGCATGCAGCTGCGCCGTGCCCGATCGAGGTCAAGCACAAGATGATCGACTGGTGGGGTCCGGTGCTGCACGAGTACTACGCCGGCACCGAGGGCAACGGCTTCTGCTACGTCAACAGCGAGAACTGGCTCACCCACCCCGGCACCGTCGGGCAGCCGCTCACCGGGGTGTTGCACATCGTCGACGACGAGGGAAACGAGTTGCCGCCGGGCGAAGCGGGCACGATCTTCTTCAGCGACGGCGGCGAGTTCGAATATCACAACGATGAAGAGAAGACGGCGTCGTCTCGCAACGAGAAGGGCTGGTCGACGCTGGGCGACGTCGGCAAGGTCGACGAAGACGGTTTCCTGTATCTGACCGACCGCAAGGCCTACATGATCATCACCGGCGGGGTGAATGTGTATCCCCAAGAGGCCGAGAACGTGTTGACCATGCACCCCGAGGTCTTCGACGTGGCCGTGATCGGCGTGCCCAACGACGACTTCGGCGAAGAGGTCAAGGCGGTGGTGCAGCCGGTGAACATGCCCACCAACGACGATGACCTGGCCACGCTCGAGCGCTCGTTGATTGCGTACTGCCGTGATCAGCTGGCCGACGTCAAGTGCCCCCGCTCGGTCGACTTCCGCGAAGAACTACCTCGACATCCGACCGGCAAGCTCTACAAGCGACTCCTCAAAGACGAGTACTGGGCCGACGCCGGGCGTTCGATCTAGGCGAGCCCGGCTCACGGTGGTCTGCGAGCACATACCTGATCGCCAGACAACGCCGATTCCACCAGCACGGGGCATGATGAAGGCATGGCAGATGCACCCGCTGAGCAACCTCGCTCCAAGCTCGCCATTGCTCGACTCGTCGTCCTCGTGTCGGTTCTGGTCGGCGTTGGCATCACACTTCTTGTCGTAGGCACCGGCGGTGCTCGTGATCTGCTGACCGATGTGGGCGAGAGTAACTGGGGTTTCGTCGCCTTCGTATTGGTCTATGCGTTGGCAGTGGTCCTCCTTTTTCCTGGCACGCTCGGCACATTGACTGCCGGCGCCGTGTTCGGCTTCCCTCTGGGTGCTGCTGCCGCACTCTCGGGGGCCACGATCGGCGCGACGATGGCCTTCTCGGTATCGCGCTATTTGGGTCGCGAGGGCGCCCAGTCGTTGTTCGGTAGTCGACTGTCCAGCATCGACGAGTTCATTGGTCGCAATGACTTCACCTCGATCTTGATCCTGCGGCTCATGCCGGTCGTGCCATTCAACCTGTTGAACTACGGCTCGGGTCTGACTGCGGTTCGCCTGTCTCGGTATGTGCTGGCATCGGCGCTGGGTATGGCCCCGGCCACGATGTTGGCGACCGGCCTGGGCGATCAGGCCGACGATCCGACCGGCACGGTCTTCATTCTGCTGTTGGGTGCCTTCATCGCCATCCTGGTCGGAAGCGGCTGGTACGCCAAGCGTCTGCGGGCGCGCCGCGCCACACCGGGTAACTGATGCTCGACGCTGCATTCCGGTCCCGGCTCGATGGGCCGCTGGATCGCCTGGTAGCGCCCCTCGAGCGAATCGGGGTGTCGCCGAATGCGGTGACTGCAGGCGGTTTCGCGATCGGCGTCGCTGCCTGTGTTGCCATTGCCTACGAACGTTGGTGGCTTGGACTGGCGCTATGGCTGGCGAACCGACTGGCCGACGGACTCGATGGGCCATTGGCTCGCCGGCGAGGCCCCACGGATCTTGGTGGACTATTCGACATCACTGCCGACTTCGCCATCTACGGCGGAGTGCTGGTCGCAATCGGCATCGCCTTGCCCGAAGCTCGACTGGCTGCGCTGGTCGTCTTCCTCACGTACTACCTGTCGGGTTCGTCGTTTCTGGCGTTCTCGAGCCTGGCAACGAAGCGAGAGATGGAAGGCGATGGTCGAAGTCTGCAGTTCCCGGCGGGCATCGCCGAGGGCACCGAAACCATCGCTGCGTACCTACTGATCCTGGCGTTTCCCGACCGAGCCGAAGTCCTGCTGTGGATCTGGGCCACGCTGGTGGCCATCACCCTGGTGCAACGCCTGACAATGATCACCCAGCTACTCCGCTAGTGTCCCAATACACACACTTCAAGCCTCATCATCTGTGCCTGACCCCAGGGGTTAGGGCTTGTCGATTTTGCGAAGCAGGCTGAGCACCGGGCGGGTGAATTTGCGGGTGCGGTCGTTGAAGAACTGGTCTCGTAGGACCTCGTTGGCGGCTTTGGCCGGGCCTTCGGCGAAGGTTGGATAGGGGCGAACCATCTGGCCGATGTCTCGCAGCTTGTCGCCTGCCAGCACTCGTGCCGTCATCTCGTTGATTGTTTCGCCTGCGGTTTCGCCAACGACCGTGGCCCCGACGAGTCGTCCGCGGGAGTCGGTGAAGAGGTCGACGAAGCCGACCGGATCACCGGTGGTGACCTGGCGATCGAGTTGCTCGTAGTCGAAGTGCGAGACCGTGAGCTCCTCGTCGCCTTCGGGAGTGATGCGGCCAACGCTGGCGACCTCGGGGTCGGTGAAGATCGCAAACGGAATGCGTTCGTGGTCTGCGTTTCGTCGAAGCCCGAACAAGGCGTTCGATACGACCAGGCTTCCATGCATGCCAGCGGTATGGGTGAATGGCATCTTGCCGATCACGTCGCCGCCGGCGTAGATGTGGTCGTTCGTTGTCTCGAGCTTGTCGTCGACCTGCACGTGTCCGCGTTCGGTGAGTTCTACACCGACGGCATTCAGATCGAGATTGGCAGTATTGGGTCGCCGCCCCACGGCAACCAGTACCTGATCTGCTTCGACGCGGATCTCGTCGTTGACGATGACCACCAGATCGCCGGTCGACGCGGAACCTTCGACGCCGGTGACCTTGGCATCCTCCATGACGTTCATACCTTCGGCTTCGAAGCGTTTGACGATGAGTTCGCCAACGTTCGCGCCCACCGTGTTGAGTAGCCGAGGTAGGGCTTCGACGAGCGTGACCTCGCTGCCCAGGCGGCGAAATGCCTGACTGAGTTCGCTGCCGATGGCGCCACCGCCGATGACCACGAGTCGTTTCGGTAGCTCCGTGAGCTCCCAGATCGAGTCACTGGTCAGTGGGTTGCTCTCGCGTAATCCGGCGATACCGGGCACAATTGGCGAGGCGCCGGTGGCGATCATGGCTTTGCGGTAGTGGACTGTATGGCCGCCGGCGTCGATCTCGCCCTCGCCAATGAACTTGCCCATCGCAGGAATGACGTCGACGCCTGCGTTCTCGAGCCGTTCGACCGAGTCGTGATGGGCAATGTGATTCTGCGCGGACCTGATGTGGGTCATGACGGCGGCGAAGTCGATCTCGGGCTCGACGGGGGTGATGCCATGCTTGCCTGCGGTTCGCATGACGTGCGCGGCGTGGGCCGCGGCCAGCAGACGCTTGCTGGGCACGCAGCCGTGCCAGAGACAGTCACCGCCAGGATGATTCGGTTCGATCATGGCAACCGAGGCACCAATGCCGGCCGCGCCATGTGCCGCCACCAACCCGGCGGTTCCCCCGCCGATAACTACCAGGTCATACTGCTTCGACATACCCGCAGGTTAGGGCGAGAACAAGGTCTAGTGGTCGCCGCGTTCGTCGGCGGAGGGGCCGCGGCGGTCGTCGAAGAGCGCCAGCGCAGCTTCGAGGTCGCTCCAGCCGACTTCGGTGGCCGTTTCGTCGCGTCGCAACGTGGCCAGCGCCGCCTCACGCAAGACGCCGGTCAGGTCGGCGAAGGACAACCCGTCGGTCTTGGCGGCCAGTTCTTCGCGGTCGACGTCTTCGGCCAGGTTGACATCGGTGATGTTCAACAGTGCCAGCCGTGCACTCTTGACGGGCAGGTCGAGCTTGATGTGCGTTTCGAACCGGCCTGCTCGCAGCAGCGCGCCGTCGATCAGATCCAGACGGTTCGTCGCAGCAATGACCGACACCTGACCACGGTCGGACACGCCGTCGATCTCGGTGAGCAAGGCCGCAACGACCTGGTCCGACACCGAGCTCGACGAGTTACCTCTGACGGGAGCCAGCGCATCGAATTCATCGAAGAAGATGATCGACGGTGCTGCGTCGCGCGCCCGAGAGAACACCGTGCGCACGGCACGTTCGCTCTCGCCGACGTATTTGTCGAGCAGCTCGGCGCCCTTGACGGCAAAGAATGCGCTTCCGGCCTCGTGTGCCAGGGCTTTCACCACGAATGTCTTGCCGGTGCCCGGCGGGCCGTAGAGCATGATGCCCTTTGGCGGCTCGATGCCGAGCCGTTCATAACGCTCGGGTTGGGTCATGGGCCAGATGACAGCCTCGGTCAATCGCTGTTTCACGTCGGTCAGGTTGGCAACTTTTTCGAACCCGAAGCCGGTTATTTCGCCCATTGGCACCGAGCCGAGTGATGGCGTGGTCGATTCGAGTGCCTCGAGCGCTATCTCGGTGGTGAGTTCTTCGTCATTGCCGGTCACCATCGATGAGGCATGCACCACTGCGGCCAGCACATCAGCCCCCGAGTAGCCCGAGGACAGCGTTGCCAGTCGGTGCACATCGATGTCGTCGGAGCCGGGGACTCGTGAAAATGCTGCCTCGAACAGTCGTTGTCGGCGATCGAGATCTGGTGGCGGGATGCTCACAACGCGGGGGAGAAGCGGCGACTTGGCCAGCGATTTGTGCAGATCGGCGACCGAGTCGACACCCAGTACACATACGACCTGGGGTTTGGCCGCGACCTCTTCGAGAAACCAGCGCAGCACCGCTACGAATTGCGTACGGAACGTGGACAGGGCGTCGTCGCCGGTCAGCGTTTCGAGGCGATCGACGAAGATGACCCGCGGGCCCTTCGGCGCGTTGACGGCAGACGACAGCCGGTCGAGCAGCTTCTCAGGCTTGAAGACCCGACTGATGTCGACTTCGGTCACCTGGGTGCCGGCTCGCTTGGCTGCTTCGCGAACGAGTTCGCTCTTGCCGCATCCGTTCGGGCCTTCGAGCAACATGCCGGCCACGGCGGGCAACTTCCATGATGTCGCCAGGTCTTGTGCGGTGGCCAACAACGAGAACCAGCCGGTCACTAGTTCGACTTCGTTGTCGAGCCCGGCGAGCAAGGCGTCGGCGGTCGAAGGATGCTCTTGCTCGACAATGGCGGCTTGGCCGCCAGTCGCGGGTTGGGCTGCACCTGGCTGGCCGGAAGCCGATTGTGCACGCTCGGTTCGTGGTGCGGTTTCGCCGGGGCCCGATCCAATGGCGAAGCGAGTGGTGGATCCAACCACGCCGATGTCGGGCTCGACGGCGGTGACGGTCAATTCCACGTCGTTGTCACCGTCGAAGTAGGCGGCATCGATCGACACGGTGTCTCCTGCGGTCACAGGAGCACCTTGCAGTGCCCTGGCCAGGACACGTGCTTCGAGTGAGTGTTCGTTGAAACGAACGACTTGGGCGACCGGCAAGATGACGCGCTTGACGTCGATGCTCGAGCCAGGACGGACCTCGGCGTTGCGCATGGTTTGTCCATCGAGGAGCAGATCGGTTGGACCGTTCGTGTCTCCACCGGACACGCGAGTGTGGGTTTTGCCGACGGAGATGACGCCACCATGGGGCAAACCGAGCGCTCGGAGCATCACCGGGTCGGCGATGCCGCTCGAGTTCGTTCCGGCACGGATCGTGAATCGCATTTGTCAAAGCTAATGCCTGTTTGGTGTGCTGCGGACCCCGCAGCAGCGGAGGTGCAAATACGTTTGGCCGGTATCTGACTTGCCAGCGCGCTACGTTCGCACTGGTGAGCATTCATATCGATGAGGTCGGGCGCGTCGACGCATTGCTGATCGACAGCGTATGGCTTGGTGTCGAGCCAGGCACGCTGCAGCGGCATATGCCGGTGAACCGCTCGTCTTCGACCAATGCCGTTGTTTACCGCTGGTCGTTCGCCGACCAAGATTTCATGGCGTCGGCCGAAGATGTGCGAGCCGTACGGCTCACACCAATGCAGTAGCTGTAACCGGACCGTAAGGAACTGCAGGTATGGAACAGGCGACCAGCTAGACATGGAAACGGATCAGGTATCGGTCTTCTTTGCACTGTTGGCGTTCATGGCATTGGCCGTTGGGTTGGTGTTGCTGGTGGTCGTGGCCACCGGCAAGGTCGAGAAGCTGCGCCCCGTAGCCGATTTGGTTTTGCCGCTGGCGTTCGTGGTGGCGCTGACCAGCACGCTTGGCAGCCTGTACTACTCGGGTATCGCCAACTTCCGGCCATGTCGGCTGTGCTGGTGGCAACGGATCATGATGTATCCGCTGGTGCCGGTTCTGGGGATCGCCACATTCCGCAAAGACGTGATGGGCGCTTGGTATGCACTGCCGTTGGTGCTCGGCGGGCTGGGCTACGGGCTCTATCACACGCAGTTGCGGTGGTGGCCCGACGACAGCGGAAGCTGTGACATCGACGCCCCATGCTCGGCCGTCTGGGTGAACACCTGGGGATTCGTGTCCATCCCGTTCATGGCCACTTGCGGCTTCACTGCCATCACCGGCCTGCTCGCCGTACGACTCAAGCTCAACCGAGCCGCACCCACCGCTGCGAACTCATGACCGCCGCCGACCAACGCAATAATCACGGGCCCGATCGTGTCGACCCGCACAAGATGGACTGGGACGCCAACTATCGCGACGCAGACCAACGGTGGAGCGGTCAGGTGAACGGATCGCTCGTGGCAGAGATCGAAGGCCTGCAACCAGGCCGTGCGCTCGACGTCGGCTGCGGAGAGGGCGCCGACGCAATCTGGCTGGCGGAGCGAGGCTGGACGGTCACCGCAGCAGACATCGCCCCTACAGCGATCGAGCGCGCCGGCAAGGCTGCCGCAGAGCGACGGCTCACGATCGACTTTCGGGCTGTCGATCTGCTCGACGAACGACCCGCCGCCGATGCGTTCGATCTGGTGTCGCTGCACTACCCGGGTTTCCCGATCGAACGCCTCGACGAGATCGTCGACATGCTGAGCGCGGGGGTCGCTCCAGGCGGGACACTTCTCGTCGTGGGCCATGCGCCGCACCCGTCACCCGACGACGTTGCGTTCATTCGTCAAGAATGGGTGCAGGCCGAGGACATCGTCGCTGCGCTCGACGATTCGTGGACGATCGAAACGCACGAGACGCGCCCCCGCCCGGGCGAGCATCATCAGCACAGCGGCGCACATCATATGGACGACGTCGTGGTCGTCGCCCGCCACACCGGCTGACAACGAACTCGAGCCCGCCACTGTTTCTTTCGGCCGCCGTCAGGCTTTTTGAACGGCGCCGTCGGACTCGGGGTCGGCGCCTCCGTCGAGGTGGCCGTTGGCGGCGCGGATGCCGTAGACCCGGGCGAAGTCGTTCGTGCGTGGGCTGCGGATGACCTGGTAACCGTCGGCCTCGAGTGCATCGCTGACGTGCCAGGGCACGCCGTTCGACACGTCGATCGCGGTGCTGGTACCAGACACCCGGGGCGCCGAGACGGCTTCGAGCATGGACATGTCGAAGTCGATCGAGTTGAGCAGGGCTTGCGTGACGCCCATGGCGATCTGTGTTCCGCCTGGCGCGCCGACCACATGTCGTAGCTCGCCGTCTGCAAACGTCATGGTGGGACAGAGCGACGTGAACCGACTCTTGCCGGGCGCCAACGAGTTGGCTCGGCCAGGTCGCGGATCGAACACGGCCATACAACCGTTGAACATGAAGCCGAGCCCGTCGGTGATCACACCCGAGGGCATGCCCAGTGAGTGCGTCATCGATGCGGCGTTGCCGTCTCGATCCACCACGCACACATGGGTGGTATCTGCTGGTTCATAGGCGACCCGGTCGACCGTCGCTCGCTCGCCAGCAGCGATCGCCGAGGCATGCTCGCCCCCATGCGCCTTCGAAATGAGCTGGTCCAACGGCACGTCGACATGCGCAGGGTCGCCGACAAAGCGGTCCTTGTCGATCGTGGCTCGCTTCATGGCCTCGGTCACCGTGCGCACATAGTCCACGCTGTTGTGTCCCATCGCGGTCAGATCGAAGTTCTCGAGCATGTTCAGCATCTCGAGCACCATCACGCCGCCACCCGGCGGACGGTTGCTGGCGACATCGAAACCCCGGTAGTCGGTACGAATGGGATCGTTGTGGGTGGTTGCGTAGCCGGCAAGGTCTGCCTCGGTGAGCATCCCGCCATTGGCCACCATGTCATCGACGATCTGCTCAGCGATCGAACCGGTGTAGAAAGCGTCGGCGCCGTCGGCGGCGATGATTCGCAACGTGGCCGCCAGGTCGGGGTTGGCCACGACATCGCCCACCCGCTTGTGGTCGCCGTTGGACCGGAAGTAGATATCTCGACCAGTGCTGCTGAACGCCAGGCGCCCCATATTGTCGGCTCGACCCATGGTGGCGCCCTCGACCCACCAGCCCGCAACGTGCGGCCTGACCACGAACCCTCGCTCGGCCCACCCGATGGCCGGCGCAACGATCTCGGCCCAATCCTTCACGCCCCACATGGTCTGGGCTTCGAAGTACGCCCGCATAGAACCCGGTGTGGCGATCGACTGATAGCCGACGTCGTTCACATTGTCTTCCAGAATGAAGCCGAAACCGTCTCGCGTCTCACCAACGATCAGGTCTTCCCACTGGTCGGGTCGTGTCGTCTGGGGAGACTTGGCGTGGAAGTCGATGCAGCGGTGAATGCCCTGATCGGGGAGGTAGACCTGCAGATTGCCAAAGCCGGCAATGCCACACATCTGCGGATCGACAACACCGGCGACCAACCCCGCAGCGATCGCCGAGTCGACTGCGTTACCACCGGCTCGTAGCACCGCAGCCCCGGCCTCGACCGCCTCGGGTTGGGCGGCGACCACCATGCCTTGCTCGAACGTGCTCATCAGAACTCCTTGTCACTACGACTACAGCAGATCAGCTGGCGCCGGTGTTCTTCGGGTGGTGGCGAAGTAGTAGATTTCGTGCGTGAGCGGCGCGGCGGATACGAACTTGATGACTGCAGTGGCGGCCCCCAAGCATCCTGGCCAGCGACGCGTGCTCTCGCTCGATGGCGGTGGCATTCGCGGCATGCTGAGCCTCGAGGTCCTAACCAGCACTGGCGCGATCGTTGCCACGTGGTAAGCGCTCGGCCAAACGCAACGAGGTAAACGAATTGGCGCACCGGTACCGACACGACGAAACGAACGAGGCCGTCCCGTGCTATCGGTGCTGTTCTTCAGGTGCCGAGAACGTGGAGGCCCAGTGAGCGCGCCGCTTGGGCTTGTCGGTTGTCGAACGTGAGAATCGTCGTTGCTGGTCCGGCGCGCTGAGCAGAAGCAAGATGCAACGCGTCGAGCGATCGGCAAAGCGTCTGCTCAGCAACGGAGGCGGCGGTGTTACACGTGACGTGATCCAGGCTGACGAGTGCAAATGCATCCAGGTCCTGAAGGAACTGGGTCTTCGCCGCTGTGGCATCGGCGGGGCTGAGCAGACGAGCGAGGTTGCGGCGCACCTCGACTTCGGTCAGTCGTGACGTGATCAGAACAGGGTCGGCATTCATCATGTCGATCGCCGCCTGCGAGTCATGTTCAGCCACGTAGCGCTTCAATAGTGCCGACGTATCTACGTACAGCACGGTTAGCCGCGATCCTCTTCGAGTGCGCTGGCGATCGCTTCGACTCCAGACGCGGGTTGTGCCGGTGTGAGCTTGGTGCGACGAGCCGGTTCGATCCATCCCTCGTCGATGCCGCGTTCGAAGTGAGATGTCTCGTCGATGGCGGCCAATCTGGCCACGGGCTTGCCCCGATCGGTGATCACGATGGTTGCGCCAGCGGCGGCTTCGCCGACATAGCGCGACAACTTCGCCTTGAGTTCGCGGATGCCTACTTCCATGTAGTCATACTACTATGGCAATGTGACTACATTGCTTGGCGGCCTCACCATCGCCTCGTTGTGACTATCGCGGTGGCTACAAAACTGCCGTGACGTTCGACCGCCAGTTGGGTGCTGCTCGTAACAGAGCGCGCCGGGGATCTCCTTCATAGTTGGTTGCACCAGAGCGAGAAATCGTCGCCGCAACCAACGAAGGCTGATGCCCCGGACGAACGGGGCGTTGGCCTTTGTAGGGCCCGGTGAGTACCCCGCTGTCAGTTGTCGTGCAGGTCGGCGTTCAGGCCTTGCCAGCCGGCGCCCTCGCGGGCGATGGCCTCGATGGTGCCGGTCTTGGAGTTGCGACGGAAGAGCAGGCCGTTGGCGCCCGAGAGCTCCTTGGCCTTGACGGTTTCGCCGTCGGGCATGGTCACCAGCGTGCCGGCAGTGATGTAGCAGCCGGCCTCGACGATGCAGTCGTCGCCGATCGAGATGCCGATGCCGCCGTTGGCGCCGATCAGGCTGTTCTTGCCGACCGATACGACCTCGGTGCCGCCACCGGAGAGTGTGCCCATGATCGACGCGCCGCCGCCGATATCGCTGTGCTCGCCAACGACCACACCCTGGCTGATGCGGCCTTCGACCATGGCCGAGCCGAGCGTGCCGGCGTTGAAGTTGCAGTAACCCTCGTGCATGATCACGGTGCCCTCGGACAGATAGGCACCCATGCGAACCCGGTTGGCGTCGGCGATACGCACGCCGCTCGGCACCACATAGTCGAGCATGCGGGGGAACTTGTCGACGAGCTTGACCTCGACGTTGTGACCGTCGGCCCGAAGCGCCATACGGGTCATCTCGAAGCCCTCGGGCTCGAAAGGTCCCAGGTTGGTCCAGACCACCGTGTTGAGCTGGCCGAACAGCCCGTTCAGGTTCATGCTGTTCGGAATCATCTTGCGATGCGACAGCAGGTGCAGGCGCAGGTATGCGTCGATGGCATCGACC
>ENA-ORXM01001983-ORXM01001983.1-marine-metagenome-genome-assembly--contig:-NODE-1983-length-25783-cov-20.028476_pt1 | contig 25783 bp, 19 predicted proteins | sample MGYA00237867_ERZ511480 | MGnify/ENA primary metagenome ERZ511480 (study PRJEB26309, sample SAMN06266103) | marine metagenome | isolation source: Algal blade | place: United Kingdom:Sidmouth, United... | reverse complement strand
CCGTTGATATTCGTTTCGGTTTCTTCCTCAATCCCGACTTCACTTTCGTCGCAGGAGGTTGCATCTATATAGGTCGTGTCGCTGGATAGATACGTTGTGGTCGTGATGATTAGGCTGTCGCAGCCATTGATATTCGTTTCGGTTTCTTCGACGATGCCGACTTCACTTTCGTCGCAAGAGGTTGCATCTACATAGGTCGTGTTGCTGGATAGATACGTTGTGGTCGTTATGATTAGGCTATCACAGCCATTGATGTTTGTTTCGCTTTCTTCTTCAATGCCGACTTCGCTTTCGTCGCATGAGGTTTGGTCTACATAGGTCGTATCACTTGATAAGTACATTGTCGTTGTGATGATTAGGCTGTCGCAGCCATTGATATTCGTTTCGGTTTCTTCCTCAATCCCCACTTCACTTTCGTCGCATGAGGTTTGGTCTATATAGGTTGTATCACTGGATAGATACGTTGTGGTCGTTATGATTAGGCTGTCACAGCCGTTGATATTCGTTGCCGTTTCTTCCTCAATACCGACTTCACTTTCGTCGCAGGAGGTTTGGTCTATATAGGTCGTGTCGCTGGATAGATACGTTGTGGTCGTGATGATTAGACTGTCGCAACCGTTGATATTCGTTGCTGTTTCTTCCTCAATACCGACTTCACTTTCGTCGCAGGAGGTTGCATCTATATAGGTTGTATCACTGGATAGATACGTTGTGGTCGTGATGATTAGGCTATCACAGCCGTTGATATTCGTTGCTGTTTCTTCCTCAATACCGACTTCACTTTCGTCGCAGGAGGTTTGGTCTATATAGGTTGTATCACTGGATAGATACGTTGTGGTCGTGATGATTAGGCTGTCGCAGCCATTGATGTTTGTTTCCATTTCTTCTGTAATGCCGACTTCTCCTTCATCACAAGAGGTCGCATCTACATAGGTGGTGTCGCTCTCTAATAAGGTTGTTGTGGTAATCACTACGCTATCACAAAGTTGTCCCGTCAGTATTATGGTATCCATACCAATCTCGGATAGATCACAACTTTCAAGGCTCACTAAAGTTGTATCAAAAGGACATGCAACTTCTTCGCCTATACAGGGAATACAAACAGAACCATCACAATCTAAAATGGTTTCTATATCGTTAATTGTATTGGGATCATTGTCGTCACATTCGACGATGGTGGTTGTTCCATTAGAACAATCTGTGAAAGACACGGTAATTTCGTCTTCTTCTTCATTGCCACAATTATCTGTCACAACAACAAGATAAGTTGTCGTTTCGGTAGGATTAACTGTTATGCTACTGCTGTTCTCTGTGGAAGCACTTCCCCAATCATAAGTATAAGGAGGTGTTCCACCTGTCGCCTCTACTGCGATAACGATGTCTTCGTCAGCACAAGCTTCGACATCTTCGGCGGATAGCATAAATACCTCGCCATCCGTAATCGTAATAGAAGCGACTGGATCTTCGCAAGAACAGCTATTGCTTGTAATCGTTAAAATAACGGTTTCTTCTCCTTCTGTGAGTCCATCTGCAAACGCTTCTATATCCAGCGTAAAGCTTGTTTCTCCTGCTGGAATAATGACGCTTTCTGTAATTTCTGTATAGTCTTCCCCATTGGTGGCTGTTCCCGTGATGGTAAAGGTCACTTCAACATCTTCACTCACATCTGTTATATCGTCTCTTTCAAATACGAATTCTCCGTTAATACAGCCTTCTATGGCATTATTTAACCCAATACCTCCATCATTAATTTGAGAAGAGACATTTGCCCCATTTCCTGCGTTAAAAGAGTTGGCAGCCAAGAAAACTGCGGAGTCATAAATTCCATCGCCAATATCACAAATAGCCAATTTGATATGATAAGTCTCACATGGAATGACTTCGACAGTAGCCGTAATAATATCTAAATAAGCATCATATTCTAAATCTGCTCCACCTCCATTAGCATTATAATAGGAAGAGTTTGAATTTGCGTTTACATCATCAATCGTAATATTTGTGGAGGAATTGGGAATTAAGGCAACATTGACAGCATTATTTTGGAAAGGGCCATTCAAACCTGGTCCACTTATAAAAAAACCAAAAGCATCATTAACAGACTGATTAACAAATTCAGGATATTCTTCACTTGCAAAAACAAAATCAAAAGTTGCCATACTTGCTGATGGTGTAAAATCAAATTCTAAAATAGCCACATCAAAACTTGTTCCATTACCCAAATTTTCTAAATCCGAATCTGAATCTGGAGAAATACTAAAAGCTGTACCTGTTCCACCATTTGTATTAGGTCCTTCTGCATCAGCAATATTACCAGAAGAAATAATAATGCCCTCTTCTATCCCTATCGCACCTGTTCCATTAAAAAAATATCCCAACTGCTCATCATTGCCTGTAAAATCAATATTTTCTACCCCAAAACAATCTCCTGTTATAAAAACATCTTCTACCAATATTTCTGCAATATAATTGGTATTAATCTCAATAGAACCACCTATACTTGCAAGATCATCATATATAGTTTGACAATTTGAACTCCAAAGAACACTACAGCAAAAGCTATTCTCTGCTATGACTTGCTGAAAAATAGGATCACTTTCAGGATAAGGGTTTGTACCATCTTGAGTCGTAAAGCATTGGCTATACAACAAAACTGTTGGCAAACAAAATAAAAGGATGATGGTAAATACTCTTCTCATAATAAATTCTTTTTCCCCAAGAATTCACAAAGTTTTACTACTGATATGTATAAGGAGCGAAAGGTTAGGTGCTTCGTCGTTACGGCTGGTCCTGCTATCCGTTCTTATGGCTAACCAAGATTCATAAATCACGGCAGAACCGAACCACAGCACTAAGAACCAAGAACTACAGCACTTGGTTTGCCATACCACTTCTATCAGGGCTATTTTAAATGGTCTCAACAAAAATTGTCAAGATAAAAAAAATCTTGATTTTTCAAACTAAGTAAAATTTAACAAAAAAGAAAAGCTTTAGCCCTACTTGTACACAGCACGTCATATTCAATTATGTAAAAAAGTAGATAGTCATTAAACTTAGTGAAAGTTGCCAAGTCTAAAAAAGGCAAATATCAGGCTTTATTAAATATATATTATTCTTATTAATATTGTGTTTTTACTAAAAATGTTTACGCTATACAGTATTTTTGCCCAAAATTTCGTTTATTTGATTAATTGCGGTTTCCAAAGGTAATCTGCCTTATAGAAAGGTACAGGGGGGAGAAATCCACTTTTGAACTGCTATTATGATTAAATGAAATAGCCGAGAATCTAATATCATTCCAAAACTGTTAGTTAGAATTTAAATTAAAAATAGACCAATGTTACATAAGAGCTTTTACTATATATTTTTCGTTTTAGTCATCTGTTTTTCTTTTTCTTCTTGTTTGAGTGGCAGCAAGAAAAACAAAAAAACGGCAGAAAATAATACCTATAAGCCTCCACTTCGCTCTACAACAAAGGTAAAGAAGCCCTTACCAACCAAACCAAAAAATAGAGTAGACACTCCAAGAAATACAGAACCACTTCCAACCATCAATAAAGAATTTGACATTGCATTATTATTGCCTTTCAATACACAAATCAATAATCTTGATTTTGCCAATGATAGCATTAATGACAGATCAGAGATGGCATTGGATTTTTATGAAGGTGCAACCATTGCCTTAGAAGAATTAAAGGAGAAAGGCTTAAATGCAAAGGTGTATGTGTATGATACACAAAAAGATAAGCTAAAGGTTAAAAATATTTTAGCACAGCCACATTTAAAAGATGTCGATCTTATCATTGGTCCTATATACAATGACCCTTTAGAAGAGGCCAATGCCTTTGCCAAGAAAAATAAAGTACACCTCGTATCGCCTTTGTCTCCTACCACAAAATTTGTGGAAGAGAATCCCTATTATATTACTGTTAATCAGTCTATTGAGACACACAGTAACTATATGTATGATTATATGGCAAAAAAAGGCTACAAAGATATTGTTTTGTTACACCGTCCAAGTCCTACAGAACAACAAACTACGGACTATTTTAAGTCGTTGATGATTAGTCGTACAGGCGTTGAACATATTGGCATGAGATTAGAAGAACTGGTGTGGACAGATCAAGATATGGGGACTTTAGAAACTTATTTGGTTCGCAATAAAAAGAATGTTTTTGTTATTACTTCTTTCAATGAAGCCTTTGCCAACAATATGTTGAGAATCCTTAATGGTTTTTCGGATAGATATGATATTGTCGTTTTTGGAATGCCAAATTGGAATAAATTTGAGACGTTGGATTTAGATCATTTAGAAAATCTAAGTTTCCATATTTCGTCTAATTTCTATGAAAATTCCAGAAGTCCCAATGCTATGTCCTTTACACAAAAATACAAAGCTGCCGTCAATGAATTGCCTAACGAATATGCTTATAAAGGCTATGATATTGTAAAATACTTCGGTAAAATGTTGGAGCGTAGCAATCAGGAACAGGAGCTTAGTATGTCTCTTCGCTCAGACAATGGCGCATTTTCAGGCTTCCAATTTTTGCCTGTGTACAATCCTTATTCGGGCGAAATAGAATACTTTGAAAACCAAAAGCTCTATATTCTACAATTCCGTAATTTTCAATATTATAGGGCGGATTAGGGCTTTTTGGGGGCGAAGGGGCATTGGCGAATTCTCATAGTTAAAATGTATCTATATCGGTAAATGAATCCCATCTTAGAGATGGAATCCATTAGGAATGCTATAAAAATAAATGTTACTTCTTAGCTGGGTCGCCAGTCCGATTCGATATTTTCCGATATATTTCGTTAAAAAGCCTCATCATAGCTCTGCTATGTCGAAGCGTCGAACCGCTACGTTTTTGCCCGATTCGGCGTTCCGATCATCTATCAAAAAATCTCTTTGCTAAAATCTAAACCTTTATTTCTACAACATTCCTATTTAGCGATTTTCTCTTATTTTTTCGTCGAATTTCTTGACTTTTGGCTTCAAAATAGACTATCTTTCAATAATTTCTGAAAGTTCATTCATTTTGATACTACAAATAAACTAAATATTCTGGATATTTGTTTAAAAATAAAATTGAATTTCTGTTTTTCTTAAAAATTAAATGACAATAAAGTGATAAAGCTATATCATAAAAAGTAGGATTTGATTGTTTATACAATAGGTAGCCATATAAATTTACTTTACTTTTGCAGCCTATTTTAGCAAACACATCTTAGAACTTATTTGAACTAGCCTCAAAAAACACCTTTTAACTAGTTCAAAAAAATTCTTAGTCAATACAATTACATGAAAAAATCTATTTTATATTTCTTTTTTATCACTTTAGTTGTTTTTTCTTCTTGTGGTGATGGTACATATACTTCAAGCTCTTTGCCAGATGCTTCTGGACGAGTTGATGAAATCATTGTGGTGATGGATGATCAAGCATGGGATGGGGAATCAGGTAAAGCTGTGCGTCGTGTTTTGACCGACTCTTATCCTGGTCTTCCTCAACCCGAGCCTCGTTTTGATTTGAATCAAGTACCCCCATTGGGTTTTGAGAAGATATTAAAACGTTCCAGTACGATTGTCTATGTAGGGAATTTAGAAGGCAATGGTGCGACGGACAAGGCAATACAAGAACAAGTAGAACGACTTGGAGAGAAAAAGCCTCGTTATTTGTTTTCTGTCAATGACGTATGGGCAAATCCACAACAAGTGATTTATCTTTTTGGCAATGATGAAGAGGATCTTATCAATGTATTGGATGTAAAACAAGAGCAAATTCTCAATCGAATCTATACTATTGAAGATCGCAAAGCTTACAGAAATGCTTATGCTGGTCAAGTCAATAAGGGACTTTCTGCCTATGTTAAACAGAAGTATGATATAACCTTTAAGGTGCCAGGCAAATTTGAAGAAATTGTCAAAAACGATAGCATGATTTGGTTTCGACAAGAGCTAAAACTGATGAAAAAAGGAACAGAGATGTCAAATATCATTATACACAGCCAACCTTATGAGAAGGAAAGCGAATTTAATTTGGAGTATCCAATCAATAAAAGAAATGAATTGGGTGTATATGTAGAATCTGAAAAGGCAGGTGCTCGTATGACCACTGAAACAAAACACTTGGAACCCATTCAAAAGAAATTTACAACGGAAGATGGCTTAGAAGTCATAGAAACAAGAGGTTTGTGGAAAATGACAGGGGATTTTATGGGTGGGCCTTTTATCAATTACTGTGTTAAAGACAAAAAAAATAAACGAATTGTAACTTTTGATGGCTTTGTCTATTCTCCCCAAGCAAAAAAACGTAGAGCTATTCGGAAGTTAGAAGCGATGTATAAAACATTGAAGGTGAATTAGGTTGTGGTTTTTGTGGTTTATTCTTATGTGATTACTGACTAACTGATACACTAATTACTAGTCCACCAATTCACTAATCTACTAATTACGAATCAACTACTCTATGATATTAGTAACAGGCGGTACAGGTTTTTTAGGGTTTCATTTGTTAAAAAAACTTTTGGAACAAAATGAACGACCCATTCGAGCGACTTATCGGGCGACGAGCGACCCTAAGGTTCGAGAACGCTTAAAAGGGATTGAATGGGTAGAAGCGGATGTATTAGATGTGGTTGCTTTAGAAGAAGCAATGCAAGGCGTCACGCAAGTGTACCATGCTGCCGCAGTGGTTTCGTTTGCCCCCAATAAGCGAAAAGCCATGCAGCACATCAATATTGAAGGAACTGCCAATGTGGTGAATGCTGCTTTGGATGCCAGTGTCGAAAAGCTCCTTCATGTAAGCTCTGTCGCAGCATTGGGACGCAAACCCAACCAAGTCATTGTACACGAAAATATTGAATGGGAAGCAAGCACCAATAATTCTGCTTATGCCAAAAGTAAATATGGGGCAGAAATGGAGATTTGGCGAGGTATCGCAGAAGGCTTAAATGCGGTTATTGTCAATCCTTCCATTATATTGGGCCCCTGGGATTGGGATACAGGTTCGGCTGCCTTTTTCAAAAGAGCTTGGAACAATTCTCGTTTTTATACAACGGGCATCAAGGGCTTTATTGATGTGGAAGATGTCGTTGTGGCAATGGTTCAATTGATGAATAGTGAGGTACACAGCCAACGTTTTATTCTCAATTCTGAAAACATCTCGTTTAAACAGTTATTCGATTGGTTGGCGTACTATCTTCACAAACAGCCTCCCCCCTACAAAGCAGGTAAATTCATTTCAGAAATCGCTTGGCGAGTTGAAGCCATTCGAGCGTTCTTTACCAAGAAAGACCCAATTATCACAAAAGAAACTGCCAATTCTGCCAATACACACTACGAATACGACAATACAAAGTTTCTACGTATTTTTCCTGAATTCCGATTTACGCCGATTGAAGAAAGCATCAAGCGCACTAGTCAGGTGTTTTTGATGGAGGTTAGTGGCTCTCCATAAAATAGTCAAATACAAAATCAAGTTCACATTTTACTTAATATCTCAGCTCTATAATCTAAATCCATAGCAGTGAAAAAGACAACAGACTTGTGATGCCTTCTAAAACCAGATCTTTTTGACCTTCTTAATTCTTTCAATGCTGCTTTTTTCCAATACTCTTTCACTTTTTCAGGTAGTTCAATTTTGTCTTTTGCTTCAAACCAAATCCATTTTGCATCTCTTTGCTTATTCTTGTAAAAATAATCCACATCATCACGAATTACTTTATCCTTTACATAATTTAATTCCTCATATTCAAGCGGCATTATCAAGCCAATCATATCTTTTTCAGGTCTGATAACATACCTTTGGCCAATATTTACAGGAATTTTATGGATTTTTGTTATAGTTAAAGATATTCTAGAATCGTCATCATTTACTTCAAGATATTCTAATAATTCCTTGACTATGTTAAAGTATTCATTTAATTTATTTTTATCACCTATCTTTTTTATTGCCGTAACTAACTGATTTTCAGAATTTTCAAAATCATTGTTTGCTGAAGCACTATTTTTTCCAGCTTCGTTCAAAGAAATAATCTTCTTATTCAGCGTGTTTTTCTTACAGAATACTGAATTTTCAAAATCAACATATTCCTCAAAATCACTCACTTTTAGTTTCTTTATAAAATTGCTAAGATTTTCCATTGATATACTATTTGTTTCTTCCCAAAGTAGATTAAACCACTCATCAAGTTCTTCTATTTTATTGGGATCATTAAAAACAACAGAAATTTCAATCTTTTCTTTTATTCCTTTATTTGTAAAGTTAGCAGAACCTAATAAAGCTTTATCTGGAGCCAATAAAAGTTTAGCATGAAGATTTCTGCAATGATGTATCTTATCTTGATTTACTTTTATAAAATTAAAAATTGTTACTCTATTTTTTTTTGAATTAGATTTAATCCATTCTTCTATATCCGTTATCAGTAACCAAGATTTTGATAAGTTTATGATTCTTTCCAAATATTTTATGCCAAGATAAGGACAAGCAATTCTAATATTTTTATTTCTAACTAATTCAATTATTTCTGTATCAAAAACAGAGTATTCATCTTCATCTTTATGATATATTAACTTCATTTCTCTTTTACTTTTTTTATTATAGCGTTCTGTCCTTTTACAATAGCCCTGATAGGAGTGGTATGGCTTTCTTTAGTTTTTGTGGTTTAAGTGGTTTTTGTAGTTTTTGTGGTTATTTTACCTTGATAGATAGGTTTTTTCCTAAGCCATAGGAACGGATAGCAGGACTTTCCGTGACGACGAAGCACCTGACAGTTCGCTCCAAAAAAAGAAATCACCAATAATTCCGCATCAACTCTGTCGCCCAATCGGGTTGTTTTACTTCTTTATTGGGCAAAAATTCTTGCATAACGGGCTTGATGTCTAAAACGGGTGTTCCTTCGATGGCATCTAAGCCTTTCACAACTAAAAGGTCCTTATTGCGCTCAATTAATTCTACAATAGTCGCTCCAATGAGATTGGGGCGACTTTTTTTGCGTTGGGCAAAAATCCCGACTTTGGGCCAATCTGTATTCCCTCTTGGATGTGCTGCGCCCCATCGGATTTTTTCAGTAGGGACTTTGTGAAAGTAGAAAAAGACTTCAAGGTGGGAAAAAGTGTCTATTCCATCAAAACCACTGGCATCAATCTCTTCTACCAACTTAATTTCAGCCAAAACATCGCCCCAATCGTCGTCTTTTATAATTTTGCGGCTGGATTGGACAAAAGCGATGGGTTTTAGGGTAATTGGGTTCATAATTAAAAAAATTGAGTTAATTAAAGTTAAACATAAAAAACAAGTAACGAATAAACAATAAATTAACGTTTTACGCTTCGATATTTTCCGATATATTTCGTTGAAAAGCCTCGTCGATGCGCTGCATCGCCTACGTTTTTCGCCTCATATCTCAAAAAATCTCTTTGCCTAAAATCGTAATCTTATTTTTTAATCGTTACTAATTAAAAAATAGAAATGCAATTTTTAACTTTGTGTTCTTGTAGAGAGTATAATTAGGTAAAGATTACAACCAAATTTAGAATTTTTGATTTAAAAAATAGAATTTAATACATTATGGACGGATTATCTCCAACAACAGACATTGTACAGCTTAATGAGAAAATTCAAGCAGAAAGTGCTTTTATTGATGTTCTCAAAACGGAAGTTGGTAAAGCCATTATTGGACAGGAATATATGGTAGAGCGTCTACTATTAGCCTTATTAGCGGATGGACATATTCTTTTAGAGGGTGTTCCTGGATTGGCAAAAACTTTGGCGATTAACTCCCTTTCAAAAGCCGTTAGTGCCGATTTTAGCAGGGTTCAATTTACACCAGACCTTTTGCCTGCCGATGTCGTTGGAACGATGATATACAATCAGAAAGAAAACGCTTTTACCGTCAAAAAAGGGCCTATTTTCGCTAATTTTGTCTTAGCGGATGAGATCAATCGTGCGCCAGCAAAGGTACAAAGTGCCTTGTTAGAGGCGATGCAAGAACGCCAAGTAACGTTGGGAGAAAACACTTTTAAGCTAGATGCGCCATTTTTGGTATTAGCAACCCAAAATCCATTGGAACAAGAGGGAACGTATCCATTGCCAGAAGCACAATTAGACCGTTTTTTGCTAAAAGCCGTCATTTCTTACCCCAAAAAGGAAGATGAGATTTTGATTATGCGTAATAGTGTCAATCAAACTTTTGGTACAATCAGTCCCGTTATCCAAACTTCAACGATTTTGAATGCAAGAAAAGTGGTGAGAGAGGTATATATGGATGAGAAAATTGAGCGTTATATTACGGATATTGTTTTTGCTTCTCGTTATCCAGACGATTACGGTTTAGCGAATATGAAAAACTTGATTAGTTATGGTGGTTCTCCTCGTGCAAGCATCAGTTTGGCCATTATCGCCAAAGCTTATGCATTCATCAAACGTAGAGGTTACGTCATTCCTGAAGATGTACGAGCGATGTGTAACGATGTATTGCGCCACAGAATCGGTATCACGTATGAAGCCGAAGCCGAAAATATCACGTCTGAAAACATTATTAGTGAGATTTTGAACAAAGTGGAAGTACCGTGATTTTTTGAGACCAGAGACCGCTTCGCTGAGAGCAAAGACTTATATGTTCTTAAATCGACTTTAATTTCTTATATGGTTGCAAAACAACTTAAACGACTCAAATAAAAATGGAAACATCCGAGCTGATAAAAAAAGTCCGTAAGATTGAGATAAAGACCAAAAACTTGTCCAATCATATTTTTTCAGGAGAGTACCACAGTACCTTCAAAGGTCGAGGTATGTCGTTTAATGAAGTACGAGAGTACCAATTTGGCGATGATGTACGGAATATTGATTGGAACGTAACGGCTCGGTACAATACGCCATTTATCAAAGTCTATGAGGAAGAACGAGAATTGACCGTTATGTTGTTGATAGACGTGAGTGAATCTTCCTTTTTTGGGACGGTCAATCAAATGAAAAATGAGATTATTACAGAATTAAGTGCAGTTTTGGCTTTTTCAGCCATCAATAACAATGACAAAGTTGGCGTACTTTTTTTTAGTGATAAAATCGAAAAATTCATTCCCCCTAAAAAGGGAAAATCCCACATTTTGCGTATTATTCGAGAACTTTTGGCTTTTGAAGCAGGACAACGCAATACCAATATAGAACAGGCTTTGCGCTATTTTTCTAATGTGATGAAAAAGAAAACGATTGCGTTTTTGGTATCGGACTTTATGGATGAAGGCTATCAAAAAGCCTTAGATTTGGTGGGACGTAAGCACGATTTAATCGGTATTCATGTCAGTGACCCAAGAGAGGAGGCTTTGCCCAATGTCGGCGTGATTCGAGTCAAAGATGCAGAAAGCAATCAAGCCTATTGGTTAGACACGTCCAATAAAAAGCTCCGTACCAAGTACGCAGCAAATTTTTTGGAGAACCAAGACAGATGTAAAACAGCTTTTCTAAAAAGCGGCGCCGATTTAATCAATGTCACTACAGACAATCGCAAACCTTATGTAAGAGCCATGATGAATTTTTTCAAAAAAAGAGGAGGATAATCAATGAAGCATTTGAGTTATATCAAACACATAACCATCACCGTTGGTCTATTTTTCTTTGTATTTCTGAGCCATTCCAACACCTTAAACGCCCAAGTCTCTGCACAAGCCACTGTCAGCGAAGACAGTATTCAAATTGGCGAACAATTTAGGCTCAATTTGGAAGTTAGCAGCCCCAAAGACATCGAAGTTATTTGGCCCAAACTTTTAGGCAATATTGGAAATTTTGAGATTGTGGGGCATGGAGGCATTCAATCCAAAGTAGAAGGAGAGACCAAAATAGAAAGTCAACAATACAATCTGACTTCTTTTGACGAGGGCTATTATCCCATTCCTGGGATTGTCTATAAATACAAACAAAGCAATCGTACCAAACAAGTCCAAACAGAGGGCATTTTAATCAATGTCGCTACGGTGGCGGTTGATACAACGCAAAGTATTCGCCCCATCAAAGGCATTATGGAAGTGCCGTTTACGTGGAAAGAAGCGATTCCCTATGTCATCAAAGGACTTATCGCTTTATTGGCGTTGTTTGGGTTGATTTATTTTTTGAGACGCTATTTCAAAAAAGACGAAATCAAAGAGGTCATTCCACCACCGCCTCCACCACCAGCGCATGAAACTGCCTTAAAGAAATTGAAGGAAATCGAAAATGCGAAGGCTTGGCAAAATACGGATATGAAAACGTATTATAGTCAGCTTACAGAGGTATTGCGGGAATATGTGGAAGGTCGCTATGAAATTCCTGCCTTAGAGTCCACAAGTGATGAAATTATGGGAGAATTGAGTAAAACCGATTTACCCAAAGGACTTTCTGCCAAATTACAAAACCTATTGATGATGGCAGATTTGGCAAAATTCGCCAAAGCCAGCCCATCACCAGACGACAATAAGCGAAATCTAAAAGCAGCCTTTGATTTTGTATTGCATACGAAGAATAGAGTGATTGAGGTAGCGGAACAGGAGAATGTTGAGTAAAATTTTATTTCACGCAAAGAGCGCAAAGATTTTTTCACGCAAAGAAACGCAAAGCTCTATAGAAACCAATATCTAATTAAGATGACTGAAAATGAAATATCATATAAAATCATTGGTACTGCTATCGAATTGCATAAAACATTAGGAGCAGGTTTATTAGAAAGTGCCTATGAAAATGCTTTAGCTTACGATTTAAAGGAAAAAGGTTTGCAGGTTATACAACAACAAGCAATGCCTTTTATCTACAAAGAAGTAAATATGGATGTTGGTTATCGTTTAGATTTATTAGTCGAAAACAAAATTATTGTAGAAATAAAGTCTGTAGAAACATTAGCTCCTGTACATTTTTCGCAAACATTAACTTATTTAAAATTATCAAATCTAAAATTAGCTTTATTGATAAATTTCAATACTGCAAAATTAAAAGATGGTATTCATAGAATTGTACATCAACTATAGATTCATACAAAGGATTGTAACACAAAGAAGTATAGCTATCGACATAGAACAATTTCTTTGCGGTCTTTGCGAAAAACTTTGCGGTCTTTGCGTGAAATCACAAAACACTAAAAAACGCTGAGACCTTTACGTGAAACCACAAAACAATAAAAACACCAAAACTTGAATACACTAGCCAACATATCATTTGCACATCCTTGGTTTTTCCTACTGTTGCTATTTGTACCATTCCTTATTTTTTGGCAATGGAAAAAATACCGTCAACAGTATGCAGAATTAAAAATGTCCTCGTTATCGGCTATCAAGGATCATCGCACTTGGAAAAGTCGTATACGCCCATGGCTTCCTTTGCTCAAAACCCTTTCTTTCATCTTTTTAGTCATTGCATTGGCTCGTCCACAAAATGCCTTAGAGGAAGAAAAAATCACGTCCGAAGGAATTGATATTGTCATTGCGACGGATATTTCGGGCAGTATGTTGGCGAGAGATTTTCAGCCAGACCGCTTAGAAGCCTCCAAAAATACCGCCATCGAATTCGTTGACAACCGAGAAAATGATAGAGTCGGTTTAGTCGTGTTTGCAGGCGAGAGTTTTACCCAATGTCCCATCACTTCCGACCACAATATCCTCAAAAAGTTGATGTCTGAGGTCAAAAGTGGCTTGATCGAAGATGGAACCGCCATTGGCATGGGTTTAGCGACGGCTGTGAATCGCTTAAAAGACAATGAATCCAAAAGTAAGGTCATCATTCTCTTAACCGATGGTGTCAACAACAAAGGCTTCATTGATCCCCGAACAGCCGCAGAAACCGCAAAGGAATTTGATATAAAAGTCTATACGATTGGCGTCGGTACAAAAGGCATGGCACCCTACCCTTCCCGTGATATTTTTGGTCGAACTGTCCTTCAAAACGTAGAAGTACAATTAGATGAAGAACTCCTCCAAGAAATCGCAGAAATAACGGGTGGCAAATATTTTAGGGCAACCAACAACAACAGTCTCAAAAGCGTATATTCAGAGATTGACAAATTAGAAAAAACAGAAGTAGAAGTCACCTCCATCAAACGCTATACCGAACAATTTCGGTTCTTTGCATTAGTGGCAGGACTTTTATTACTTTTAGACATACTCTTACGCCATACGATATTTAGAGGGATTATTTAGTTTTTGTGGTTTATGTAGTTGGTAGTTTTTGTAGTTATTTTACAAAACAATTAACTAAAGAATAAGGAGAGAATGGTCAGTCACTTCGTCGTCACGCATGGTCTCGCTATACGCTAATATGGCTAAGAAACAACGAATCTATTGAGGTAAAAACAACCACAGAAATTACAAAAACGACTTAAACCACAAAAACCAAATGGAAGCCATTCCGCTACTATCGAGTCTATTTTGGATGGTCTGAACCTCTTATGTGGTTTATGTAGTTGGTAGTTTCTATAATCTATGTAGTTATAGAAACCACAAAAACTACTTAAACCACAAAAACCACAAAAACTAAAACATGTTTCGCTTTGAAAATGAAATATACTTATGGGGTTTACTCTTAATTCCCTTACTCATTTTGCTCTACTTTGTAGCGATGAGATGGAGAAAGAAGGCCCTCAAAGAATTCGGAGAATGGAACTTAGTACAACAACTTGTTCCCGACTTTTCCAACAACAAACAACGCCTTAAATTCATCCTATACCTCTCCGCATTGGGCTTTACCATTGTCGGATTAGCCAACCCACAAATTGGCAGTAAATTAGAGAAGGTGAAGCGACAGGGAGTCGATGTCATGATTGCCATTGACGTGTCTAAAAGTATGTTGGCAGAGGACTTGAAACCCAATCGGCTTGAAGTCGCCAAACGGATCGTTTCAAAACTAATAGACCGCTTGGGTAGCGACAGAATTGGCTTAATCGTCTTTGCAGGAAATGCGTATTTACAAATGCCTTTGACGATTGATTATGCTGCTGCAAAGTTGTTTTTGAATACGGTCAATCCAAGTATCGTACCAACACAGGGAACGTCAGTAAGACAAGCAATTACCCTCGCACAAGAAAGCTTTGACCCAGAACAAAAGAAACACAAAGCCTTGATATTGATTACAGATGGGGAAAATCACGAAACAGGAGCGATTGGTACTGCTGAGGAAGCGGCAGAACAAGGCGTTATTATCCATACATTGGGCATTGGTTCGGAAGAAGGCGCACCCATTCCCGAATTTTACAAAGGACAGCGTACAGGCTATAAAAAAGATAAAAGTGGTGTTGTCGTCAATTCAAAATTAGAGGAATCTATGTTGGTAGAAATTGCAGAATTATCGCAAGGACAGTATTTTAGAGTGAAAGGTGCGCCTGGCGAAATTGTGCGTATTGTCAGTGAGCTGGACAATATGGAGAAAAAAGATTTTGAAGATAGAGTGTTTACGGATTATGAAGATCAGTTTCAATACTTTATTTTTATTGCCATCGTTTTGTTACTAATAGAGTTTTTTATTTCGGAACGAAGTCAAGGTTGGTACAAAAATTGGAAATTATTTGGTTCTTCATAATAAAGGGACGTTTTTGAAGGGACGATTTAGGGGGACGAAAGGTACGTTTTTAAGGATATGTTTTTGTGACCGTTCTTTTGATGTTCCGACCATTTAAAATAGCCCCGATAGTAGTGGTTGGATGCAGCGTTGGCGAGAATGGCTTTTCGCAGAATATATTGCGAAAAATGCAAGGCATCTTAGAGATGCCATCCATTAACGAATAGCGGGACTTTCCGTAGCGATGAAAGACAAACCATTCGCTCCAAAATTAGAATATTAATATAATGAGAATATTTATTTTTAGTGTTGTTATTCTTTTAATTCACTTAAATCCGTTGTCGGCTCAAACAGAAAGGGCATTGGCAAGGGAAGGGAATAAATTGTATAAACGAAATTCATTTACAGAAGCAGAATTGCGGTACAAACGCTCGCTGCGAAAAAATGAGGATGCGAATTTGGAAGCGGTTGCCTACAATTTGGGGAATGCACTAACGCAACAAAAACGCTATGACGAAGCCGTTGAGCAATTCAATGAAATCGTAAATACCAATCCAAATAAAGCCACTCGTGCCAAAGCATTTCACAATTTGGGGAATGTGTATATGGAGCAAAAAAACTATGAGGATGCATTGGAAATGTATAAGGAAACGCTGCGAATTAATCCACAAGATGACGATGCTCGCTATAATTTGGCGTATGCAAAAGAGTTGTTGAAAAACGAAAGTGAGGAACAAAAGGAGGAACGTCAAGAAGAAAGTCAATGCGATAATCCAAAGGAAAGCGACGAGCAGAAAGATCAAGAAAAAAAGGAACAAGAAAAGAAAGATCAGGAGAAAAAAGACCAAGAAGAAAAGGAAAAACAAGAGCAAAAGGATCAGGAACAAAAAGACCAAGAAAAGAAAGATCAGGAACAAAAAGACGATCAAGAAAAAAGCGAAGAAGAAAAAGAACAGGAGAAAAAAGAGCAAGAAGAAAAAGAAGGCGAAGAAGAATTGACGGAAGAACAAAAAAAGGAACAGGAAGCCAAAAGAGATTCGATGAATGCAAATCCTCCACAAAAACCTCAAGGCCCACCAAAAGAAGTCCAATTGAGCAAAGAAGAAATTATGCGTTTATTGGAAGCAATGAAAAACGAGGAAGCGAAAGTCCAAGAAAAATTGCACAATAAAAAGAATCGTGGACAGAGTATTAATATTGATAAGGATTGGTGATGAGTGACGGGTGACTTGGGGCGAGTGACAGGTGGCGAGTGTTTTTTTTATTTTTAAATTTATTTTTCTATGAGATTATTGAGTATATCCTATAAAGAAAATGATTGGGAATTGAAAAATCTCAAATTGGGCGAAGTGAATTTATTGGTGGGGAAAAATGGAGTGGGGAAAACGAGAACAACATCTCTTATATTAATGGCAAGTTGGATAATTTCAAAAAGCAATTTCATTTCTAAAGATGATGACTTATTTGAATTGAGTTTAGAATTTAGTAATAATAATGATATTATAAATTATTCATTAAAATATCATAGAAAAAAGATCGTAGAAGAGAATATATTTATAAATAACATTTCTTTTTTATCAAGAACAATAAATAAGGGAATTATCAAATCACAGATAACAAATAATTTCAATGAAGTTTATCCTCCTGAAGACAAATTATTACTCCATGTAAATAGAGATATTAAAAATTACCCATTCTTAGAAGATATACATCATTGGGCTAAGACATTTAGTGATTTTACATTTTCAGATATTCATCCTGAAATACCTGATAATAAAAAGATGAATCATGTACAGGAAATGAATCAAGATTTTAAATTTCTAATACCTGAGAGACAAAAAAATATTACAAAACAACTAAATTATATAGGCTATAACGTAGAAAATATATCTTCTCAAGAACAAGGAGATTTAATATTTTTAAACATAAAAGAAAAAAATATTGACAAGCTAATTCCATCTTATGAATTATCTCAAGGAACAATCAGAGCATTATATACGCTTACGATTTTAGCAGACATTGTGCAAAACAAATATATTTCAACAATTGTCATAGACGACCTCTGTGAAGGCTTAGACTACGAAAGAGCCACAAAATTAGGCAAAATCGTCTTTCAAACATGCAAAGAAAACAATGTTCAATTAATCGCTTCTTCCAATGATATGTTTTTAATGGATGTCGTTGATATTGAATATTGGAATATCCTTCAACGAGAGGGAAATGTTGTTACCTCTATCAACAAGCATACACATCCTGATTTGTTTGAGAATTTTAAATTTACGGGTTTGTCGAATTTTCATTTTTTTGCGGATGACTATCTTAATTTAATTAACGAATGAAAACAGCTATTTTTTTAGAAGGACAAACAGAACTTATCTTTGTTAGAGAAATGCTTTTAAAAATATTTGATTACATAGTAACAATCAAATACATCAAAAGAGGACATCTAAAAACACTTCAAGAAATCAATCATGCAGAATTCACTTTTATTTTAATAGATTGCGAAGGTGATGCAAATGTCATGAAACTTTTATTAGAAAGTGAAAAAAGATATTGGGATTTAGGTTTTGATAAAATTATTGGACTAAAAGATATGTATTCTAAAACCTATAAATCAGAGGCACAAACAAAAGGGATACAAGAACATTTAAATGAGAAATTTATAAACAGTCATCAAAAAATAATCAATGAAAAAGCCAGAGAATCAGAAAAAATCTCCTTTCACTTCGCCATTATGGAAATAGAAGCCTGGTTATTAGCCTGTCCTCATATTTTTCAAAAGATTGATAAACAACTCAGTGTAAGTTTCATAAAAGAAGAATTAGATTTTGATCTTGAGACAGTTGATCCAGAAAAGACATTTTTGCGCCCAGCAAAAGAACTTAAAGAAATTTTAAAACTCATAGAAAAAATACATAGTAAATCAGAAAAAGTTGTTACAGAAATAGTCAGTAATCTCTCCAAAGATGATTATGAATTACTAAATACAAGCGAAAAATGCACTTCTTTTTCAAAATTCTACACCAATCTTCCAAAAGCAACGATACAATGAACCAAACATTCCCATACCTCAAAAAAGCCCTTGCTTTTGTCGCTTTATTATTGGTTACCCAAACCATCATCGCCCAAAGAATCACTGTCTCCCCCAAAAGTGTCAAAGTACAAGCAGGTGCATCCTTTACCATCAATTACCAAATGGAGAACTTAGGGCAAGGCAACTTTATTCCACCCGACCTTTCCGACTTTAGAATATTATCGGGACCCAACCAATACCAATCCTACCAATTTATCAATGGAAAAAAAACGAGTTCGTTGCGCTACTCCTATACCTTATCAGCTAAAAAAACGGGAAGGCTATCCTTAAAAGGCGCAGGATTTCAAACCCGAAAAGGCAAAACAAATGCGCCTACTGTTCCCGTAACGGTTGGTGGACAAATGCCTAAACAAAACCCCAACGCCAACAATGCACCCAATCGCAATTCACCCAATTCCGTCAATCCGACAGATACAAGCGTTGTGTCCAATTTGCCCGATTTATTTTACCGAATCGAAATGGACACAGACCGAGTCGTCATGGGACAACAAGTGACGGTCAGTTACGTTTTGTACACCGTAAACAACATCACCAATTATACCTCCATTACTACACCCAACTTACAAGGCTATTGGGTACAAGATATTTCGCCAGACCGCATTACACCATCGACCGTAACGTCAGGCAACAAAGTTTTTCAACGCTATGTCATTAAAAAATATGCCCTTTTTCCACAACGAACAGGCGAGTTAGAAATCGACCCAATGAAGTTGGAAGTCAGCGTGAGACAAGCCTCTCGCAACAGTCGTCGTGGTTTTTTCCAACACTATAACACGGTGGACAAAAAGGTAAATTGTAAAGCTAAAAAGCTCTCTGTTTATCCCATTCCAGAAGAAGGAAAACCCGATAATTTCAACGGAACCGTCGGCAATTTCAGAATCAATGTTCGTCCAGATCGCAAACAATGCCGAACCAATGAAGGCATCAATTTAAATATCGGCATCATTGGCAGTGGTAATTTAAAATTGGTGGAAGCTCTCGAATTTGATGTTCCCGAAGTATTTGAAGTATATGATCCCACCGTTTCTGAAAATATTTATGAGCAAGATGGTATTGTCATGGGAACCAAAAGTTTTGAATATTTACTCGTTCCAAAAGAAGCAGGACAACACACCATTCCACCCATTTCATTTAGCTATTACAACCCTGCCACTGAACGCTATGAAACCAAAAAATCTAAACCCATCGTCCTCAATATTACTGCTGATACCGATGCTCCAACGACTGCTCCAAGAGAGAAAATAGTCCAAGACATCAAAGGACTAAAGACAGGAAAAGCAGCCTTGCATTCAGCCTTTTCCTCCAGATTACCACTCGTCCTTTTAGGCGGATTATACCTCCTTCCCTTCTTAGCACTCCCTATCTTAATTTCGAGAAAACGCAAAGAAGACGAAGTAAAAGGCGATGTTATAGGACTCAAAAGACGACAAGCATTGTCCGTCGCTCAAAAGAAATTAGAAGCAGCCAAATCACTCATGCTTCAAAATAAGAAAAAAGATTTTTACAACGAAAACATTCATGCCATTTGGAAGTATTTAGAAGATAGAGTCAATATTCCTGCCAGCGAACTATCCAAAGAAAACATTAGTAAAGTGCTAACAGATAGAGGAGTACAAGCCCCTAAATGTACCAAACTCACCGACATTATCGCTTACTGTGAGATGGCAATTTTCGCTCCCGTCAAAGACGCTGACAATCTCCAAAAAACATATGATGACACCATGTCTGTCATCGCCGACATCGAAGAAGACCTCACAAAAACTTAATCCTTATATAAAGTCCGTTTCCTCCCTTTACAAAATAAGGAGAGAAAGGTCTATCTTCCATCGCAACGGAAAGGCCCGCTGTCCGCTAAAGGTCGGAGGTGTAAGGCATTTTGAAAATGCCTTACATCTAATTCGACCTATCGCTACCATCGGGTCTATTTTACATGGCCTCAACCACCATAGATCGAAGGCACTCCATCTCAATACATCGCCAATAACATTTATAAGTTATTTTTTAATGACAAAAATATTTAAACATCTTATGTTTTTGTACAGCAAATGACACTCACGATAAGAGCAGGTCTAAACACTATAAAACAGTACATTCTTTCACTAAAAAAAACTTTTTTTAAGTTCGTATTAGGAATAAACACCAAACCAAAGACAAAATCCAAGCGAAAATACACATTTGCAACTAATCCAAACAAGTTATAAACAAGTAAATGAAAATCTGGTATAGATTTTGACACAGAATAGATGCTGCCAAGCTGTGTCCAAACAACACGCTAAATGAGATTCTATAAAATAGTATTTATATTCCTATTAATGCCCTTATCTTTAATCGCTCAAGACAAATTAAAAACTAAAAAAATAAATAGTAAGACAGAATTATTTAAAACAACTTGTGAAGTACTAAAAGCCGATAATACCACCAAACATGGAGCTTATGAAAGAGCCGTTGACAAAAAACAACCCTTAGTTCAAGGTCAGTATGAACGAGGAAAGCGAGCTGGTTTGTGGAACTACTACGACTATGAAGGCAACCTCATACAACAATACAATCATACCACAAAAGAACTACTTTTTCACATCGCCACAGATTTAAATAACAATAAAGCGTTTCGAGTCAAAACAGACTCTTTCAACATCACCACAAAATTAGAACGAGTCGTCTTGCCCATTGGTGGTTATTCAGGTCTAAATACCTATTTTTACTATCAGTTACGCTATCCCCCAAATTCCTATCAAAACAATGTCGAGGGTGATGTCGTCGTTTCCTTTATGGTCAATACAGATGGTTCTACTTCTAATTTTAACATAAAACAATCCTTAGACCCAAGTTGCGAACGAGAAGCCATTCGCCTACTCAAAAACTACAAAGAAGGCTGGATTCCCGCCATGTACAAAGGACAAGAAGTTCCCGCAGAAATTCAAGTAACCATCAAGTTCCTCACAAATTTCAAACAACTACACCCCAATATTTTCAAGATAGAGGCATCAACTGAAATATCGAAAGAATAATAAGCGTTTTATAGGCAAAATTACCTCAACAATGTCTATATACAATATTTTATTAAGCTGCTTATTCATAAGCTTGTTTATGGCTTGTGCATCAAAGCCTACAACACATCAAGTTTCCCTTGCTACAACAGTCCCAACTAAAAAACAGAATATAGTCCCAGACTATATTCAAGAATCAGGAACAACCATAGAAAGCCGATTCCAACTCCCAGACGGCTTCCAAAGAACAAGCATTCCCCCAAATTCATTCGCACAATATTTACGAACACTTCCCCTAAAGCCACATGGTGCCAAAGTACATTATTATGATGGCAATGTAAAAGGCAATAATGGCGTATATGCTGCGGTAGTTGACATAGATGTTGGCAAAAAAGACTTGCAACAATGCGCTGATGCCGTCATGCGCCTAAGAGCCGAATATTTGTACGCCCAAAAACGCTACCAAGACATTCATTTCAACTTCACCAACGGTTTCAAGGTAGCCTACACCAAATGGAAAGAAGGCAACAGAATGGCGATTGAAGGCAACAAAACCTATTGGAAAGCCAATAAAGCTGCCCCTTCTACCGATTATAAGAGTTTTAGAAAATATATGGAATTGATTTTTATGTATGCAGGCACATTGTCCCTTTCCAAAGAACTCAAAAGCGTCTCTTTCAGCGATTTACAAATTGGCGATATTTTTATCAAAGGCGGTAGTCCTGGACATGCCGTTATCATCGTTGATATGGCAGAAAATCCGTCCACAAAAGAAAAAATCTTCTTAGTCGCCCAAAGCTACATGCCTGCCCAAGACATTCAAATACTCCAAAATCCTAATAATCCCAACAAAGGCGCATGGTACACCGCCCAATGCACCGAACACTTCTACACCCCAGAATGGACTTTTAAATGCCAAGATTTAAAACGTTTTGAATAAGGAAAAATTAAAACTATTGATGTACGGCATTGGAAATTACAGCAGTCCTATCTGAAAATAGAAAAAGTGTATCTCACGCAAAGGTCGCAGAGTTTTTCGCAAAGGTCGCAAAGAGATTGGTTTCTGTTGAGCTTTGCGGTCTTTGCGTCAAAATTCTTTGCGGTCTTTGCGTGAAAGAAAATTCCTGAACTGAATTAGGATTGCTATAATAAAAGCTCAATAGCGTTGAAACCATGTAAAATAGCCTCGATAGAAGCGTTATACCAAAAACAGCGTGGGCGCATTATCGGAATGTATCGCATATGCTTTGCTATGGCTTTTGGTATAGTAGCGGATAGCGAGACCCTGCACCACGACGAAGCTCCAAACCTTTCGCTCCAAACCAAATTTTTTTACCTTGTCTGATGACAAAATATTTAGCATCTATTAACTTTAATTTGCCTAAAAGAAACAAAGTGTCATAATTACACTGTAATATATTATATTTTTAGTAAATTTACGAAGTAACCCTAAAAATATAAAATACCTCAACCTTATGGCATCTCAAAATACTTCAAACAATTATCGAATTCCCTTCATTGCCCTAACAAGCCTTTTCTTTATGTGGGGCTTCATTACCGTTATCGTCGATGCTTTCGTACCCCGTCTAAGAGAAGTCTTTGAACTAAGTTTTACACAAGCAGGATTGGTTCAGTTTGCTTGGTTTACCGCATACTTACTCATCTCCATCCCTGCGGGTTATTTAGTCTCTCGTTTAAGTTACAAAAAAGGAATTATCATTGGTTTAGCCATTGCTGGCTTGGGTTGCTTACTCTTTATACCTGCCGCCTCCACCCGACTTTTTCCCTTTTTTCTCTTAGCCCTGTTTACCTTAGCAAGCGGTATCACCATTTTACAAGTCGCCGCCAATCCCTTTGTCTCCGTATTAGGTCCAGAAGAACAAGCAAGTAGTCGCCTCAATTTAGCGCAAGCCTTCAATTCTTTAGGAACAACCATCGCACCTGTTTTTGCAGCGACCTACTTATTGAGTGACAATATCAAGACTTCTGGCCAGATAGAGAAGTTATCAGAGGCAGCAAAAGAAAGTTATTTTTTATCAGAAGCCTCCGCCGTACAAAGTCCCTTTCTCTACATAGCCTTATTTTTATTTGTACTAGCCACTGCCTTTGCTTTTATCAAATTACCCAATATTTTGAGTAATGACAATGACAAAACCTACAGCGACGCTTTGAGCTTCAAAAATTTGCGCTTGGGCATTATAGCCATCTTCGTATATGTAGGGGCAGAAGTCTCCATCGGCAGTTATTTGGTGGATTATTTTGTAAGTATGGACATGGACAAACTGATTCCCCAAAACTCCTTTATGCGGAATATTGCCTCTTTCTTATCAAGTACCTTTAGTGGAAAAGAATTATCAGAAATCAATCCCAAAGGTATTGTCGGTACATTTGTTTTATTTTATTGGGGAGGTGCCATGGTAGGGCGTTTTATCGGTTCATTCCTTACCCGTGTCTTCAATCCTGGCAAAATCTTAGCCTTATTCACATTAAGCGCAGTTACCTTGTTATTTTTAACAATGTTCACCGACAAATTTATAGCGATGTGGACTGTTTTAGGAATCGGATTATTCAACTCTATTATGTTCCCTACCATTTTCACGCTATCTATTGATGGCTTAGGGGATGCCAAACCACAAGGCTCTGGCTTATTGTGTACGGCTATTTTTGGCGGAGCGATCATTCCCCCACTATTCGGCTTTATGACCGATTCTTTCGGCTTCAAAATCGCCTTTATCGTCCCAATCGTCTGCTACCTCTACATCTGCTTCTACGGCTGGTCAAGCAGCAAATTATTTGATAAAGCAACGACTTAATCTCGTTATTTATTTAAAATATTTATTAGGAGCGAACTGTCCGCAGCTTCGTCGTGATAGAAAGTCCTGCTCGTATGTTTGCAAAAAAAAATATAACTTAGAGAATTAAAGATCAAAGGGAGAGGAATTTCCTGCAAAACAACAGAATTATCTGTATGTAGTCGGATAGGCATCCCTTCCTTTGATTGATTCTTATCGAGGCTGAACAGTACCAAAGACACCGGTTGCCGCTTGTCGGCTCAGTAGTCAGCATCCTACGAGCAAAGCCGATACAAGAATCTATTTATTATCCTTAAACAACCTTATTATGAAAACCAAAGCAACGGTATTAAAACAAAGTATTGGCAATGATTTTAGTAAGAACGAATTTGTAGTATGTTTTTGGCAACATTTGTCAGATAACCACAAACGTATAAAATCATCTCGTACCTTTAAAAATACTCTAAAAGGTTTTCAATTGTTTATTGACTGGGTAGAAAAACATCGTAATCCAAATCTTGAGGTATCTATTATTTTAGAACCTACAGGAGTCTATCACGAAAATTTCATGTATTACCTAGAAGAGCATACAGACTACAAGCAATCATTAGTAGTAGGAAATCAAACAAAAGCTTTTGCACAGAGTTTAGGGATTCAAACAAAAACCGACAAGGTTGATGCCAAAGTCTTAGGTCGTTTAGGTTTAGAAAGAGAAGACCTTCGTGTTTGGCGTCCATTCAGTCCTAATCTTCGCATAATCAAGCAGTTATGTAGGGAAAGAGTATATTTAATAGAAGACAAAACAGCTCTTTCTAACCGCAAACATGCTTTACAAAGTAGCTTTGATCCTAATGGAGAAGAACTTGATCGATTACTTGAAAGAATAGAAACAATTGACCAGCAGGTAAAAGAGATTGAAAGTCGAATTCGACAAGGAGTAAAAGCAGATGAAAAACTACAAGAACCTATTGCAAAGATTTGTGCAATTAAGGGCTTACGGCTTATTACTGTAGCCACGATAGTGGCTGAAATGAATGGTTTTGTTCTGTTTACCAATCGCTCTCAAGTTGTGAGCTATTGTGGATATGACATAGTTCAACGTCAGTCAGGTATTTCTATCAATGGCAAAACTAAGATTTCAAAAAGAGGAAATCGGTACATTAGAAGGGCATTGTATTTTCCTGCGATAGTAGCTGGTAGGCATGAACCAACTTTTATGGCACTTTATGATAGAGTCTTAGATAGGTCAGGTATAAAAATGAAAGCGGCTGTAGCTGTTCAGAGGAAATTATTAGTAATTGTATATGCTTTATTTACAAAAAATGGCACTATGAGAAAATGTATGGGTCTATATAAATATTGATTATCTTAGCTTTATGAACTTAAATAATTTTTATGAAA
>ENA-ORXM01001982-ORXM01001982.1-marine-metagenome-genome-assembly--contig:-NODE-1982-length-25799-cov-21.578104_pt1 | contig 25799 bp, 24 predicted proteins | sample MGYA00237867_ERZ511480 | MGnify/ENA primary metagenome ERZ511480 (study PRJEB26309, sample SAMN06266103) | marine metagenome | isolation source: Algal blade | place: United Kingdom:Sidmouth, United... | reverse complement strand
TCAAAACGATTATCATATCTCTGCTCAGGAATCTCAGAATTTTTGGGAAAAGAAGACTGTCAGACCAGACATCGTCTTAACCCATAAAGTAACAAACGAGACCTTCATCATCGATGCCAAATGGAAAATCATAGATAACAACAAACCTTCTGATGCTGACCTAAAACAGATGTATGTCTATAACCTCTACTGGGATGCCGCTAAGAGTATGCTCCTGTATCCGACTAATCATGAAGATGTCGAGTACTTTGGCAGTTATCATAAGGGTAGAGAAGGAGAGAACTCTTGTAAGCTTGGATTCTTGAAGGTAATGGATGAGCATGGAAAACTGGATATGCGAGTTGGGGAGAGGATATTGGAGAAGTTGGAGGTAATACACAATTAACTTAACATTGATAGATGGAAATTAAAGACTACAAAGATTCAAAAGTACAAGTCTTAGATCAATTGCTTAAAGCTAAATCGAATCTACTTTATGCTGATCAAATTTATATGCTAATCAATAAAAATATATAGATTGGAACATTTTGTAAGAAAAATACATGACAATAGCAGATGGTTAAACGAGTAGGGTCAATCCGATAGAAATATGCATAAGTTTTGAGTAAGAAATATAAATGCAAGGCGATTAAAATACATGCTCTTGTAATTATTTTAAAAAAAATAATTACAATTCTTATCATTTCAAAATATAATGAGATATAAGACGCCTTATAATTAGGCTTCGATGGTCGAAACTTGATTTAATTTTTATTAACTACATCAAGCTTCTATTAAATTTAAAATATACCTTACCACCGCAATGAAACTCGTACTCATCTCAGACACCCATGGACAACACCGTAATCTATCCTTACCAAAGGGTGATGTACTAATTCATGCAGGTGATATATCCCAAAGAGGACTTCATACAGAAGTTACTGATTTCTTAGATTGGTTTAGTAGTCAAGAATATAAATACAAGATTTTCATCGCGGGCAATCATGATTTTTATTTTGAAGATCTGTCTAAGGAGATTGTTGATTTATTAATTCCTGATGATGTCATTTATCTTAATGATAGCGGTATAGAAATCGAAGGCATACATTTTTATGGATCTCCAGTGCAGCCTCGATTCTACGATTGGGCATTTAATAGAGATAGGGGAGAAGATATACAGAAGCATTGGGATATGATACCAGCTTCTACAGATGTATTGATCACACATGGGCCACCATATGAGATATTAGATATGACAGATGGTGGACTTCGGGTCGGCTGCGAGGACCTCAGAGAAACACTCCATCGGCTCAAAGTGAGCTGCCATATATTTGGCCATATACACGTGTCTTATGGTGCAGTTCATAAGGATAATTGTTATTATGCTAATGCTAGTGTTTTGGATCAAAATTACAATCTGGTCAATGATCCGATAGTATTGAGTATATAGTAAGATATACTTTACAAATCTCACTTTTGAAAGTAAGCTCTGTCATAGAATTAGATAATCTTACATATAATCTATGTTAAATGCTATTGTAATTGAATAGTAAAATTAATTTCTCACGAATCTATTTTCTCAGTAAAAAAGTCAGTGGTCACTGATGTTCTCTTTCTTGAAAACAGCTCCTCTTAATCATTGATGGCTAATGATTTATTATATTCACAAATATAAAATCAAGCAATGCCAACGAAGACAAATACCAGTGCCTCACTAATAGCCGCATTAGCTGGTTTTTTATTTGGATTTGACACAGTAGTTATATCGGGAGCTAATCTGCCCATTAAGGAATTATGGGATCTTTCTCCTCTGTTTCATGGGACATTTATAATGTCTATGGCCTTGTGGGGTACTGTAATAGGTGCATTGATGGGAGGCATACCTACTAATAAATTCGGTAGAAAAAAGACACTATTCTGGATAGGTGTCCTCTATGCTGCATCAGCTGTAGGATCTGCATTTGCTCCAGATCCTTATACATTTTCATTATCAAGATTTATAGGGGGCTTAGGTGTAGGTGCTTCATCAGTGGCAGTACCGACTTATCTATCAGAGATATCTTCTGCAAGTAAGCGTGGAGGTATTGTCGCTCGATATCAGTTTATGATAGTCTTCGGAATATTCATAGCATTCTTTAGTAACTATCTGCTTAAGGGTGTCGGAGGAGATATGGATTGGAGGTATATGCTTGGTGTAGAAGCTATACCGGCATTCATATATTGTGTGATGGTGTTAAGAGTGCCTGAGAGTCCTCGCTGGCTGATGATCAATCAGAAGGATGAACAGTCTGCTAGAGTTGTATTAGATCAGTTAGGAATATCTGATGTAGATAAAGCCATACATGATATAAAGGCTAATGATAATAAGTCTACGCGTAAGGTAAGCTTCTTTAATTCTAAATATTCTTGGCCGATAACACTTGCTTTTCTTTTGGCATTTTTTAATCAATTATCAGGGATTAATTTTGTGATGTACTATGCTCCGGAGATCCTTGAGCGTGCAGGATTGGCAGGCAAGGAATCTTTAGGAAGTTCTATTTCTATAGGCGTTGTTAATCTTGTATTTACCATGCTGGGTATATATCTTATCGATAGAGTGGGACGTAAGACATTGATGCTGTGGGGATCATTTGGCTATATACTCAGTCTAAGTATGGTGGCGTATGCTTTTTTCTCTGGCGCAAGCTCTATGTTTTTATTGACATTTATACTCATATTTATAGCCTCTCATGCTATCGGACAAGGCGCAGTGATTTGGGTATTTATATCAGAAATATTCCCGAATAACGTAAGAGCCTACGGTCAAGCTTTTGGATCTGGAACTCATTGGGTATTTGCAGCTATAATTACATTAGTAACGCCGATTTTCTTAGATGCGGATAATGGTATCTTTAAAGATAACCCTTGGCCAATATTTGCTTTCTTTGCAGTTTTTATGGTCTTACAGTTATTATTCGTGTTATTTATGATGCCGGAGACTAAAGGCAAAACCTTAGAAGAGTTAGAATTAGAATTAGTGAAACAGAATTAAATCAACAAATGAAAAATACTAAGTTAAATCATATCGTATGTTTTGGAGAGATACTGATGGATATATATCCAGATCGTAAGAAAATCGGTGGAGCACCCCTAAATGTTGCGGCACATGCATCTCAGGTAGGGTGTAAGACATCTATTATCTCGGCCATAGGCAATGATTTCAATGGTAAGTTAATAGAGGCAAAGATTAAAGGCTTGGGTGTGAATACAAGCTTCGTTAATAAATTAGATGACTTCCCGACTGGTACTGTTGACGTAGTTTTAGATAGCAAAAGTTTTCCAAGTTATTCTATTAACAAGCCAGCGGCATGGGATAATATAGTTGTGAGTGAAGAGGCTAAAGCTGATGTAGCTGCAGCAGATGTATTTCTCTTCGGAACCTTAGCCGCAAGGGGAGATGTCAGTAGAGAAAGTTTATTGAGCTTGATGAAGTTGTGTAAGTGCAACTTATTAGACTTAAATCTGAGGCAAGATTTTTATTCTCTTGAATTGATTGACCTACTCCTTAAAGAAAGTCAGATGCTCAAGATTAATGCCAATGAAAGGCATGTCTTAGCTGAACTGTATAATGTCTCCACTAATGATATCTGTCGCCACCTTATAAGGAAGTATGACCTCCAACTAATTATAACTACTAAAGGTGCTGATGGTGCTGAAGTAATGACCGATGGTGAGTTTCATGAGATAGATGGCATAGAGATTACGGCTATTGATTCTGTAGGTAGTGGAGATGCTTTCTTAGCAGCATTTATAAGTGCTTACCTCGACAAGAAGCCACTCGTAGAATGTCTTGAGAATGGAGGTGTGCTGGGTGCATACGTTGCGACGCAGAACGGTGCTATTCCATTCTATGATTTTAAGTCTATAAAGAAGAAATATAATGTTTTGTCTTAGTGCTTTTATCGATTTAATAGTGACGTCTCAGTAGCTTACTCTAATCCAAGTTGTTTTCTCATTGCTCCACCTTCATTGCTATTATGAGCCCAGTATGCTGTTTTAATTTGATGCGATCTTACAGCAGTAGTTGCTGGAATGTTTCCTGACTTAGATCTTTCTGTCCACGCTATGATGTGGTAAGGGAATTCTGATTCATAGATAATCTCTAATGCTCTATCGATATCACCGTATTCTAAGGTGTACTTAGAAAGTAATTTGTCAGATATAGATTCGTCTTGATATGAAGTTGTATTGCCGTATGCTTTTTGGCTTTTTGTGGGTAAGTGTTTCAGTCTTAGGTATTGTGTGCCTGGGATGATATTGACTTCTCCTTGCGGAAGTGTATTAGGATTAAGTCTGATAGTGGTCCATAATCCATCTTCTGTATGTGCTCCTTTAATATAGGATTCGGTATCTCCCTCATTTTGGAAATAAGAAAATACTTTAGAGTTATAACCTTGTCCATCGAGATTTAATTGCGAGAAGGTATGGCCACACCACTCTTGAGTCGTTGTATTAATCTTTATAGTCTTCTCTGTCGTATTTGTGGGTGAAAATATGGAAGTCATTATAGAGTATGGGTAGATGCCTGTAAGAAATTTCTTAGTCATATTAAGCTTAAGGATAGGGGCAACATTGGTTCTGTCGCCACCTTCATATTTGACTTGCTTATCTGTTCTGAATTCTTCAGTTACAAAAATTAATACAGCATCTCCTTCATGCACTTCGCCATATCGGGATTGCTTGAGATCATATCGAGTTACTTCTGCAGTGCCGTCATACCAGTATCTATTAAATTGATCACTTACTTCAGGAGTAGCCTTAGAGGTCTGGCTATCTAAAGTCCCACAGCTCACAATAAAAAATAGGATAGAGATAAAGAGGATGTGTGCAGTTGTATTTTTCATATGATAAGTATTATATTGCTTAGAATAACAGAACGTTTTATCTCGATAATCGTTTTATTTACAGAGATAATTTTTATTCTTTCTTTAAGTAGCCTTACAGTAAGGCCAAGTTTAGTAATGTATGCAATAACCTATTAGCTTATGCTCAATATCCCAGATAGTCCATATCCGAGAATCGTAATTATAGGCGCTGGATTCGCAGGTATTAACTTAGCCAAGCGTCTGTCTAAGGAGCACTTTCAAGTAGTCTTATTAGATAAGAATAACTATCACCAGTTTCAGCCGCTATTGTATCAGGTTGCGATGGCTGGGCTTGAGCCAAGTTCCATAGTCTTTCCATTACGCAAGATTTTTCAGAAGCGTAAGGATGTCCATATTCGTATCACAGAGGTGACTGAGATTATGACAGACAGTAAGACAATAGAGACCACTTTGGGTAGTATATATTATGATAAGCTCATAATCGCTACTGGAGCAACGACTAATTATTATGGAGATGATGATCTCAAGCGAGACACTTATCCTATGAAGTCGCTCGATGATGCATTAGCATTACGTAATGCGATACTGACGGATCTCGAGCTGGCACTTACAGAGCCTGATTTTGAGACGCGACAAGGTTATATAGATATTGTCATTGTAGGTGGTGGCGCTACAGGCGTCGAGTTAGCGGGGGCATTAGCTGAGATGAAGAAGTACATACTACCTAAAGATTATATCGAGCTCAATGAGCAGGAGGTAGATATACACCTTCTACAAGGCGGCTCCGACCTACTCATGGGGATGTCTGAGAAGTCACAGCTAAAGTCATTAGCATATCTTACTAAGATGGGTGTTAAAGTAGGATTAGGTAAGCGAGTAATTTCTTATAAAAATAATATCGTAACTACTGATGACGGAGAGACAATACATGCTCATAAGGTGATATGGGCAGCAGGTATCACAGGTAATCTTATACCAGGATTAGACCAGTATTCTACAGAACATGGACAGCGCTATAACGTCGATCAATATAATCAGATTATTGGGTTAGAAGATGTATATGCCATAGGGGATATCGCTTTTATGTCCTCAGATAAATCGCCGAGAGGACATGCTCAGGTGGCACAAGTTGCTATACAGCAAGGTATAAATTTAGCTAAGAATCTCTGTTCTGGCAAGCCGAAGCCTTTCCATTATAAGGACTATGGATCGATGGCGACTATAGGAAGAAATAAAGCCGTTGCCGATCTTGTCAAGTTCAGCACAGCCGGTTTTTTTGCATGGGTGATGTGGTTGTTTGTACATCTCGTATCTCTCATAGGATTCAGAAATAAAGTCATCGTTGTATTAAATTGGTTCTGGAATTATATAACTTATGATCAATCCCTAAGAGTGATTATAGGAGGTAAGGAAAAAGATAAGTAGGATTGTAGCTTGGATATGCTGATAGAGTTATAGAGAAAGTAATATTGTTAGTATTGTGAGTATTGATATTAGAGATAATGTAACTGTATGAAAAAGCTTGTAAATACAGTTGTAAGCGGTAATAAAGAGTAAAACTCTTACTTAATAAATATTCTGAAACTAAATAATACTAAAATGAACTTTAAAGATTACGATACACTTTCAGAGGCAATGAATGATTTAATTAAAAAAGGGTATAATACGGACTTTTTAATATTGGCGGATAAAGAGTGCTTAAAGTGCAATAAGACTTCCTTACACCTTTCTCCTAACGAATTTGAAATAGAACATTGGTATCATTTTGATGAGGATTCAGACCCAGGAAGTGATATGACGTTATTTGTAATTTCTTCCAAAGATAAAAAAGTCAAAGGACTCGTAACTATGGCATATGGTGTTTATGCTGATAACATAAGTTCAAGTATAATAGACAAACTCAAAACACATTTAAAAAAATAATCTTATGAAATTAATTGATATTCTTACAGATTTTTTTTCACACTCCAGAGAGCAAACTAAAGATAAAACTCCTGAGGGTATTTGTTCTTTATGTTGGGGGTATGAAAGATATGACGGAAAAATAAGAGAACTGTTTGAGGACAAACAGATAGATGTAAATAATCATAAGGGGAAATACATGATTATTCAAGATTTTCTTACTAATCACATTGATGGTCCAAAGCTAAAAAAGGCACACGCTAAAGAGTGTGATGAATGTAAGAGCAAGTAATTAAAAATTAAAAAGCATTAATATGACGATTAGAAAAATTAAAGCAGAAATAGAAGTCACAAGCCATCCAGTTGTAAAGTCGCTTCATTCTAATGAGAACTTCAAAGTTCTAATATTGGGTTTTAAAAAAGGAATGATTCTCAAGAAACACAAAGCTCATGCAAAAACCAAGCTCACAATTTTAGAAGGAGAGGTGGTATATTCTGAGGAAGAAAAGAATGTTATTCTTAAGCAATATGATGAACATGAAATACCCGTTGAAGTAACTCATTCTGTTAAAGCTAATAGTGATAGTATTTGCCTTCTGACGCAAGAAAGAAATTGAATACTACCGCTAATTTCACACCCAACTTAATAGCCAGCAAAAGTTATCTACTGCATGTAAGCGAGACCGTAGAATTTAACAAGACATCTTACCGCCATACTTCCAAAAGTCAAGATACTATGGCTTGCATGCATCGGCAACATTTAAGTAATACGCTGATAATATAGATGAGAAACTACTTAAGAAAAAAGGCAATGTTCCAATTCTATTTTTAATGCACCTCCCAAGGAAAAAAGATCTAAAATTACTCCACAGTATCAATAATAGTAATGCAAGAACTAATTGCAATCTCAATACTATACTTTCCTACAATTTCTGTCTATATTATTAGGGATTATTCATACCTTAATGTCTCTAATGGATACGAAGCCTTAGTTATTTATTGGGGTCCAACTGGAGTGTATACGGAATTCTAATATGCATACATTCCTTTGTGTTATCCACAAGTTACATGAACGACAAAGTTTTGTAATAGAGCTAAAAAAAATGAATTATATGAAAGACAATAAAATTTATCCAAAATCTTTTTCTCATATCGGTATTACAGTTCCTAATATAAACGAGGCTGTAAAATTCTATTCAGAAGTAATGGGATGGTACATCATTGTGGAGCCATCTAAAATTAAAAAAGATAAAGATACCGCAATCGGACAAATGTGCATTGATGTTTTCGGAAATGATTGGAATGAATTTGAGATTGCTCATCTGGCCACTTCTGATGGAACTGGAATTGAATTGTTTTGCTTTCCGAACGGTATAAAAAAAGCACCTGAATTTAATCCATTTAATACAGGACTATTTCATTTCTGCGTACAAGATCCAAATATCGATGAACTCATTGAGAAAATTGTATCCTATGGTGGAAAACAAAGAATGCCAATTAGAGAATATTTTCCGAAAGAAAAACCTTTCAAAATGTGCTATGTGGAAGACCCATTTGGAATTGTATTTGAAATATATACTCACAGTTACGAGATGACATATTCGCCAAATGCATATACAGACTAAAACCATTGGTAATTTTAAAGACTAAAACGGCCCTAAGATTTTTAATAAAAAAAAGACTGGGTTAAGAAAAGCTCTTGACCCAGTCAACATTCTTGAAGCCAACTGCATTATTCCTTAGAAGTTGCTCCTCAGCAGAGCTCCTGACCGCTTATGCAGTCAATATAAAATTGAAATAAAGATTATTAATTAACCAAAAAAGTTGTCAATACTTACACTAGTAGTTTATAACTCCTAACTCCTAACCCCTAATTCATAACCCATAATTCATAACCCATAATTCCTAACTCCTAACTCCTAACTCCTAACTCCTAATTCATAACTCATAACTCAAATCTCCTAACTCCTATCTCCTAAATTATAACTCATAACTCATAACTCATAACTCATAACTAAAATCTTATAACTCACAACTCATAACTCATAACTCATAACTCAAATCTCAAATCTCATCTTGACACGCTCAAAACAATTACAAATTGCTACAGATTGGTTCTCTACTCAAGGGTGGAAGCCTTTCAAATTTCAATCTGATACGTGGAAGAAATATTGGCAAGGGAAAAGTGGAATAGTAAATGCAGCGACAGGATCTGGTAAAACATACTCGCTTATACTACCCATATTGGTGGAGTTTCTTTCTGATAATCATAAGAAAAAAGCGCTACCTAAAAAGAATGGACTGCAGGCGATATGGATTACTCCGATCAAAGCATTGGCTAAAGAAATACAAAGTTCTGCTCAGAAGGCGGCGACTGATCTTGGTATAGAATGGGATATAGCTATTCGTACCGGAGATACATCGAGTAGTGATAGGGCTAAGCAAAAAAGACAACCACCAGAAATATTAATTACGACTCCTGAGAGTCTGCATCTCTTGATCGGTCAACGATATCACGAAGATTTATTCAAAAATCTTAAGGTACTTGTAGCGGATGAGTGGCATGAGCTTGTAGGATCTAAACGTGGTGTGCAAGTCGAGCTTGCATTATCGAGGCTTAAAGCAATAAAGCCTAAGCTTAAAATATGGGGGATATCTGCTACACTTGGAAATATGGAAGAGGCGGCAAGTATATTATTCGGAGACTATGATGAAAATCAAGACTGGAGTATTATCAAGTCGCCTATTAAAAAGAAGATTAGAATAGAGACGATACTCCCTAATGAAATAGATAAGTTGCCTTGGGCAGGACACCTCGGACTACATCTTATGGATAAGGTCGTAGATGTGATTATAGGTAGTAAGACTACACTCTTATTTACTAATACTCGTAATCAATGTGAGCGATGGTATCAGTCGATACTAGAATATTATCCTGACTTTGCAGGTATCATGGCGATGCATCATAGTGCTATGGATAGGACTCAGAGAGAGTGGGTAGAGCAGTCATTGCACGATGGTGTCCTACAGTTAGTGGTATGTACTTCCAGTCTTGACTTAGGGGTGGACTTTAGACCTGTAGAGACGGTTATACAGATAGGTAGTCCTAAGGGTGTTGCACGATTTCTGCAGCGTGCTGGACGTAGTGGGCATCAGCCAGGGGCAGAGAGTGTTATATATTTCGTGCCTACACATTCGCTTGAGCTATTAGAAAGTGCTGCTTTGCGTAGAGCTATTAAGCGCAATAATATAGAAAGTAGAAAACCGTATATCAGATCATTTGATGTGCTTGCGCAGTATCTTGTCACGCTAAGTCTATCTGATGGATTTATGCCAGATCAGATTTTACGGGAGGTAAGAAAGACATTTGCATTTAGCTCTATCTCGGATGATGAGTGGGATTGGATATTGGCATTTATACACTCTGGTGGAGCTGCATTAGATGCCTATGATGAGTATAATCGAGTAGGTGTGATTAATGGTCGGTATCACATTCAGAATAAAGCTTTAGCGACGAGACATAGGATGTCGATGGGTACAATAGTAGGAAATACCACGATGCAAGTTAAGTATCTCAAAGGATCAAAATTGGGTAGAGTAGAAGAGCGATTTATCTCTGCCTTAAGTCCAGGAGAAGTATTTATGTTTGCTGGAAGAGCGTTAGAGATTGTTAAGATCCGTAGTATGGAAGTACTTGTCAAGAAATCTAAAAAGAAAACTACAAGAACACCGTCATGGAATGGCGGTAGAATGCCTTTCAGCTCAAGGTTATCAGAAGAGTTGCGCTACCAAATCGACTTAGTATACAGTGGCAAGTATAATAGCATTGAGCTAAAGATGCTTGCGCCACTTATAGAGCTACAGCAGTCAAGATCCCATATCCCATCTCAGAATGAATTTCTCGTAGAGTACTTCAAAGATCGAGAAGGTTATCACCTACTGATGTATCCATATGAAGGCCGATTTGTCAATGAGGGATTAAGTACCTTACTCGCGTATCGTATATCGCAACGGAAGTCTATCAGCTTCTCTATAGCGATGAATGACTATGGATTTGAGCTCCTTAGTGATCAGGCAATTGATGTAGATAAAATGATCACACATGAGATATTCTCTACTGATGGACTCACTCAAGATATCAGTAGTAGTGCTAATAAAGTAGAGATGGCAAGAAGGAAATTCAGAGATATCGCGGCTATTGCTGGATTGATTTTTAAAGGTTTTCCTGGTCAGGAGAAGCGAACAAGGCATCTACAGTCGTCATCGCAATTGTTCTTTGATATGTTCTCGGAATACGAGCCTAATAATCTATTGATATTACAGGCATACGAGGAAGTATTGTATTTTCAACTGGAAGAAGACAGAATGAGGACGACATTAGAGAGAATCCAGAATCAAAATATTATCATTGCAAGACCTAATAAGGCAACGCCTTTTGCATTTCCTATTATGGTAGATCGCATGAGAGAAACCCTTACCAGCGAGACACTCCAAGATCGTATACAAAAGATGAGAATCAAGTTGATAGAATGATCATTAAGTACAAGGAACAAACATTACACTTACACCCATTGCGTGGAATATATTGGGAAGAGCAAGATTTACTTTTCTTAGCTGATCTACACTTAGGTAAAGCCACCCATTTTAGAAAAGCAGGTATCTCTGTACCCTCGGATGTCACAGGTGATAACTTCGCTAATCTTAATGTTATAATAGAAGATTACAACCCGAGTAGGGTTTTGTTCTTGGGTGACTTATTCCATAGTGATCTTAATAGTACATGGGACCTATTTAGCGTTTTTATAAGCAGCTATCCCGATATAAGCTTTGAATTAGTGGAGGGTAATCACGATATCATTGATGTTAAGTTATTCGAGCAAATAAATATTCCTATCTATACAAAACCATTAGTGATCGGTCCATTTATATTTTCTCATTATCCGCTTGAGGGGATAGCTGAAGCACTGTATAATTTTCATGGACATATCCATCCGGGCATCCAACTTATAGGTCACGGTAGGCAACGCATTAAGCTGCCATGTTTTCATTTTGGTACATGTAATTGTGTCTTACCAGCATTCGGTAAGTTTACCGGACTAGCTAATATACAAGCTAAGAGTGCCGATTCAGTTTATGTGATAGCTGAGGGGGAAGTAATAGAAGCGAAAGTCTAATAATTAATAATACTAATCTCTTATCTGTAGACTTAATGAAAAAATGTGAGAAACAAGCACACCTGATACACTTCCTATATTAGTGAGTGCATAGTCAATCTGAAAATTTCCTAAAGCGATACCTAAACCGATATTAGGCTGTAGGTCTAATGATCTATCTGTACTGCTTGTCTCATTAAGCGTTCTCTGGATATTACCGACACCGATTCTGAAAAATACCTGTTTGTTATAACCTACTTCTGCCCCGAAACTTGGATCTATCCCAATGTTGTTACCACTAAACAGACCAGCTTTGGTTCCGTCGGTAGAGAGTCTGAGATCACCTTCTACAAGATACGATATAGCACTTCTACTTCTTTCTTCTGACTTGAATGCCCCTCCAATTATTATCTTTGGCAATGCAATTTCAGTACTTGATACTGGTATGACATTATTAGTTCTTTCGAATACGACTTGCTCTTCTTGCGTCAGCGAGAAGCTCCATGTGTTCACCGTAGTTGTAATGTCTCTAAGCATTACACCGAACTGAAATCTATCCGCCTTATACATCGCAGCTAAGTCAAATCCAAATCCTCTCGATGTACCGAAGCTTCCTATCTGTCTGAATATAACTTTTGCGCTACCTCCTACAGTTAAGCCACTTCTTCTACCACCTACTTGCTGAGCATATGATAGGAAGAATGCATAGTCTGCTGCTGAAAATTCTAATACATTATCGTAATTAATACTCCCGTCAGGACTTATGAGGTTAAGCGTATTAGGAATATTATCTACACCCATTCTTATAAGTGATGCAGAGCCATAGCTTTTATTTCTTTCGTTTAGTACTTTTCCGAATCCGATATAATCATAGTTAGCGATACCACCAAACCATGATGCATGCATTGCTGACATGCCTATCTCCGCATCCATGTATGATAGTCCTGCAGGATTCCAGTATGCTGCTGTGACATCTTCTGTACTAGCAGTCACACTACCGAACATACCATGAGCTCTGGCACCGACACCTATATTTAAGAACTCATTGACGAATTTTGTACCCGTCTGTGCATTCACACTATAATTACTTAGAAGATATAATCCTACGATTAGGAGTATATTTTTAACTTTAAAATTATCCATGTTTCAAATATATTACAAAAAACCCTTATATGTTTTTCTCTTTCTTACAAAGATAGGCGATCTATGCATCATGATTTCGTTATATTCATACAAAAAGTAAAATAGATGCTAAAAAGTCTAAGAGCTGTAATTATAGGTGTTATATGTAGTGGCTTGACATTCATGGGGTTAACTATGATTTCGAGAAGTTTATTTCCTCGACCTGCTGAAATTGCCATAGACGATAAAGCTGCTTTTGCAGAGTTTCTTCAGAATCAGCCGCTGAGTGAGCAAGTTTATTTAACATGCTCATTTATAATAAGCGCTTTCTTGGGGTCTTATCTTGCAGGACGGTTTGGAGGTATCTATAGATTATGGATCGGTATAGCAGGAGGCGGATTCATCTTTATGATGTGCATATCTATATTTCTTTATATGCCATATGCTAAAAGCTACGCTGCTATGACGATACTCTTAGTGATGGCTACTATGGGAGTAGGCGCATACATCGGAAGTCGTACTAAGCTAAGAGCTTAAAGATGAAGTCTTGATATATCGCCAAGTTGTCATTGTGTCTGCTGTCCACACCTTTGCTGTGCTTATCCATCGTGTGCAGTAAGTGGAAAGCCCTTCTTATCTGAGCCATGTCAAAATTCTTGGCGGCATTTTTATATTCAGAAGTGAAGAAAGGGCTTATCCTTAGCTTAGAGGCCAGAGTTTTGTTGTCGGATTGTGCATATTTTTTAGTTATGAATATTTTTGTAAAGTAAGAATATAATGCACCGACATTCATCTGTATGGGATGCGCTTTTTGATTTTCTGAAAAGTACTTTATTATCTTATAGCACTTAGGTTTATTTCGTTGTCCTATGGCTGTCTGTAATTCGAATATATTAAAGTCCTTACTTATCCCGATATACTTCTGTACATGGTCTAACGTTACTGTCGTACCTGGATTAAGATTAAGTGATAGTTTTTCTATCTCATTAGAAATCTTAGATAGATCACTACCAAGGTGCTCAGCGATTATAAAGGCGGTCTTACTATCTACCTTGAGCCCTTTGTCTCTCACCATATCTGTTATGAATGGAGGCACCTGATTATCGTAGAGTTTTTTAGTATCTAAAATGACAGCGTTCTTTTTGATCGCGTCCCAGAATTTCTTTTTCCTTTTATCAAAAGACTTATACTTATAAGCTATTACTAAGATGGTCTGCGCCGATGGATTCTTCACATACGCTACCAAGTCAGAGAGCGTTGACATGCTCTGAGCTTCTTTGACAATGACGACACGGTAGGGTGACATCATAGGGTATTGCATCGCTTGATCTATAACTTGCTTGGCCGTAGATTCTTTGCCATAGAGTACCGCTTGGTTAAATGATTTTTCTGCTTCGGGAAGAATACCGTGCTCTATTTCATTGACGACCATGTCTATAAAATAGGGTTCTGGTCCTTGTAAGAAATAGATGGGTGCATATTTCTTAGCTTTGATGTCGCTGATGATTTGTTTGTATTCTGCAGCCATAATTTAATGTTGATGTTTTCTACTGCTGGCTATTCTTTCAAATATAAAATCATAGGTTAAGAAAATGGATATAGAGTAATATTGACTCTCGACACTATCGTCTCCACTGAAGGTAAAAATGTTGTCAGTCGTAATATTAGACAGATCTGTCAGCTGGCGTCCACCGGTAGCTTTTCCATAAGATAAGTCTACGCCAAGAGAAAATACGCTGCTACCGAAAGTCTTTAGGACACCCCCAGAGATATGAAAGATATCAGGAGTCGAACTTAGGTACTCGGCACTCTGATTAATCATTAAGTTGTTACTCTGATTAAAGTCTGTTCTGAAGCCCCAGAGGTAAGTCATTCTATCATTCTTGAGATATTCTATTCCGAAAGCGACATTTAATACATGCTCGTTACCAGAGGTAAGACTGATTGTGTACTCTGATTCTCCTATGCTCACGCCATCAAATGTGTCACTTGTATCAGAGAATAATGTATATGTTTCTATATTTCTAAAATATTCTGAGGAAGCAAAAAATCTATATTTGCCAAAGCCAAAATCTATACCTAAGCCTATGGAAAGTGGTGACTTGTAGGTTGCATCATCGAGAGATGCTCTATTAGAGATGACTTGGAAGCTGGTGTCTATGATACTTAATTTCTGATCATCTATAGCGTATGATGCTGAAGACCTTACGACTCCATACATAGGAGTAGTCACAGTAAGACCTATACCAAAGTTATCAGCTACATAAGATAAACCAAGCTTACTGATCCATCCACTATGTACATCTAAGTTGTAGTCGAACTTAGACTTCCACGATTGTACAATCGAGCTGGGGCTGCGGCTGAGTAGGATTTCCTTAGTAAAATCTAATTCTAAGCTTTGACCATGCCACACTGAAAACTGTGATATTCCGATACCTAAATTTTCATTGATTTTATAACCTAAAGCAAGGCCGTACCAGTCTTCACTTTTTTTCCGATTAAATTTAAGGTCACTTCTAAATACAAATACATCAGTAGGATTGATGTTGTCTACAATTCTATCATCGAAGTTAGTATTAGACTTTAGCCTCTTAAATGAGGCAACACCTGCTACGATCTTATCTGTCTTAAATGGTCGAAATCTCACAGCTAAGAACCCTGGTGAAAATCCCAAACCTCTATCCGAAAGACTCGTGCCGTTACCTAAGAAATTCTCATTGCTAAGATTAGAGTAGGTTGGAGAAATAAAAGAAAAAGCAAAACCCAAATTGCCGTCCAATGTAATAGACCCTGGATTATAATAGATAGAGGTCTCGTCCAATGCAGATGATATCACTGCTCCATTTAATAATAGACCATGTGCTCCAAACTGATGAGACCAATAATGTGCATCTGTTTGACTGTATGCCGTACTGGACAGAAAAGCTAATACCAAGAAAATGTTAAATATTCTCATTACCTATCTCAAACTTAGAAATAAAATCTAATATCTCCTCTGTAATATCGGCATAAGTCGATAAGCTTATTAACTTATGACTTGAGGAGACATCTAATGCCGTATTTATACGACACCTTAGAGTGTAAATAGTATAAGTTACTATGATAGGTAAAATCTGAATATTTGTATAGACAATTGTTTAGTTAAATCGCTTCAGTTGATCTTGGGTAAATGTCCATTCTGGAGTTATGATGTGACCTATATCGCTTAATCTATACCATGGACTTATGGCTGTCTCATTATTATTCTGAAGTATCTGAAATTCTTGAGCCGGCATATAGCTCTGTCCTATCATATAGAATTGCTCATCCGTGGCAGGGTCATAGGCCATGTCTACTACAAGTACCGCGTGCCCAGGATGTCCTCCTTTTATAAATACATCGCCTATCTGCATAGCATTGATATTTATCGCTATGAGTTCTTTAGATAGCGATGCTGTTCCAGCATACATGAATATCAATTCCATGTATGACCAGAAATCACTATACTCATTGGATGATGTCGCTGTCTTGACCCACTCTGTCTTATTGCCTTCTACCTTCATTCTGTAGCCTTGCATCCACATACTGTAATCACAGCGGAATCCATTAGTGAAATTAAAGTGTATGTCATCATAGCGTTCTTGATTCCAGAGATACTCAGCTCGGAGTCTCATAATAGCATCGGCACATTGGTGCAGGTCTTTGCTGCCGATAGGCATGTCTACTACTGCGGCGTATATATTGTTATTGGATTTGATAGAGCCGTCGTAATGTCTTACTGATGCGCCATCTTTCTCAAGTGGCAGAGACCTTAGATACGCGGAGAAACTACCATCTTTTATAGTTAATCTCTTGTAATTTTTAGGTGTGTTGAATCTTGTTGATAGACTATTTCCCTGTGAATTGATAATAGACGTAGACGTAGATGCAGATGTAGATGTAGATATCTGAGTGGATTGCTGAGCTTGAGCTTTGGGATCTCTGTGACATGATATCGCGATCAATAAGATCAGTAGAGAGATTAGTTTCATTCGGGAAGCTTCGTGTACTGACTGAGTTTTTCTTTTATAAGATCATAGAGCTCGTCACTCCATGTGACATGGTCTACCTCTGGATACTCAGAATTAATCCTGAAATCTCGTGGGCTTATGATGACTTCTATCTCTTCATGATTAACTTGTGATGCGAGAGTGAAGACTTCCTCGATTGCAGTATCGCCCAATGGGATACAACCTACGGTTACATTCTTTCCGTGTATAAAGATATTGGTTCCGATGTCAGTTCTATGGTTTTCAATGGCTTTCTGTTTTTCGTATGCATTTGGATAGCTGACTTTTAGGGATAGGTAGTAGCTGCTATTAGGATTTAAGTATTCTATATTGTAAATGCCTTCAGGAATCTGCTTGTCGCCCTCTCTAAGCTTAGGACCTAAAGTACCGCTGGATGCTGAGAAAGGATAGGACTTAAGTAATTTAAAATCAGAATATACATAGGCCCATACTTCTAATATCTCTTCTTCTTTAAATGCAAGTATAGAAAGTTTTGATGGAAAATCTTGTAGTCCTATGTTCGATAAATTTTTTCTTAATCGAGTATGTACTTGATCGGATAACCTTCCCTTTATGGATTCTACAGTTTCTTTAGTTTTTACTTTATTGATGATGGGCATATATAGGGATCTTCCATATTGATAGATGATTGTTAATAGGGTAATGATAATGCAAGTGTAAAGTAATTTTGATTTTGAGATGACCATGACAATAATATAGATCGGACTGAAATAATTAATACTTAAGAATCACATAAGGATGAATTTGGATCCTTATAAATAACGATTCTTTCTTTAACGAAATGCATCCCAAGATATTATCTTTTATAAAGTTGCATTAATCTCTATACCTGCAGAAGCGGTATTATGATTTAAATTTTTTGAATATTTTCTTATGCCAATCTTTTTCCATGCAAGGTCTCTCAACTAAAAGGAAGAATACTGCTGATCCTATTAGTACAAAACCGATAATAACAATACTATAAATTATAGTATTAAGTATCGAGTTGCCTGTCAAGTCTTGATTGACTATGGGGATACCGATTATGCTTATAAGGGGGTAGTGTAGTAAGTAAATGGAATAGCACATACCACCGATATTAGTTATTATTTTATTAGACATGAACTTAATAGATCTATGAAATAAGACCAAGTAATTGAATGCGAATATTGAGATGAGTTGTATCGTATCTATACCGAGATTAAAGATTATGTATTCTGATTCTACCATCTCTGTAATCCAGATAATCGCAAATGACATAAGGCTCATTAGGAGTTTTCCTTGGATGGTACCTAATCGATCTTTATTACTTACATAAATATCGGCAAGCAAAAATCCAACTAAGAAGAATTGTATATAATTGACGATGGATCGGAAGGGTAAAGCTTCGATCTGGTTAATAAATAGAAATAAAATTGCAGAACCTATGAGTACTGACCTTCTATTGATTTTGTTTTTGATTAAGTAGACCTTGGCGAGAAGAGGCATAAGGATATAGAATTGTATCTCTATCTCTAAGCTCCAAGCTAATGATAGTAATAGTGGAAATGATTCTCTCCCATAAAAGAAATTATGTGTATAGCTTATAGAAGCCAGATAACTTAAGATACCTTCTTGGAGTGTTAGCTTTTTCACAAAAAAAACTACTGCAAATAATAGCAAAGTCATCACTATAATATATGGTGGTTCCAGTCTTGTGAGTCGTCTAAGAAAATATTTCTTGATACTGATATCCGAACCACCAGCCATATGCATCTGTGCAAATGGTCTCGCCAAAATGAAACCACTAATCACAAAAAATAGGGGGACACCGATATGACCTACCGCCAGGATCTTATTAAAGAAATCGAAATCATAGTCTGGAATATAAGGTCTTGTATCTTTCTCAAGAAGGAATACATTGAGGTGAAATATCAAGACACTCATAATCGCAACAAATCTTAATCCATCTATTTCAGGAATAAAATTCCCCTTTGAGATTATTCTCCTAAAGTTGAGATTCATTTTATAGCTTTGACAGTATCTGCTGCTTATATAAGTGAAAATTACACATTACGATTTCTCAAATATATACATTATAATTCATCTATAAGATGACTGTACCAATTATGGGGTTAGTGGATGAGTAAGTTAATGTATAGCTACGCTATTTTAGTCTTAGTGTTTTTTTTGTCACAGATGCATTAACAACAGCCACCGCCAGGGGTGCAAGAGCCAGAGTAAGCCAATAAGTCTGATAGATTAATTTTAGTTTTCTCTGCAGGAATTCCACATTTGTCCATTGCTAAGCAGTCAGTCATCGTAGGGGTTAATACGAATGCAACGCCATTAAATTTCAGTCCGTATTTACCGATGGTATCAGATTGGTATTCGACTTCTATCTCGTTGTCTTGGATGCCTAATTTGTTCTCAGCAAGATTAACAATAGCAAGCATCTTTTGAGGTTCCAGCTTATGATCTACGTCATCAGAATACCACAATTGAAAATTGACAGATTCTTCTTCTCTTAATGTTCCTCCGCAATCGATGAACTTCTTAGTAATAGAACCCACCTCAGTTACATGGTAGTGATTAGGTACAGTCTCTCCGTTAGGTAATACAAACTTTAGGTCTGTTACTGTATTTACTATTTTTTTAAATTCTGATAGTTTCATAATTCCGAATTATACAATTTATTTTCGTACCCCTTAACGTTGAACACTTTCTTTTGTTCTGAAAAAATTACTGTCAAAATTAATCAATAATCTAATAGCTAAGCTCTAAGCGGAGCGATAATTTACCGCCTATGCTAAGGGTGCTGCTTCTATATTACTACACTTAACAGCACAATATATTCTAAATACTGTCATCACATATTCTCTAAAAAAATGAGATCTGCCCCCATATATTATCACAATAGTCATCTAATTCTAATAATTTTTATTAAGAACAGATCCGAACAATGAAGATTCTTGTCAAGATTATTTATACCATTTAAATATTAGAATGTCGGTTATATTATAAGAGAATTAGTCAATCTCTGCGTTAAAAATACTCATCATAGCTACGGCTATGACTGCGTTTTTTGCCTTAACCTTAACAAATTCTCTTCTATAATCTTTTCCGACACCTTAAAATTTAAATGGTATTAGATTCAGTCTTAAAGCCTAGATCTCAGTAAGAACCGTAACTGATTTTATTTGTTATGTTGTTTATTACAGAGTGTTAGCTACAGCCGATTCTTTTATTATAATTTTATGACAAATATATATATGCAAAACCTACAATCACTCATAGACCTATTAAGCTTAGAGCAGTTAGATGCCTGTCTATTCAGAGGTCAAAACTTTATGACGCCATGGCGCAGAGTTTTTGGAGGGCAAGTATTAGGGCAGGCATTGAATGCGGCATATCAGACAGTACCTAAGGATAGGTTAGCACACTCACTACATGGTTACTTTATTCTGGGTGGTGATGTCGATGTACCTATTATCTATACCGTCGATGTCTTACGTGATGGAGGGAGCTTTACGACCCGTCGGGTAACTGCTACGCAGAAGGGGAGAGCGATATTTGTCATGGCGGCATCATTTCAAGTTAAGCAGGCGGGTGTAGATCATCAGAATACGATGCCAGATGCGGAATCTCCAGATAATCTTATGACAGATATGGAGCAGGCAGAACTGATTAAAGATAAGATGCCTGATATATATGCGAAAATAAAAGGTAGAAAGCAGAATGCATTTGAGTTCAGGCCAGAGAAGATGTTAGATTTTGATAGTGCTATGGCGGGTAAGGAAGATAGAAATGTCTGGATGAAAGTTACGTCAGATATTGAGATGGATATGCCTATGCAGCATCAATTGTTAGCTTATGCGTCGGACTATGATCTTTTATTGACAGCTGTATATCCTCACCGTTCTGAGCTTGATGTTAATCGACTCTTTATAGCATCTATAGATCATGCAATGTGGTTTCATAGAGATTTTGACTTGAGGGATTGGCAGTTATATAGTATCGATAGCCCAAGTGCTTCTAATTCTCGTGGGATGGGCTACGGTCGTATATTTAGTACTGACGGCAAGCTTGTGTCTACAGTAATGCAAGAGGGCCTTATAAGACAAATGAGGGCTCAGGGTTAGGCTATTATTCTTAAAATGGATATCCTATTCCCAGATTAAATCTCAAGTTTTCTCCTAGCCATTTACCAGATAGAAGATTTATCTCAGATACTCTCCATCTAAAGCCGTTGTCTGTAGGCTCTCTAAGTGCAAATGCTATATCTAACCTAATCAGAAAAAAATCAAAATCTAATCGTAATCCCAATCCCGTACCGATCCCGATCTGGTTATAAAACTCATTAAATTTAAAGTTGCCTTCTGGTCGCTCCTTGTTATTAAGCAGCCATACGTTACCGGCGTCTAAGAATATAGCGCTTTTGAAGTAATTAAATACTGGAAATCTATACTCAAGATTCATCTCAAGCTTGAGGTCTCCAGTCTGATCTATAAATTGTGATTCTATAGCTGTAAGTCCTGTAGTATCTGGAGAAAATGATCCCGGTCCTAATCCCCGCAGTCTGAATGCTCTGATACTATTAGATCCGCCTATGAGGAATTGCTTGACATATGGTATCTCCTCACTATTACCGTAGGCACCTCCGATACCTATAATTATCCTCGACACTAAGTCAGCTTTCTTAAGCTCGTAGTACTTCCTGTAATCAAAGGTGATCTTGGAGAATTGAGCGAATTTCAATCCTGCAATTTCTTTAGGGTTTAACTTATTTGCACCAGATAAGATACTTAGTAGATTGCCGCTTGTCTCGACTTCAATTTTGAAATAGTTATGATTTCTATCTTTTCTACTTGCCTGATCTGTGTAAGTGAAAAAGTACTGAAGTCCTCCAATGAGTATATCGTTGAATGATATATCGAGCCTGGGATCTGCTTCACGCCTCTCGATAAACGCAGCGGTCTGGTCTAATACTTTGAACTCATTCAGGTTAATTGGGTATAACTCATGGAGCTTGGTGAAGGACTCTCGCCACCTATAACCAAACTTAAGTGATAGACTCTGGATGTTATAGAATTCTGTACGTCTCTGGTATGTATAGTTAACTTTTACGGCTGTCCTCGGGACATAGTTCCTATTGCCATTTATAGAAAAGAAAGGAACTATAAATCTTGGGAATGATATATCTGTCTGAGCATTAAAATCTGATGAGTTAATCAAGCTTACCCCATCACCAAATTGCGTCTCTACTTGTCCACCTATCGAAAAATTAAATGTCTCAGCATGACTAAATAGGTTTTTATGTTGATATCTCGCGGAAGCTCCAGTCCCTAAGAAGTTACCAGAGCGATTGTTTAATTCCAGTTCTCCGGATATACTTTGCATCTCTGTCGGAGTGAGATAGATATTCTGAGTGATATGACCTCGTTTGCCATTTTTGCTTGGCTCATTTACAACATTGATAAATTGGAATAAGCCTAAGTTTTGTAATCTATTGATAGACATAAGTTCTGAGGTCCTGTTGTAATACCAATTAGGATCTTCTAATATCATCCTGTCTATCAGCTTATGACTGAGATAGTGCTCTGATTCATATATTGTGATATTGTCTTCTATTGGTACGGGGGTAAGCTTCGAGTTAGAAGACTTAAGGGAGTAGTTAGGATATATACGGATACTATCCAGGGTATATCTGATATGTGATGTAGAATCCGTAGGGGAAAGAATCTTAGTGTATACGTCCACCTTGTGATCCATGTGTGCAGTATCTACATAGAAATATACATTATTAGCATTGAAGTCTGCAAAGCCAGTCTCGCCAGCTAAGGTCGTCAATCTAAGTCGTTCGAAATCTAATCGATCACGATCATAGTAATCCATCTCTTTGATGATGGATCTTTTTTGCTGTTCATCTAACTCTAAAGCAATATAGGAAGAGTCTATAGGAAATATGAGTGAGTCGATTCTGTATCTTACTCCAAGTGTTATGTCACAATTGAGAGTTGCCTTCCGCTTATTAGTAGTCGTGTCACAATCAAGCTCATGAGCAAAAAAACCTTTTCCGTTAAGGAAAAATTTGAGCTTGGCTTCGGTGTTTAATTCTATGTCGTCAGTGTAGATGATGGGCTTATTACCGAGCTTATATTTGACCCAGTGCTTAATGCCTTTTTCTGCGGCATCCTCATATATGTTGTATAAGCCTGTATAGATATTACCGATACCTTTCTTAGTGCCTGCTTTAGGAATTGTATTTAGACTTAAGTTAAATTTTTCTACTGATTTACCATTCTCATCATCTTCTATATTTATATCAGTGCCCATATAGACTTTGTCATTGTCATCCAATCTCTTGGTCAGGCTACACGAGGAAGTCAATATAGCACAGATGCTAATAACTATTAATTGGTGATATAGTGTAAGTTTTCTCAGTTCTGCTGCTTGTTTTTTGAATCAAATGATTTTTTAAAATAAAGGCTTACTCCGTTCTTGTTTGTGTTTTCGGTAGTGATCCTATCGTAGTCGGTCTTAGAAAAAACTCTTACCCGATACTTCCCGTCCTGCGTTAATTTATATTCTAATACGAAGTCACCTAAGAAAGAAGAATATGGACCTGATTGGCTATTTTTGTTTTCTTCAAGATCAATATTTCCAGTCGCCGATATTGATAACCGATCATTAAATAATTGCTTAGTCACTTGCAGTCCTAATTCTGTAACATTACCTCCAGCGCCATCATTAATATAATTAGAATCATAGGAGTTGACATTGAAATTAAAGTCTACACCTTTGATGATGTCTTGTGCTAAATTATTCAGTTGATTGGATATTAAATTAGAGACACTACTGAGCGCTATATTACCCCCTATACTACCGAAGCCTGATGAATTATTGTCTTGTATAAGAAAACTATCAAATATTAATAATCCAAATACTTGAGTATTTAATTCATTAGGATTGCTACGCAGTTGATTTAATCTAAGGTCTACTGGGCTTGTCAGCGTCGATGATTGTAATTCAGGAATTTTTATATCCAAGCCAATCTCAGGATTTTCTAAAGTTCCATTAAGAGACAGGTATACATTTACGTTAGTACGAGCTTTGGCTGCACCTTCTTCAGATGCACTATTAAAAGATTGCTGACTTAGTAACGGAAATGGCGATGTATAGACATTATAGACTGCATCTATATCAAGAATCGCTGCCAATGGATTTCCATTAAAAGTGACACTGCCACCTGATGCTATATTAAATTCTTTAGTGACAAAATCTCCGTAAGAAAAATTATAGAATCCATCATCGACTGTGTAGGTACCATATATTTCTTGCTCTCCATCAGGATTGAGTTTTATTCTGAGACTGCCGTTACCGTTAGCTTTAATCTTGTCTCCTGTAAGTGGATCTACTACGAATGTTAATGAAGCATCCTTGTTAGTCTCTAATAATAAGTTGACATTAAAAGGATATTGTTGCGCCAATTTCAGCAAGTATTCATTAGTCAAATCCTCAAAGTCTTCAGGTTTTCCATAAGTAATGAAATCCTCTTCTTGTAGAATAGATTCAGCTGAGAAAGGTGATATTGTAATATCTGAATCCTTGAGACTTGTAGCAATGAAGTCTACATTTAAGAGATCTGGCGGGCCTGTAATATCTCCTACTGCATCAAGCATCACCTTGCCATAGAACACAGGATTGTCCTTAGCAGATGTATTAAGGAATGTAAATTTGCTTGTCTCTACGACAAGGTCAATATCAACATTTTGAAGCTTGGTATGATAGATGCTACCTGTAAGCGTTGCGATATTATTATCTGCATCAAATATGTCTAATATGCCGATATTAATCCGCTCATTATCAAAGTATAGAGTGTGCTCGTCAATCCCATATCGAGAGTTGTTAGCGACAATTGTCGTGACAACTTTATTCATCGTTAAGTCGCCGGATATATCTGGTAATTGAGGTGTTCCTTTAAGTTCTGCTGAGCCCGATAGTGTGCCTTCGCTATCAGATATTATTTCTGAAAGGAAAGGATCTACTAACTTAAGTTCAAAGGCATTGACGTCTAATGTAAAGTCAAATGAATTGTTATCAGTATTGAAATTACCACTTCCTACAACATCATTAGATTCTCCCTTGAGGCTTAAGTCAGAATAGATTAGAGATGATTGAGGATCTGCATTAGCCTTCACTTTCAGGACTCCGACATTAGTAGAATCATAGACGATATTTTCTACCTGAAGGTTGACTATATAGTAAGGGATGTCTCTATTAAGATCCTTAATCTCAACGTCTCCATTTATGGTGCCTGAGAGTTGAGACTTCTCGTTTGTCAATAATGTTATGAATTGGCCGATATTAAAGTTTTTAAAATTAATATCCAAATCATTGCCGTCTTGTGAAGAACTATTGATAGTAAGGTATTCGTTTTTATCAGTCAGTTCAAAATTATTGACGATGATCTCTCCGTTTTGTAGCAATATGGAATTGTCGTTACTGACGATCCAGTTTTCATTATTGAGTATGACGCTATCTTGCATGACAAATTTCAGAATACTGTCCTGTCTTGTTGTCTCAGTAGAGAATTTCAGTCTTGGGAGTGCATCATCATCTTTAGCTAATAAGGTACTGAAGATGATGTTATTCTTAATGCTGTTATTTATATCAACGCTACTTATTGCTATATCTTTATAGGTGTTATTACTGCCATTAATATCTATATCTAAATTATCATTCTCAGAATCTATATTGATGACAATTTT